>ERZ791875.1107-NODE-1107-length-19969-cov-2.932208_pt1 | contig 19969 bp, 12 predicted proteins | sample MGYA00510278_ERZ791875 | MGnify/ENA primary metagenome ERZ791875 (study PRJEB30046, sample SAMN00792078) | human gut metagenome | study: EMG produced TPA metagenomics assembly of the A metagenome-wide association study of gut microbiota in type 2...
ATGTTTCGGGACCATAGTGCAAGGTAGAAGCCATAATCTCATCCCATGAAATCGGCTTACCCGTATAGGCGGCTTCACGTCCCAGAATTGCAACTTGAGTAGAATAAGCCAAAGCCTCAGCCTGATTTATCTTTTTATTCAAACGGATAGACTCTACAAGATGCACATGTTCCTGGTCATACGGGTTTTTAACAGGTTTATTCTTATAATCGTATTCCCAAAGCACATTTCCATTATAATCAACGATCTTTATTTCCCCCCGGTCATTCAGTTGAGCCATACCTTTTGTTCCGTAAACCTGTTCCGACACGTTTCCATCACATCCGTCAATCTGGCGGGCGGTTGCCAACATGCGTTTATTATTGTTGTAATAATAGTCTACGCTGAAAAAGTCGAAGATATCGCCCGTCAAACGTTGTGCCCGTCCCCCGAAGCCTACTGCACGGACAGGGCGATCCTCCATAAACCAAGTCACAATATCGATATTATGGACAGCCTGGTCGAGCAGATGATCGCCACTCAGCCATTTAATATTAAACCAGTTACGGATACAATATTCCATATCGCTCCATTCGGGACGTTTCCGCTTATTCCACCAGGCACCCTGATCCCAATGGGCCGTAGAAGAAACGATATCACCAATCAAACCATTTTTCACCTGCACGAATGCCTCCCAATAATCTCTACGGTGGCGGCGCTGCGTCCCCGTAATAACGGTAAGCCCTTTCGAAGTAGCCACTTTTGCCGCAGCAATCACGGTACGGATACCGGTCGGATCGACGGCACAAGGTTTTTCCATAAAGATATTCTTTCCGGCTTCCACAGCTGCCTTAAACTGTTCGGGGCGAAAATGCGTAGGAGTACAAAGCAACACAACATCGATTTCGTTCATGGCCAGTACTTTCTTATAAGCATCAAAACCCAAAAAACAATTAGCATCGGGAACTTCATTATTGAATTTTTCCTTTAGAACCTTACGGCAACTATTCATTCTATCCGGGAATAAATCCGCCAACGCAATAATCGACACATTCGGTCCGGCACTCAAAAACTGAGTGGCAGCACCGGTTCCACGATCACCACAACCAACCAAAGCGGCTTTCAGCGGTTTCCCGTCAGGAGCAACTTCTACAAATGAATACATCCCCAATTCTTCCGGAGTGTATGTTTTAGGAGCAGGAGCATCGCCACCCTGCGGTGAGGAACAAGAAGTCATTACTGCCGATGTCATGCCTAATGGAATACCGGCTCCTAACAGAGCGGTGTTTGTTAAAAAGTCTCGTCTCTTCATGGTAATAAGTAATAATTTAGATTCTATATTCCTCAAACATACTGAATCTTACCGAAACAAGAAAATATTTTCTTTGTTTTATCATACATATTATTAAGAATATAAGCCTCTGCAAATTGTATTTTAAACAATAAGTCATTACATATTGTAGTATTAACGCGAAGCACAGCCATTCCCGAAGCATTAGGAATGACAATAATTAAAAAAAGCTAACAATGTAATACGACCTTCCAAATTTTTCTTATCTTTGAGCCATACATAAATTCATCACAAATAATGAAAAACACAAATTCACTACTTCTATGCGGGCTCGGTTTAAGCCTCTTGCTTTCTTGTAAAGAAGCTACGGCGCCAGCTCCTGTTTTGCCAGTTCCGACACCTGAGCAGGTGGAATGGCATAAATTGGAAACTTATGCCTTTGTCCATTTCGGACTGAACACATTCAACGACCTGGAATGGGGATACGGGAATACACCCGCATCTACTTTTAACCCGACAGACCTGGATTGCGACCAATGGGTACGCACCATCAAGGCTGCCGGACTGAAAGGTGTAATCCTGACAGCGAAACACCATGACGGTTTCTGCCTGTGGCCGACTGCTACGACGGATTACAGCGTAAAAAGCTCTCCCTGGAAAAACGGGGAAGGCGATATGGTAAGGGATTTATCGGATGCCTGCCGGAGACACGGGCTTAAATTCGGTTTATATCTTTCTCCCTGGGACCGTAACAGCGCCAACTACGGGACTCCGGGATATGTCGAGAAGTTCCATGCACAGATGCATGAATTGATCAGCAACTACGGACCGCTATTCGAGTATTGGTTCGACGGGGCAAATGGCGGTAGCGGTTGGTACGGAGGGGCTGACGAAAGCCGTTCTATCGATGCTAAGACCTATTACAAATACGAAGAGGCACGAAAAGCGATCAAAGAATTGCATCCTTCAGCCATGATATTCGGCGGGACAGTTCCCGATATCCGTTGGATCGGAAACGAAGAAGGATGGGCGGGTGACACACAATGGTCTCCTTATTCATACGATAAAGAAACAAATTACCGTCAAAGCCAGTGGGGAATGGAAAACGGAGACAAATGGCTGGGCGGCGAATGCGACGTATCCATCCGTCCGGGATGGTTCTACCATGCCCGGGAAGACCACCAGGTAAAATCGTTGGCCAAGCTGGTCGACCTGTATTACCGCAGTGTCGGACACAATGCCAATTTCCTGCTGAATTTCCCGGTTGCCCTCAACGGAAAGATCAGTCCGTCTGATTCCATCCGGGCCATAGAATGGTATCAGACGATCCAAAACGACATGAAAGAGAACCTGTTAGAGGGGGCCTATGTGGAGGCCAGCAACACACGTGGACACAAATTCAGCGCAAACAAAGTGAACGACGGGAACTGGGATACTTATTGGGCAACCGATGACGGTGTAACCCAAGGGACACTGACCTTCACCCTCAGCACTGCCAAAGAGATAAACCGTCTGGTTATTCAGGAATATATCCCATTGGGACAACGAGTCAAATCGTTCAATATTGAAGCCGAAAAAGAAGGCAAGTGGTATCCGGTTCAGGCAGTCGATTCGACAACGACAGTCGGCTACAAACGTATTGTCCGCCTCCAGACATTCAAGGCTGACAAAATACGGATCAATTTTACCGATGCAAGAGGCCCGTTATGTATCAATAATGTAGAAGCATTCCTGGCACCGGCACTAATGACAGAGCCTGTCATCAGCCGCAACCGGAACAACGAAGTTTCCATCCAGGCAGGTGATGCCAATTCAGAGCTCCATTATACTACTGACGGCAGCGACCCGACAAAAGAGGCAACGGTCTACACGGGACCTTTCACATTTGCCCAAAAAGGTGTGGTCAAAGCGATCTCTTACGACCCGACATTTGATAAGAGCAGCCCGGTATCCGTATCGGAACTGGATATTCCGGCAAGCTGCTATACGATTGTTTCTCCCAAAGACGAAAAGGCAAATAACATTTTCGACGGAAACGGCTACACGGCTTTCTATTTGCCTAAAGGCAAGCCGGAACTGACTGTCCGGCTGGATAAAGACAGGCTAATCTCAGGTTTCCGGTACACCCCGAACCAGGGAAGGGACGCCGGCGGACACATTGCCAACTATCAGTTATTTATCGACGGAAAGAAAGTAGCAGAGGGAGAGTTTTCAAATATCAAGGCAAATCCGATTGAGCAAGTTATTCATTTTCCGGCCGTGAAAGGAAACACCATCCGGCTTGTAGCAACCCGGATTGTCGACAGCCTGCCTCAAGCAGGAATCGGGGAATTCTCCGTTATCACAGAATAAAACGGCTACTAAATCGGAATATCAGAAAATTCCTACAAAAAAGGAGGATACGGCAAACGCATCCTCCTTCTTTTTATATCGTATATAATTTTATATTCAAATTATTCCAGAACAATAACTTTATATTTCGGAACCAGCATCTTCATGATCACCCATCCGATCAGATAAGCGACAGCACATACACAGAATATCACAAAATAGCCGGCCGGTTTACCGGAGAAGCCCATAAATGTCATTTGGGTAGCATCGGCATAAACAAACAGGTTTCCTGCTACTTTCTGCAAGATCATGGAACCGACACCACCTGCCATACCGCCGATACCCGTGATACTGGCAATCGCTGATTTCGGGAACATATCACCAACAGTTGAGAAAATATTAGCAGACCAGGACTGGTGAGCAGCTCCACCGATACCGATCAGAATAACCGGGAACCAGGGAGAAACCGTACCCAACGGCTGCGCCAGCAAAACCAACAACGGGAAGAATGCAAAAATCAACATTGCTTTCATACGCGCTGCATATGGGTTCATGCCACTGCGGTTAATAAAGATTGTCGGGAGTTTACCACCATAGATAGAAAGCATGGTCACAGCATACAGGGTAAAGATCAACGCCATACCCAACGGGTCGGAAGTCTTGATACCAAACTGTGTATTCAGATAGGAAGGAGTCCAGAAGAGGAAGAACCACCAAACACCGTCGGTCATAAATTTACCGGCAATGAAAGCCCAAGTCTGCTTAAAAGTAAAGCACTGCCAGAAGCCGATCTTCTTCTCATCCTTTTCTTCTACAAAGACAACGCCTTCTTCGTGCTTATCCTGTTCAATATAATCCAATTCCGCTTTATTGACATGTTTGCTCTTACTCGGTGCCGTGTACATGAAGACCCACAGGCCCATCCAAACGAAACCAAGCGCACCGATTACGATAAACGCCATTTCCCAGCCCCAAGCCTTTGCCAGCAGAGGAATGGATATAGGAGCGATCAGAGCGCCGATAGAAGCACCAGCATTAAAGATCGAAGTGGCATAAGCACGGTCTTTCTTGGGGAAATACTCAGCTGTCACCTTAATGGCAGCCGGGAAGTTACCGGCTTCACCCAATGCCAAAATACAGCGGGCAGCCAGAAAGAAATACATACTCACCGTCGCTAATACAACCACAACATCACCGGTTGCAGCGATCATTTCTGCAGCATTGTGCATCCCTACGTAATGTTCGGTTGCCACACCGCAAACAGCATGAAGACATGCGCCGAACGACCAGACACCGATAGCCCAGAGATAGCCTTTCTTTGTTCCCATCCAGTCGATAAAGCGACCGGCAAACAGCATGCAGAGGGCATATACAATTGAAAAAACTGATGTTATCGTACCGTAATGGGATTCATCCCAGTGAAATTCAGGTTTGATAAACTCATCCCAGGTCAAAGAAAGAACCTGTCGATCGAGGTAATTCACTGTTGTTGCGAAAAATAACATGGCACAGATTGTCCATCTGTAATTAGTCATCTTCTCATTTACTTTTTGAAATGTGTTCATGATATTAATATTCGTTTTTCATAATACGCCGGCAAATATAAGCTATTTTTTCCGTTATATACAAGTTTGTGTGTGCGAATACATCTACTATTTTATTTCTTTCACATCCTGTTCGGGATTATGAGACAATTGATTTGCATAAAAAAAGCATTTTATGTACGTTTGCCATCTGTAATATAAACACTATGCATACTCTAATTATTATGAAAAAGGTTATTTATCTGATACTTTTCTCCCTGATAGCCAATTTGGCCATCCACGCCCAGGAAAAGACCGGCGAATGGAACGGATGTGACCGCTACGATTTTACCTTCAAAGACCGGCAGGCGATTGTCGTCGTCCCGAAACAGGCGGCAAAAGGAAATCCCTGGATATGGCGGCCCGCCTTCTTCGATGCTTTTCCAAGTGTAGACAAGGCTTTATTGGAAAAAGGATTCCATATTGTTTATTATGACGTAACCCATTTATACGGAAGCCCGCGAGCTGTTGCTTTGGGCACAGATTTCTATCATGAAATGGTCGCACGCTACGGCCTCTCCGACAAAGTCACATTAGAGGGATTCAGCCGGGGTGGGTTATTCGCATTCAATTGGGCTGCCCATAATACGGACAAAGTAGCTTGCATATATGTAGATGCGCCTGTATGCGACGTGTTCAGCTGGCCGGGAAGGAAAAACGCCTCTTTATGGAATGACCTGTTAAAAGAATGGAACCTGACAGATGCAGATATGAACAGTTTCAAAGGAAACCCGATCGATAATCTGGCACCAATAGCTTCTGCCGGTATTCCAATTATCAGCGTATGCGGTGACAGCGACCAGACCGTTCCCTTTAAAGAGAATATGGATATCGTACGCTCCCGTTACCTCGCAGCGGGAGGCCCGGTTGAAGTAATCATCAAGAAGGGATGCGACCACCATCCGCATAGTCTGGACAATCCGGAACCGGTAGTAGACTTCATTCTCCGCCAACAGCCGGAATATGAGAAGTATCTGCATTATAATATGCGTGGCAGCCTGCAAAACTCGTTCCATAAATTCGAGAAAGAACGCCGTGCACGGGTTGCCTTTTTAGGTGGCTCCATCACAGAAATGGACGGATGGCGCAACAGGGTCGAGCAACAGTTACAGCAACGTTTCCCCTATACTGAATTTGAATGGATCGAGGCCGGTATCGGTTCGACCGGAACAACTCCGGGCGCTTTCCGCCTGCAACACGACATCTTGTCGAAAGGGAAAGTGGACCTTCTCTTTGTGGAAGCGGCCGTAAACGACGATACTAACGGATTCAGTGCACTCGAACAAGTACGCGGGATGGAGGGTGAAGTGCGCCATGCACTGAAAAGTAACCCGGATATGGACATCGTGATGCTCCATTTTATCTATGATCCTTTCATTCCGATGGTTGCCCGCAAGCAGACACCGGACGTGATCCTGAACCACGAACGGGTGGCCAACCACTATCTCATACCTTCCATAAATCTCTGTCAGGAGATAGGCGAACGGATGCAAGATGGCGAATTTACCTGGGATGAATTCGGAGGAACGCACCCCAAACCGTTCGGCCATAAATTTTATGCTGCGGCTATCGGGCATCTTTTTGATGATTTGTGGAAAGGCCTTTCTCCGGAAAAGGCTGTTGTGCCTCATAAAATTCCCTCCAAGCCTTTGGATGCCTACTGTTACGACAACGGAGATTTCATTGATATCCAAAAAGCACATTCAGACAAAGGTTGGAAGTTGGTCGACAACTGGCATCCCGACAATAAAGCGGGCAAACGAAAAGGCTTCGTAGATGTCCCAATGCTGGAAGCCACACGCCCCGGCGACCAATTAACCCTTGAGTTTAAGGGAAAAGCAATCGGTATTTTCTGTGTCAGCGGTCCTTCTGCCGGTATCTTGGAATACAGCGTAGACGGCGCCCCATTCAAACAATTGGATACTTTCACAGAATGGAGCCGCAACCTATATATCCCTTGGGTATATATGCTGGAAACAGAATTAAAAAATACCGATCACAAACTGGTTCTCCGCATGTCGAAAAAGAAAAATAAGGATTCGCTCGGCACGGAATGCCAGATACGGAATTTCGTGGTAAATCAATGAGCGGGGATATTGATTCATTAAAAGACAACTAATCTAATAACTTCGAAACTTCTACCCCAGCCAGAAGCATAGCACCAAGACCATGAATATCATTATATGGGGTCGGACGATCATAATAAAACTTGACATCATTGCCAATGCCTGTACCAGCACAAATACCTGTTACAGCCCCTTCGTCTGTAATGCAAGTCAAAAGGCCATTCCATCCAGTCAAAGCAATTGTTTTATATCGTTTATCAACCCAACCATTATTAATTGCTAAAGCAATTGAATAAACAAACATAGCCGAACAAGATGTTTCCAAATAAGAATCTTCTTTATTCAATATCTGATGCCACAGGCCTGAAGCACTCTGATATTGTGCTAAATTTTGTATCTGACGGTTCAATAATGCTATAACTTCATTCCGCCTGCTATGGTTCTCCGGCAAAAAACGCAGTAGGTCCGCAATAGCCACCATCATCCATCCATTACAACGCCCCCAATAAGTTCCGCCGTTCACCTTTAAGTCATCATAATAGCAATGCCACATCAAACCCACTTTTTCATCATACAAATGCTTATCAAACAAAAAAATCTGATTAACAGCTTCTTCCATATAGAGTTCTATTCCTGTCAGCTTCCACATACGAATCAGAAACGGTACACTCATATAAAGATCGTCTGCCCAAACCGTATGATTATAAGGTACTGGACGGGAAAAAGTCCCGTCATCCAAACGCTGTTGCCTATACATTATATAATCGGCAGCCATATCTATATATTCTTTATATGCAACCACTCTGTTGTTTTCATATAATTCTATCAGGCTTGCTCCCATTGCCCCGCAATCATCCAATTGAGTAATATTGATGCCTTGAGCAACCGGAAAATGCCATTGGTCATTTCCCTTATAAATCGATTTCAAATAAGGACGATCTTTAAAGAAAAACTCAAAATTCTTTTTTGTATAGTTTTGATATCTTTCAATACCTGTTATTTTGCCAAGAGCATTAAAGCTGAGATGAATAACCCCGTTCCAATATTTCCAGTCGTTATAACCATTTTGTGGAACAACATATTTATTATAACCATAGCAGGACAAATCATCTATCTGTTTTCCATCGGCCTGATCATAATATCTATATGTGGTTTGTTGTATTACATGATCAGCGACCCGGCAAATGGTAGATAATACATCCTCTTTCGATACTTCCTGCCCCATTCCGAATAAAGAGACCAACAATAAAGCCTTAATAAATAAACATCTTATAATCATATGAACCATTTAAATACTACTACATTTTTTTTGAATTCATCACAAATATCCAATCATTTCCTTTTCCTGAACTTTCCGGCTTAACCTGATACCCTCCTTTAGCCGGTACATCGGCAATAAAAGAATACTGTCCTGTGCGAGGATTATACCATTGCAATGTCAGAATTGAAGCATTCGTCAGTGCTTCCAAAGAGACATCCACCGCATTCCCATGGGGCAAATAAACAAATGCATACCCATCACCTTGTATTGCAACTGCCATATCTCCTATTGCCTGTTGCTTTGTTAGAATAATCTCAGGAGCTGGACGACGGCTAAAATAATCATATCGTTCAAACAACCTGCGGGCATGTATCATACTACCGGCCCCCGGCAAGTCCAGGTCATCATACCAATTATTAAGAACATTCCCCGTTGGTGTATAAGCGGGTGACATACATTGCCAAATCGGATGGCAACCATACGTATGCCCGGCTGCTCCAGAAAAAAGACTCCAATATAATGCCTGACGCGTATTTGCATCGCCAAACCAAGTCGTAGAAGTACAAACCTTACCACGAACAGGATGATCTTCATAGCAAGGTTCCATATTGATACACGGCTTTACCGGTTGCTTATTATAATCACCAACAATCAATTTTTCAAATATGTCGAAACAACAATCGGCATGTCCAGTCTGACTACTGTTAAAATCAAGCCAATCGGCTGCATGAAACCACCTGCTCGATGTATGTCTTCCATACGGATGAAAAGTCATCAAATGATTTTTATCTATCGATTTTATCGCATTTGCCAAAGCATTCCAAACGGGGAAATTGGTATCACCTCCATTCCGGTCTCCTCCAATTATCCAGATTATATTGGGATAATCTTTATAACGGTTTGCCAGAAAGCGTCCGTATTCAGCAATATTCCGTTCGTTAAAAATAACAGGACCAACTCCCCATTGTTTATCCACTTTATCTCCCCATGTCGGTAACAGTCCCATATACATGCCTTTTGCGGCTGCTTTTTCGATAATACGGTCTACCCATCGAAAATAAGTTTCATTCGGTTTTGCCGGATCATTATTTATCAAAGGCTTATTCCCATTACGGTCAGGCGTATCCAAGCCGTCAAGTTCAGCCAAGATTACAGCCTGTATTACATTAAATCCCTTTCCCCTACGATTTTCCAAATAACGATCAATCTCCTCTTCGGTCAAACGATGGAACAATTCCCATGCCGTATCGCCCATATAAAAGAAAGGTGTTCCATCCGTATGCGCCAGAAAGCGTTTATTAGCAGAAACGACAAGAGGGCCATGCGAAAAGTCCACTGATTTACCTTTCCAAGGAATATACGAATTGACCGGGATGTCTTTCCCTAACATCAACTTGGTTATTTGTCCGGCAACCTCTTGAACATTCACACCTGACTTAAACCGCACAATAGACTGATTACGTTTGGGTCCCGGAATCCATCGGTTACTGCCGTCCGCCTGAAGTTGGCAAGAACCGGCATTATCCAGCTCAAAATAACGAGATGCCTCATCTGACAATAGAAAAGCTGTTACCTGATCCCAGCTGGCCCGTCCCTGAAAATTATTATACAACTCATAAGCTCTATACATAGGATGTTCACGCGGCAACTTGGCTTTTAAAGCCGCATCACCGGTAACCACCTGCTGACCGATCTCCCAGCCGCAGAACACGACATCTTTAGTCCAGTTAGCCAGACAATAGACGGTCGAAGCCGGATCCGGACGTGAGAAATTCGCTTCTTTCCCCTCCGGGAATAGTCCCCCCATACAATACCATTTCCTGACTTTTGCCTCGACCAGCTGTTTCCCGTTAAGCGGTGAATACTGGTCAGCGGATGACTGGAGCAGCTTTTGTAAGCTACTCAAATGACCGATTGTAAGAATCACGACAGAATGATCCGGACTTTCTGCCAATAATTTTCGATATGTATGGGTTGCTACTTCCGCATCTCTCCAAGATGCCAGGTCATGTGGAAACTCTTCGGAAATCTGCCTTGTATAGCGGGAATGGTTTTTAAGGGAAGATTGCCCTTCTAAAAAGCCAAGCGGCAGCTGGCCCATCCCATAAAACGCATTAAAAGCACTCACACAAGTGGCTGCAAAAGGATCATCACTGGTCACAATAGTTCCTAACAAGTTTATCTTATGCTGCTTATGGAAAGTATAAAGCATCGCCAGTGTTCCGGCATCGTCAACATCTGAGTCTATATCCGTATCAACGATCACCCGCTGTTGCGCGATAAGAAACAGAGGGAATAGTAACATTCCAAAAACTGAGATCAATCGTTTTTTCATATTTTATTCAATGTTTATTCGGTGACATTATCATCAATTCTTCCAGAATCTCCCCCAACTCCTTACGATCCATCTTCTGTATAATATATTGTTGATATCCTTCCGAATGGCCTTTCCACACAAAGCTACAATTTTTTTTAATATCCACATACCCATAATCACTTAAAGTCCAATAATTAGATATTCCTCTCACAGCCAGCAGAACAGCAGTTGGATCAGCTGTATGATGGTTCCAATGCCCGTTTTTTGCTCTTTCCCGATGTAATTGATACGCTCTCCGAACCGGATTATTCAAGGGAGTTTCTTTCAACCGATCCCCGACAAATATGGTGTGCCCGATTTCTCTTCCAGCAAAAAGGATTTTTCCTGGCCAATGAGTAAGCGTATACACTGCCGCATCCGGATCACGGGTAAAGTTAACATTATCAGACGCGTCGTCAACCGGGAAATTTCCCCCCATGCAAACCCACAGTTTTACTTTCTTGCGGACTAAATCCATTCCACTTAATGAAGAAGAGCTATCCGGGAGACTTTTTAATAGAGACTGAAGGTTTGACATATAACCAACCGTCAGGATAACGATAGAAGAATCTTTCTGTTCACTTAATATTTTTCTGTATAAGGCTACAGCATCAGGGGCTTCCATATTCGACCTTAACCGATGTGGAAATTCCATCGCAACAGAATCCAGAAAAGATGAATTATCCCGATATACTCCACTGTCATTTTTCGGGACACCAATCGGGATATAAGGCCTATTATAATAAGTATTTATTACATCCACAACCGGAGCTGACATCGGATAAGAAGAGGTAACCATCGTAGCTAATATCTCAACCTCACCCGCATCTGCCAGTTTATGTAAAATGCCTAAAGCCGCTGTATCATCACAATCAGTCAGCATATCAGTATCAAAAATAATCTTTACACCCGATTTATGACATTCTGCAGCAGAAACAGACTGAGAATTCAATATAAAAAGGAGAAATATCCAGGCACAAATGCCCGGATATTCTATTTTTCTAAACTTAATTGCCATAGCCTTCATTTTGTGGAAAATCTTCCGGATTAGAAATACGAGCCAATTGGTCTCTCGGAATCGGACGAAGCACATGATATTTCTGAAATTTACCAGCTACTATCTCATTCATAGCCGGATTATTCATACGCTCATATAATTTACCAGTCCGTTTCAAGTCATACCAACGGCAGAATTCGCCAGCCATCTCACGTGCTCTCTCATCCAATATGAAATCAATATTAACCTGAGTAGCCGTTATCTCCATTTCTTTTTCTTTACCAGATATAGCTGCACGCTTTCGGATCACATTAATATATTCAGCAGCTTTAACATTGTCACCTAATAAATGGCAAGCCTCAGCTGCCAATAGATATGTTTCACCTAAACGGAAAACCACAACATCACGAACTCCCTTCATTTCATTCGCACTCGGACGCAATGGGTCCTGCAATTTTATCAAAGTTGTATACATGGTGCCACTCTGGAATTTAGTATTGGAAGGCCACTCTCCATCCGGATTAGTTTCCGACTGAATCTTATCCTGTAATTCCTCTCTCATTTCATCAGGCATCCATACCCATACAGGCCACACAGCTTTTACCTGCTCTTTTGTCCAAGGGTGTTTTGGGATAATCATTGCCGAATCACCTCTTTTCCAGAAAACCTCTTCTGTTTTTTTCGTATATGGACTAAAAATCATATCTGTGGCTTCTTCCTTATTGACACGCCAGAAGGTACGATAGCAATCTTCCCAGCGAGCATCTTTTTCCGCGTCATACAATTCCTGCAAATAATATGTCGGTCGTATACGGCTCCAAGGACGTCCATAAGCCAAATCGCGCTCTAACACTTTCGGATAATGATCCGAATAGGAAGCGGTAAACATCACATGAAGTTGCTGACCATCTCCGTTTAGTTCTGTATTGGACGTGAAAAGTACAGGCAATAGAACTTCAGAGTTACGTACATTATCCGTACTCCACAATTCTTTATGAGACCCCAGCAAAGAATGAGAAGAAGCAATGACTTCCTCTGTCAACCGTTTTGCTTCTTTAATATCTTCATCATTACGTTTAACTGTTAAATAAACGCGCGCCAAATGATGTTTAACCGCCTCTTTTGTAATACGCCCATATACATTTTGCTCAGCCGGAAGATTTTCTATACAATATTTTAGTTCATCTATGATAAAATTCCATATTTCAGCTTCTGAAGTTTTATAAGCCTCGGTAACCAATGATTCAGTTGGTTCCGTTTTTAGCTCAACCGCACCATATTGTTGAACCAAATGATAATAATGGTGTGCCCGGATAAATTTCGCTTCACTTATATATTGCTTTTTCTTCCCTTCACTCAAATCCGATATATCGTTATTTTCCAATGCTTTTAGAACTGCATTTGCCTGATTAATGGTAATATAGCAATTACTCCAAAGTGTACCCACACTACCGGAGGTTGCATCAATAGTCCAGTTTTGAAATTCTATATCCATCGATTTTGCACTTTTCCAGATATCAGTAGGAGCTTCACACATATATAAAATATATCCGGAACCATACAAAGTCCTCATCCGGGAATACAAACCATTTACACCCTGTTCCGCCTCTTTTGCATTTGTATAAAAATTGCCGGCTGTAATTTTATTATATGGAGTCTCATCCAAGAAAGAAGAACAAGACTGTAATAAACAGACCACAAATAAAATACTATAAATATATACTGTTTTCATACTATCACTCTATTTTAAAATGAAACATTCAATCCAAAAACGAAAGAAGTTAACGGTCGGTGACTGCTATAGGCATAGCAGTTTTCCGGATCAAGCCCTTCAAACCCATTAAAAGTCCAAACGAATGGATTATCAACAGCCAAATACACCCTCAAACGGTTTGCCTTAATTTTCTCAATCACTTGTGAAGGGAAGGTATATCCCAGATTGATATTCTTCAAACGAAGGAATGACAAATTACGATAGGCATAATCACTCTGATCCAATAGGGGTTGTGTATTAGAACCTACAGGTTTAGGGAATGTTTTAGAAGGATTATCCGGAGTCCAGAAATCCACATCCAAATGATTCATTCGTGAAGAACCTGCTTCATATGTCAAAAGTCCGATCTTTTGTCCATATCCGATACGACTGTAGAAATACAAATTCAAATCTAAGTTTCTATATTTAAGTGTTGTATTTAGGCCCCCGGTAAACTTCGGAATCTTATTATAAATAAACTGGTCATCCTGATCGTATTTACCATTCAGATTTACATCTTTCACTTTAGGATTACCCGGTTCATAGCCATATTTTTTAGCTTCTTCCACTTCTTCTGTCTGCCAGACTCCGTCATATTTATACAAGAGCTCAACCTGTAAAGGTTTACCCACAAACCATTTGTTACCCCTGTCTTGTGTCAGACCATCGTACAATTCTATAATTTCATTTTTGTTATAGGCAAAAGTCAAACCGACAGTCCACTCCCAATTCTTATTCACAAAAGGAACTGTATTTAGTGAGACTTCTATACCTGTATTCCTCGTTTTACCGATATTTTGCCAAGTTTCATTATAGCCGGTTGTAATCGGCAACAAACGTTTCATCAACAAATCATGCGTATCCCGGCGATACAGATCAAGCGTTCCTTCGATCCGGTTCCGAAAGAAGCCGAAATCAAAACCAATGTTAAACTCTTCTGTACGTTCCCAACCTAATCCCGGATTAGCCAGTTCTTGCGGTAAATATCCCATTGCAGATTCTTCACCAACTCCCATAACATACGGATATTTAGAAAATGCACCTAAAGTGGAATAACTGCCAATCGCAGTATTGCCTGTATTCCCCCAGCTCAATCTCATTTTCAAATTCGAAACCGCATCTACATTCTGCATAAAGGCCTCGGAATTAATACGCCATGCCAAAGCGACAGAAGGAAAGAAATCCCACTTATTTCCCTTCGCCAAACGGGATGAACCATCATAACGCCCGGTCAAGGTCAGCAGATACTTGTCCATTAAGGTATAATTGATACGTCCCATGAACGAAAGCAATGACCATTTTGAATAAGACGATGTACGCCCAAAAATATCCGGCGCTTCATTTACATTATACCATTTTCCATAATAAGGGACATCCGAACCTGTCAATTGCACATAGTCGGTCGAATAGGTCTGCATATCATGTACGGCAGATACACTCATATTATGAATGCCTACCCGTTTATCATACTTTAATATATTTGTAAAAGTCAAGGACTTCTCTGTTGTTTTCTTATATGACAACGAATTATATGACATCAAATTCATATATGGACTGTTGTAGCTTCCATCTTCTACAAACTGGAAATCAGGAGTCAAACTTGTACGGAAACTCAAACCTTCAATAATATCCAATTCAGCAGAGACATTAAAGAAAGCTCGATCTCTAAAAGACTGATTCTCCAGATATTCATCACTTACATAATACATGGGATTTATTTGCATATAACTTTCACAATAGGGACTCGGATAATACGCCAATGCCCCCTCTTCATCATATATTCGAGTAACCGGATTAAGGGTCGTACCATTTTGGAATACACTATTATTCCCATTATCAGTCTTACGATGCGAATACATGGCCGAATATCCCAGCTTTAACCGATCAAAGAGTTTCACATCACCATTTAAGCGCATACTGAAACGTTCGCTTGACATGTTGTCGATTATACTCTGATTCTTATTATATCCCAGCACGATCAGATTAGACATATTATCTTTACCAACATTCACCGTAATATTATTATCTGTCTGGAAACCTGTACCGGAAAACATTTCATCCTGCCAATCCACATAATTCCGGCTTTCCAGAATATCTGTAACTCCAACAAACAATTCAGCATCTGTTTTTCCCGGATTTGCGGCTCTTAGGTAGTTCGCCCATTTATCACCGGACATCATGTTATAATCTTTAAACGATTTGGAAATCCCGACAAAGCCATCATAAGAGACAGATACTTTACCGTCCATCTTCCCTCTCTTTGTTGTAATGATAATAACACCATTAGAGCCTCTCGAACCATATATAGCTGTTGAAGACGCATCCTTCAGCACATCTATCGCTTCAATTTCAGCGGGATTGATATCGGATATTTTCCCTCCGAAAGGAGCTCCGTCCAAAACAATTAACGGATCATTCCCTGCATTCAGAGAATTATAGCCACGGATAATCGGAGTAGAGGTGTCACCAGGTTTATTGCCGACTGTAATGTCCAAACCTGCGACCTTCCCTTGCAACCCCTGCACAGGATCGCTTAAAACAGCCTGATTTTCGAGGACAGTCGAACGAACCTGCGAAACAGATCCTGTCAAATCACTCTTCCTTACAGAACCATAGCCGATTACAACCACTTCTTCGATCATCTGATTGTCTTCTTTCAACTTGACATTGATGACAGAACGGCTGCCTACCGTTATATTCTGGGAGACATAACCGATAAAGGAAAAGACCAATACTGCCTTTGTGGTCGGCACATTGATCGTATATTTCCCATCAACATCCGTAATCGTTCCAACAGTCGAACCTTTCAGGCTCACACTGACACCCGAAACCGGTTCACCGGCCTCATCCGTAACTAACCCGACAATCTGTATGGAAGCATCGGATTTTGTCAACAGCTTACTTATATCATCTTTCTTTGAAGTTATGACAATATATCTATCAATCAATTTATAGCCGATATCCGTTCCCTCAAAAAGTTGGTCCAGGATAGCGGTGATACTTTTTTCTCCGGTTTTCACGTTCTGTTTCTTCACTGCGTTTAAAACCGTGCTGTTAAAGAAAAAGCGGTAATCCGACTGTTTCTCTATCTCTCTGAAAACGTCCGTCAGGGACACATTCTCTAAATTCAGGTTAACAGTTGCATTTTGAGAATACGTGTTATTGGCCTGCAAGCAGAATGTAACAAGGAACAAGAAGATTGTTATCAGCTTCATTTTTAGCCATATTTTTTGTGGTATCAAAAGCATGACACCTTTGATTAAATATTCTTTTTTCATATCTTTGTTGTACGATTATGATATTAGACAATTAATTTAGTTGTTTGATATTCGAGCCGGGATAAGTGCCACCTTATCCCGGCTTTTTATCTATTTGTTTCTCTTTTTCCTTACTTCATAGGCAATCCCCTCCATATTAGATTCAAATGTTAACGACTCAATTATTTAATATACACAGTATCCTTCTCTATTCGGTATTTGACAGGCGTACTGGTACTGATCACTTTCATAATAGTTTCCAGCGATTCATATTTGCGGAAAGAACCGCCGAATGATTCTTTTTTTATCTTCTGATTCTCAAACTTAAACTTTACATTGAAATTACGTTCCAACCGGAGAGTCAGTTCCTCGAATGTCATCTTATCAAAAAACATTTCTCCATAGCGCCAAGCAGTGTACGAGCTGGTAATAAGTTGCTTGTGACTGATTTTCGCATGTGTTTTGTCATAAACCAAAACTTCGCCAGGCCGGATTTTCTCCGAATAAGTCCCCTTCTCTGCCGTCACTGATCCTTCAATTAAGGCAAGACTCATTTCATGATCGTCATCGAAAGCATACACATTAAAAGAAGTCCCTGTTACCCGGAAAGTAAATTGGTCTGCATGAACAAGAAAGGGCCTGGTAGAATCTTTCTTTACCTCAAAATAGGCTTCTCCCTTCATATGAACCGTACGGTCCTTTTCCCCGAAAGCCCCATCATAACTAATCGAACTGCAAGCATTCACCCAAACAGTCGAACCGTCCGGCAAGCTCACTTTCGAGCGCTCTCCTACTCCAGTCTCTATTTTAGTCAAGCGGGAAGACACCTCTCTCTTATCAGCAAAATAGGAAATGAGCTGCATACAAACCAATCCGAACATAAAGACTGCGGCATAGCGAAGCATATTTTTCCCCAATTGCAACCAACGATGATTCCGGCGGGAAGGAAGAACATGATCCAAAAACATCTTCCACTGACGGTCCACCTGGCTATTTAATAGATCTGATTCTATCCGCCCCAGGTCATAGACATCCTTGATAGACCGAAAATAGAGTTTGTTTTCCACATCCGCTTCAAGCCAGGCCAACAATTCATTCTGCTGTTCCGGTGTAGCTTCTCCTTTCAGGTAAGATATAATTAGTATATCGACAGATTCTTTCATAACTCGTGCTCTTTATTAGAATGACGCACGAGCCTGAGTTACTACTTAGACAAAAATGCACTTTTTTTATTAACGGAAGAAATGAGGGAAGAGCAACAGCAATACCGGCAGGTAATCTTTCAGCTTTATCTTTAATATTTTCAATGCATTATATATCTGGGCATCTACCGTACGGACACTAATACCCAACACATCAGCGATTTCCTGACTTTTCATATTCTGGTAGCGGCTCATCATGAAGATCTGGCGGCATTTTTCCGGAAGTTTGGAAATACTTTCCTGAAGCAAGGCATTGACTTCTTTCACATAAAGTTCTGTCAAAGGATAAGGCAATTCGGGATGAATCTCGATCTCCTTGATCTTCATCTTGACCAAACTGGCATATTCGGCATGCACTCGTTCGGAACGGAAATGAGACAGGCAACGATTGTGTACAGCCTTGAACAAATAGAACTCATAAGAAATCTGCACACTTTCGTAATTCTCCCACAAACTAATGAAACATTCCTGCACAATATCCCGTGCAAGCTCGCTATCCTCTATATATTTACAACAATAAGCATAGAGTCGAGGCTGCAACTGATTGAACAGTTGCTCGAAACCTTTCAGGTCCGTTTTATCCGCAGAGGCTCTCGACATCCTTATTTTGCATTTACAATAATCAATTGAGATACAAATATAGGAATTTATTCCACATTCCGACTGTTGCCTCTGTCAAACCGGATATTGCTTCGGCCAATGATGCAACTATTCCAATCCTTGATTCATCATCTAATTAGAAACAAACACCAGATATTATTATGAACAAGTTATTTTCAACTATCATGTCCGGCATACTCACAGTGGCAGGACTGGCTTTATTCTCTTGCAGTGATAACGACGACATCAAGCTGACAGGCATAGACGGATGCCCCAGCGCCCTGCTTTCAAACGGACAGCTTACAGCTTCCTTTACTTATGACGGCAACAAGCTTTCCAGAATCCAGGACCCGGACGGGCATGCAACTCATTTCAATTATGAGAACGGTGAATTTTCCGGTATTTCCTATACACCGCCTAAAGATGTTGCCGACGGACATGGCTGGGTAGGCTTCACAAAGACCGGTGATAATACCTTCGAAGTAAGCAGGGGCGGTGAACCGGCTCTTGACATAAGTTATGTGGAAGAAGTGGAACTCGACACGAACGGCTTGCCTGCCAAAATAACCTTTACCGGCATTTACCGGTGGGGAGCAAACGGAAAGGAGCAACTTGAGGAAGGCGACCGGTATGCTCTTCTAAGTTTCGACCCTGCCACACGGCAACTGCTGAAGCAGGAAGTGTTCGACAAAGAATCCAACCTGCTAATAAAATATACATACGAATATGACAACGCTTCCGGAAGCATCAGCCATACGGAATTACCGATGTGGCTTCTGGGCTGGTGGTATTACCAATACTCCAACCAAAACGACTTCAAGTATATCCAGTTCCTGAACCGCCGGAACAACATAACCAAGATAACGTCTGAAAACAGTGAAGGCGACATCTCTTCCGTCACTTATACATATAAATATAACGAAAACAATTTCCCCGTTACCGCATTCTGCGACAAATGGGAAGGAACGGAGGTCGGAATCCGATACTAAAAACAATCGGTAAGTTCCAAGGCAAACCATTGGGATAAGTGCGAAGAAGGGCTCACCCGATTTTCCGCAAGATGGTCGTAAACCATCCGGAGGTGCCGTTAAGGAGCGGGCAACCCGGCAGATAGAATGATTTATGAGGAATGTGTGCCCTCTCCATACCCATCCGCTATTCATGTCACAGCTGTGAAACAGAAAGAATACAGTTGTAACATAGAAGGAACTCAATTGTGACATGAAAGGAACACGGAAGTGACTGACCTTTCCTGAAATCAGTTTACAGATTAAACAATTATAACTAAACTCA
>ERZ791875.1112-NODE-1112-length-19871-cov-2.451403_pt1 | contig 19871 bp, 19 predicted proteins | sample MGYA00510278_ERZ791875 | MGnify/ENA primary metagenome ERZ791875 (study PRJEB30046, sample SAMN00792078) | human gut metagenome | study: EMG produced TPA metagenomics assembly of the A metagenome-wide association study of gut microbiota in type 2...
ATTGCTCATATTGACCATGGTAAAAGTACTTTGGCCGACCGTTTGCTTGAGTACACCAAGACAGTAGAAGGCAAAGACTTGCAAGCTCAGGTGCTGGATGATATGGACCTGGAGCGTGAACGAGGCATTACGATCAAGAGTCATGCCATCCAGATGAAGTATAACTATAAAGGAGAAGAATATATCCTGAATCTGATCGATACTCCGGGGCATGTCGACTTTTCGTATGAAGTTTCCCGTTCGATTGCAGCCTGCGAAGGCGCTTTGCTGATTGTCGATGCTGCTCAGGGCATTCAGGCACAGACCATTTCCAATTTGTATATGGCAATTGAAAATGATCTGGAGATCATTCCGGTAATGAATAAGATAGACCTGCCGAGTGCTATGCCGGATGAGGTGGAAGACCAGATTGTCGAACTCTTAGGTTGCCCACGCGAAGATGTTCTCCGGGCCAGCGGCAAGACAGGAGAGGGCGTTTATGACATATTGAATACGATCGTAGAAAAAGTTCCGGCGCCTAAAGGGGATCCGGAAGCGCCTTTGCAGTGTTTGATTTTCGACTCTGTCTTTAATTCGTTCCGTGGTATTATCGCTTATTTCAAGGTTGTGAACGGTGTGATCCGGAAAGGGGACCATGTCAAGTTTATTGCAACAGGTAAAGAGTATGACGCCGACGAGGTGGGTGTATTGAAGTTGACAATGTCTCCCCGCGATGAGATTCGCACAGGGGATGTGGGATATATCATATCCGGTATCAAGACTTCCCGTGAAGTGCGTGTGGGAGATACGATTACCCATGTCGCCCGTCCTGCCAAAGAGGCGATTTCCGGATTTGAGGAAGTGAAGCCGATGGTGTTTGCCGGAGTCTATCCGATCGACAGTGAAGATTTCGAGAACTTGCGCGCTTCTTTGGAGAAGCTTCAGTTGAACGATGCCTCGTTGACTTTCCAGCCGGAAAGTTCAGCAGCATTGGGCTTTGGTTTCCGTTGCGGTTTCTTAGGATTGTTGCATATGGAGATTGTACAGGAGCGTCTGGATCGTGAGTTCAATATGGATGTGATCACGACTGTACCGAACGTGTCTTATAAGGTTTATGATAAAAAGGGCGTTTGTACGGAAGTGCATAATCCGAGCGGTCTGCCCGATCCTACGCTGATCGATCATATCGACGAACCGTATATCCGCGCGTCTGTCATTACCAATACCACTTTTATCGGTCCTATCATGACACTTTGTCTGGGTAAACGCGGTATATTGCTCAAGCAGGAATATATTTCCGGTGACCGTGTGGAGATCCATTACGATATGCCGTTGGGTGAGATTGTAATCGATTTTTATGATAAGCTGAAGAGTATTTCCAAAGGATATGCATCGTTTGATTATCACATCCATGACTTCCGTCCCAGTAAGCTGGTCAAGCTCGATATCCTGCTGAACGGCGAACCGGTGGATGCACTTTCCACGTTAACCCATGTGGACAACAGCGTTACGTTCGGCCGCCGTATGTGTGAAAAACTGAAAGAACTGATTCCACGACAGCAGTTCGATATTGCTATCCAGGCCGCTATCGGTGCTAAGATTATCGCCCGCGAAACCATCAAGGCAGTCCGGAAAGATGTGACGGCAAAATGTTATGGCGGTGATATTTCCCGTAAGCGAAAGTTGCTGGAAAAGCAGAAAGAAGGAAAGAAACGAATGAAGCAAATCGGTACGGTCGAGGTCCCGCAGAAAGCATTCCTCGCTGTATTGAAATTGGATTAAAAATAGAAAGGGATGAATCTTGGATTCATCCCTTTTTTTACAATAACCCCCTGTTTTTCTATTTCACCTCAAAAAATGTACGATTTTAATTTGACTTTTCGCTACCGGAATTGCGCTTTTCGTGACAAACAATCCGGTGGCCTGCGCAGTCCGTCCCAAAAACATGACATTTGTCAAACCGGAACAGAGTCTTCCCCGCATTCTGATAAAGCTTAACTCCCGGAGAATCGAATATTTGAAACAACAAAGGGAAGGATATGGAAATATGGAAAGGAGCAGAAGGTGATTTCGGAAAGAGTCGGCACCTCATTTCCATGAAGTCGGACTTCATCGTGCTGACCCGGAACTTCGTTGCTCTGAAGTCAGACTTCATGGGTAACGAAGATAAACTTCAGAGCGATGAACCGAGACTTCAGGGAAATTTTCTGCGCACCTCGCAAAAACAGACTGGAAACTGACCTGTTTTTTACATCGGGCGCAAGCTTCGGTAAGGAACTTCATGGATGTCCTGCGAGAGGTTTTCAAGATGTTTTTTACAATAAGTACCCGTTAGATATGTGTTTAAGACGCTATGGGGTTAGCCTTTGTTTGTTAACCGGATTCCTTCCGGTTCGAGAAGAATTAATTTTTGTTTGTAAAGGGCCCCGATAGCCTGTTTGAATGCTTTCTTGCTGCAACGGAATAAAGAGTAAATAAGTTCCGGCTCGCTTTTATCATGTACGGCAATATATCCGCCTTGCGCTTTCAGTGATTCCAGGATTGTTTTGGCAATGCCGTCCACTTTCTGATATCCTAATGAAGTCAGACTGACATCTATCTTTTCGTCTTCCCGCACTTCTTTGATATAGCCTTTGAGGTGTTCTCCTTTTTCAAGCCGCTGGAAAACTTCACTGTGGTAAACCAGTCCCCAATGTGTATTATTGATGATGACTTTATATCCTATTTCGGTATCTTCCGCCACCAACAGGTCTACTTCCTGGTTCGGAGTGTAGTCAGGTATGACGTTATCCAGGTATTTGTCGATTCTTGCGGAAGCGACGATGCGTCCGGTCACATGGTCCAGGTGTACATAAACCAAATACCATTTCCCTTCGCGCATCGGCATTTTTTGTTCTTTAAAAGGAACCAGCAGGTCTTTCATCAATCCCCACTCCAGAAATGCGCCGGTATTATTGACAGACTTGACCTCCATGAACTGAAATTCTCCCACTTGCGCAAGCGGCTTAGCCGTTGTAGCAATCAGTCTTCCTTCATTATCATGGTAAATAAAAACTTCGACCTCATCTCCCGGCTTCACATTCTTAGGTACATAACGAGCCGGCAAAAGGATTTCCAAATCGTTCCCACCGTCCAGGTAAACCCCGAAATCCAAGTCCTTTACAATCTTAAGCGTATTATATTTTCCGATTTCTATCATCTTTCAATTTCTTTTGGGGCAAAAGTACGGGAAAATGGCTTAATATCCTATATTTTTTACTCTCTAAGCAGCAATATATCAAAATTTGCATCGTTATAGAAGTAACAGTTTTTATAAGGAGTTTTTAAGTAGAAGGTTCTTTAGAAAATTGTATCTTTGCAGTTCTAATTTAGAAATACTAATTAATAGCATGAGATTGAAATATTATTTGTTTGCCCTTTTTTGTGGATTGATGTGTGCGTGTTCGGCGCCAAAAGATGTGATTTATTTTCAGGGTATAGATGATTTGACACCTGAGCAATTGGCAAAAATGAGTCAATCGTACACGACTAAAATAACGAATGATGATCTTTTATCGATTAATGTGACAGCATGGGATCCTGCAGCAGTTACACCCTTTAATCCTCCGGTATATGCATATCCGTCTGTAGCTCAAGGCGAGCAGCAAATTATGGCATCTCAAAATTTATATACTTATTTAGTCGATCAAGAGGGAAACATAAACTTTCCGATTTTGGGTAAGGTTTATGTTGCAGGTTTGACACGGCAGGAATTGGGGAAGAAACTGGAAGATATGATTTCCAAATATGTCGAGAATCCATTGGTGAATGTGCAGTTGTTGAATTTTAAAATCACATTGATGGGTGATGTGGCACGTCCGGGAGCATATACGATAAGGAATGACAGAATCTCTATACTGGAAGCGATAGGATTGGGAGGTGATTTGCAATTAACAGCCAATCGGAAAAATATATTGGTGATTCGTGACAACAATGGTGTAAAGGAAAGCCATCGATTGGATTTGACTGATCCTGCAATATTTGCATCTCCATATTTTTATTTGCAACAGAATGATATTGTTTATGCCGAACCGATAAAGAATAAACAGCGTTCCCGGACCAGTGCGGACCGTTCTTTTACAATGTCATTGTTAACTACAGTGATAAGTTCAGTTTCAATTATAACGAGTATGGTCATTACAATTGTTAATTTAAAAAGATAATAATTATATATGGAGTCTATTCAACAAGATAATGAGACAATTAATCTGAAGAAAATTATCATTTATTATTTTCGTCATTGGCGATGCTTTTTGGTAGCGGGTATTATTTCGTTAATCCTGGCTCTGTTATATTTGATTTTGGTTCCCCGTACGTACGAGATGATGACAAAAGTACTACTGTTGGAGGATAAAGGAACTTCCAGTTCAGGATTAAATGTCGGAGATGCTTCGGGATTGATGAAGACATTCGGCTTAGGTGGTATTAGCGGCGGTAGCTTTAATATGGATGACGAAATGGCAAAGCTGATGTCTACGACTACTTTGCAGGATGTTGTTTTGAAGTTAGGTCTGAATGTCGCTTACTATAAGCCTAATGCTTATAAGTATAAAATGTATGAAGATACCCCTTTACTATTGACTGCTGATTCGTTGACACAAAAGAATCTGGAATCTCCCATAACGTTTAATGTAGATATAGATAAGGCAGGAAAAGTTAAAGTCGTAGCCAAGAATGAAGATGGCAAGAAGCATTTTGAATTTAACTCTTTACCGGCTGAGATAAAGATGGAAGAAGGTTCTTTCTTTTTATCATTCCGGAAAGAAGAAATAAAGCCTTTATCTTTAAAGTTAGAATTTTCTCCATCTATATGGGTTGCACAGGATTTATCAGAATCATTATTGTTTGATGAATATTCAAAGAATGCAAACGTAGTAGAGATCTCATGTACTGATTACGAAAAGAAGAGAGGGTTGGACCTGTTACGGACATTAGTGGATGTTTATAATTCGCAAGAAGACTCTATTAAAAAAGCGGAAGGTGAAAAAAGTGTTCAATTCCTGAATGGACGTTTAGACGCAGTTGTTGCAGACCTGACAGATATAGAGGTGAAAATAGAACGTTATAAGCTTCAAAACAAAATGACGGATATTGAATATGACGTTCAATTTTATGCAGATCAGATGAAAGAGCTGCAGATGAAGATTATAGAGTTGGAAGCCCAAACCCGTTTGGTGGATTTACTGGATGCTTATGTAAAAGATCCCCAGAATAAATATAATCTGGTTCCTATTTTGCTGTCCTCAGGTGAGGGTGATGATCCTTCTAAATCTGTTTTATCCTATAATGAAGCATTATTGGAACGTTCAAAACTTCTGCAAAGTACGAAAGGCGACAATCCTTTGATAGCACAAATAAACAAGCAGGTAGATCAGTTGCGTGGAAGCGTTTACCTCTCTATCGATAATGCTAAAAAAAGTTTGAATCTAACTCTGGATGATTTGAAAGGAAAAGAGAAAATCATCATGGATAAGATGGGAGTCGTTCCGACATTGGAGAGGGAATATGTCGACTTTCGCCGTCAACAGGAAATATACCAGGCTCTTTATCTGATCCTTTTGCAGAAGCGGGAAGATTTTATGCTCTCTATTGGAGAGAGTAAGGACCGGGCGCGTATTGTTGAGGCCGCATATGTCAAGAAGAAATCGATTGCCCCCCGAAAATTATATGCTCTTATCGGTATGATCATTTTCACAATGGTTGTTCCTGTTGCATTCCTGTTTGGAAAAGAGCAATTTGTGGCATTAAAGAAGGAATATAAAGAAACGAAGTAAGATATGCAAAAAGTATTGGTTACAGGGGCTGATGGTTTTATCGGTTCCCATTTGACTGAAATGTTATTGGAACAGGGTTATCAAGTCAAAGCGCTTTCATATTACAATTCTTTTAATGATTGGGGATGGTTGAATGAAGTCAAACATCCTGATTTGGAGGTGGTGACAGGCGATGTGCGTGATCCGCATTTCTGCAAGCATATAACCCGGGATGTCGAGATTATCTTCCATCTGGCGGCATTGATTGCAATTCCCTATTCTTATGTTGCGCCGGACAGCTATGTGGACACGAATATAAAAGGAACTTTGAACATTTGCCAGGCTGCAAAAGAAAACGGAGTGAAAAGAGTACTCGTAACCTCTACTTCGGAAGTGTATGGTACAGCCCGTTATGTCCCGATTGACGAAAGCCATCCCAAGCAACCGCAGTCTCCTTATTCTGCAACGAAGATCGGAGCGGATGCGATTGCGATGAGTTTCTATAATGCTTTCGCTTTGCCGGTCGTGTTAGTCAGACCGTTCAATACATACGGTCCCCGCCAATCGGCCCGGGCTATTATCCCGACCATTATAACGCAAATTGCGAATGGAAAGAAAGAGATAAAGCTGGGAGATTTGACTCCGACCCGCGATTTTAATTTCGTGAAGGATACCTGTAAAGGGTTTATCGAGTTGTCTAAATGTGACGCCGCAATAGGACAAGAGGTCAATATCTGCAGCAACAATGAAATTTCGATGCGTGATACTTTGAATTTAATAGCCCGTCTGATGAATTCGGACGTTAAGTTCATAGAGGACCAGGCCCGTATCCGTCCTAAGAACTCAGAAGTTTTCCGTTTATGGGGAGATAATGCGAAGATAAAATCCTTAACGGGATATGAGCCTTCTTATCCTTTGGAAGAGGGCCTGAAGGAAACGATAAACTGGTTTTTGGATAAAGATAATTTGAGAAAATATAAAGCTGATATATATAATGTATAAGCCTGTAGTTGATTTTATACATGGACTATATCATTCGGATGACTTCATTCCTCTTCATGCCCCTTGTTTTATCGGCAATGAAAAGAAATATCTGAATGAGTGCATCGATACGACATTTGTCTCGAGTGTCGGTAAGTTTGTGGATCGGTTTGAGGAGATGGTAGCCGAATATACAGGGGCGGCAAAGGCGGTTGTCTGTGTAAACGGAACGAACGCTCTTCATATGGCTTTGTTATTGGCTGGGGTAGAGCGTGAAGATGAGGTTATATCTCAGGCTTTGACATTTATTGCTACCGCAAATGCAATCAGTTATATAGGTGCTCATCCTGTTTTTATTGATGTAGACCGGGAAACGATGGGCTTATCTCCCGATAGTTTGAGGAAATGGCTTTCAACGTCTGCAGAAATAAAAGACGGGGTTTGTTATAATAAAGAGACAGGGCGGAGAATAAAAGCTTGTGTCCCGATGCACACGTTCGGGCATCCTGTCAGATTGGCGGAACTTGTACAAATATGTGAGCAATATCATATCGAGTTAATAGAAGATGCCGCTGAAAGTGTCGGCAGTTTGTATAAGGGCAGGCATACAGGTACTTTTGCAAAAATCAGTGCTTTAAGTTTTAACGGCAATAAAACGATTACGACCGGTGGAGGTGGTATGTTGTTGTTCCGGGATGCCGAATTGGGCGCTTATGCAAAACACTTGACGACGCAGGCAAAGGTGCCCCATCGTTGGGAATTTATGCATGACCATATAGGTTATAATTATCGTATGCCTAATATCAATGCGGCTTTAGGTTGCGCGCAGATGGAAAATTTGGATCGTTTTGTCGCTAATAAACGTGAGACTGCTGAAAAATATAAGCTGTTTTTCAAGGATATGCCGATTGAGTTTTTTCCCGAACCGGAAGATTGCCGTTCCAATTATTGGTTAAATGCGGTTTTATTGCCGGATAAGTCGGCGCGTGATGAATTTCTGACCTATACAAATGATCATGGAGTTATGACACGGCCGGTTTGGGGATTGATGAATAAACAACCGATGTTTGCAGGTTGCCAGACGGACGATCTGACAAATACTTACTGGTTTGAAGAACGTGTTGTAAATATTCCAAGCAGCGTTCGGTTATGAGTGATCCCGGTAATATAGTATTGGTCGGTGGCGGCGGACATTGCAAGTCGGTGATAGAAGCAGCCGAAAGTGCCGGTTATACGATACTCGGCATACTTGATATGCCGGAATTTGTCGGTACTACTGTTTTGGGATATCCGGTTGTCGGAACAGACGACGATTTGGCTGAATATGTAGACAAGGCCCTGTTCCTGGTGACGGTAGGGCATATAAAGGATGCAAGTTTGCGAATCAGACTGCACGAACGCATTCAATCGGTTGGTGGTCGTTTGGCTACGGTTGTGGCTTCTACAGCCCGTGTTTCCCGTCATGCGTCCATTGGCGAAGGGAGTGTGGTATTACACCATGCAATGGTTAATGCAGACGCCCATGTCGGGAAAGGTTGCATAATTAATACATTTGCCAATATTGAGCATGATGCTGTTATTGGAGATTTCTGCCATATTTCGACCGGAGCCATGGTGAATGGCAATTGTACGGTTGGCCAGGGAGTCTTTTTAGGAAGTCAGTCTGTGATGGTGAACGGTGTCGGTATTATGGAATCTTGTGTGATTGCCGCCGGTAGTGTTGTGCGTAAAAATATAGTGAAAAAAGGCGTTTATTCCGGTAATCCGGCTTTATTAAAGATAAAATTGTAAGATATGAAGCATACTCTTGTTATAGCAGAAGCAGGTGTAAATCATAACGGCTCGCTTGAAATGGCGAAACAATTGATTGATGTGGCGGCAGAGGCAGGAGTGGATTATGTTAAGTTTCAAACCTTTAAAGCCGAGTCACTGGTTTCAAAGAATGCTGTCAAAGCTGAGTATCAGCAAAGGAACCTGCATGATGGCAACAATTCCCAATACCAGATGCTGAAGCAACTGGAACTTACCCGCGAACAGCATTTGATCTTGACAGATTATTGTACAAAGAAAGGAGTGAAGTTTTTCTCTACTGCTTTTGATTTGGACAGTATCGATTTTCTTGCAGAACTTCATTTGGGATTGTGGAAAATTCCTTCGGGAGAAATTACTAACTATCCTTATTTAAGAAGGATTGCCCGAATAGGAGAACCTGTAATCCTGTCTTCAGGAATGAGCGGATACCGGGAAATAGAAGAAGCGTTGGCTGTCTTGGTGGAAAATGGTGTCCGGCATGATGATATAATTGTGCTACATTGTAATACAGAATATCCGACCCCTATGGAAGATGTGAATTTGCGGGCTATGCAGTCTATAGCCGCGAGATTTCATGTCAAAGTCGGATATTCCGATCATACAAGAGGTATAGAGGTACCTGTCGCAGCTGTCGCATTAGGGGCTTCTGTCATAGAAAAACATTTTACTTTGGACCGGAACTTAGAGGGGCCGGATCATAAAGCCTCTTTGGAGCCGGATGAGCTGAAGAGAATGGTTTCATCGATTCGGAATATAGAAAAAGCTTTAGGGGATGCTGAAAAACGGGTAAGCCCTTCGGAAGCTAAAAATATAGAAGTTGCCCGGAAAAGCATTGTTGCTGCATCCAAAATAGAGAAAGGTGAGATTTTTACAGAACAGAATCTGACTGTAAAACGTCCGGGAAACGGCATTTCTCCCATGAAATGGTTGGATGTGTTAGGAAAAGCGGCGACAAGAATATATGAACCGGATGATCTGATAGAATTATGAGAAAGATATGCGTTATAACCGGCAGTCGGGCTGAGTATGGCTTACTAAGTGGCCTTATGAAGCAAATAGATGAATCTGAAGATTTAAAACTACAGGTCATCGCAACCAATATGCACCTTTCTCCTGAATTTGGCTTGACATACAAAGAAATCGAGAAAGACGGTTTTGTTATCGATAAACGGGTTGAGATGCTGCTTTCGTCGGATACATCGAGTGCCACGGTAAAATCCGTGGGATTAGGCATGATTGGTTTTGCCGATGCCTATGAAGACTTGCGTCCTGACTTGATTGTTGTTTTGGGCGATCGGTATGAAATCTTGGCAGCCGTTTCTGCTGCCTTGTTTTTTAAGATTCCTGTGGCCCACCTGCACGGAGGGGAGATTACGGAAGGCGCCTATGACGATGCGATCCGCCATGCGATTACCAAGATGAGCCATTTGCATTTCACATCGACGGAAGAATATCGGAAAAGGGTGATCCAGTTGGGAGAAAACCCGGAACGGGTGTTTGATGTAGGGGCTATCGGAGTTGAAAATATAAAAAAAGGTTCTTTCCTTTCGAAAGAGGAATTGGAGAATAGCTTGGGTTTTAAGTTAGGCGACAAGTCTCTGCTTGTCACGTTCCATCCCGTGACTTTGGAAACGTGTACGGCGCGGGAACAATGCGACAATTTGTTGGAAGTCTTGGCAAGGCATCCGGAATATCGGATTATTTTTACACTCCCGAATTCGGATACGGACGGGCGTGTCATAATAGATTGCATAAAAGATTTTGTTGCAAAGAATGAAGACCGGGCAATCGCTTTTAAGTCTTTAGGCAAGCTTCGTTATCTTTCCGCATTGAAATATGTCTCTGCTGCGATAGGTAATTCTTCGAGCGGCATTTTGGAAGTTCCAAGTTTCGGAATACCGACTCTGGATATCGGAGACCGTCAAAAGGGGCGTATTGCTGCAAAAAGCGTGGTGCACTGCGGAACGTCGACGGAAGAAATAGAACAGGGTTTTAGATTAATTTTCTCTGAAGCAATTCAATCAGCTTCAAAATTGCGGAGTAATCCGTATGAAAAGGAGGGGACTACAGACATGATTGTTTCTCAGTTGAAAACTTATCCATTGGAAAACCTGATTCAAAAATCATTTTATAATTTGTAATATGGATGCAAACTCAAAATATATTATAGATGAAAATCTAAATATCGGGGAGGCTTTAGTTTCATTGAATCAACTATCTAATGATATCTTAACTCTGTTTGTCGTAGATGGTCAGGGGAGAATGGTCGGTTCGTTGACAGATGGAGATATTCGCCGGTGCCTGATTAAAGGGGTTACATTGGATGCTCCTGTTTCTTTGGCCATGAATCGAAATTTCCATTATTTACAATATGGCAATATTTCTATTGATGAAATAAAAACGCTAAAATCGAAGAAGATAGTCTTATTGCCCTACTTGGATTGTGATAAGCATATAATTAAAATATATAACCTTCAGAAACAGAAGTCTATTTTACCGGTAGATGCGGTTTTAATGGCGGGAGGAAAAGGACTGCGTTTACGTCCGTTGACCGAAACAGTCCCCAAGCCATTGTTGAAGGTTGGCAATAAACCGATTATCGATTATAATATAGATCGTTTAATCGAATACGGTGTCGATCATATTTCAATAACCGTAAATTATTTGAAGGAACAGATTGAGTCGTATATAGCCGAATCCCGTGTGGATTCCAACATACGTTGTGTTCGCGAACCACAGTATTTAGGAACGATAGGGTCGATCAGGTTTGTAGAACATTTTCATCATGATACGGTATTGGTGATGAATTCGGATTTATTTACAAATATAAATTACGAAGATTTCTTCTCTCATTTTTCAGAGCATCAGGCTGATATGTCTGTGGCTGCAGTGCCTTACTCTGTTTCGGTTCCGTATGGGATATTTGATTTGGAAGGGCGGGAGATTAGAGGCATAAAAGAAAAGCCGACATTCAATTATTATGCTAATGCAGGCATATACTTGATAAAGAAAGATTTATTGGAACTTATTCCTTCAAATACGTTTTTTGATGCGACGGATTTCCTTAATCTGTTAATCTCGAAGGGCTATAAAGTCATACGTTATCCTATTACCGGTTATTGGCTGGATATCGGTAAGTTTGAAGATTTTGATAAAGCTCAGGAATTAGTAAACCATTTATAATTGAATAATGAGATTGTTGTATTTGATACCGGCGAGAGGGGGAAGTAAAGGTATTCCTCATAAGAATATAAAACAGTTATCGGGAAAGCCTTTAATTGCCTATTCGATTGATGTGGCCCGTCAATTGACGGACGACAGTAATATCTGTGTCTCGACCGATGATGATGAAATTATACGGGTTGTTACATCTTATGGTCTGGCAGTTCCGTTTAAAAGACCTGGTTTTCTTGCGACAGATTCAGCCAGTACATACGAGGTCATTTTGCATGCAATCGATTTTTATGAGAACTTAGGGGTTCACTATGATGCGGTAGTTCTTTTGCAACCGACTTCTCCACTGCGGACTGCCCGGCAGGTAACGGAAGCTATCGGGTTATATGATAAGTCTGTTGATGCCGTTGTTTCCGTATGCGAATCCCCTCAAAATCCATATTATAATTTATTCGAGGAAAACAGGGATGGGTATCTTCGTATCTCAAAGGGCGATGGCGCTTTTAGAAGACGCCAGGATACTCCTTCTGTCTGGATGTTTAACGGGGCTATTTATGTTTTTAATGTAGAATCATTGCGTAAGGGGTATTTCGATAGTTTTAAGAAAATACGTAAATATGTTATGCCACTGGATATGTCAGTCGATTTAGATACCCTTACAGATTGGATGTATCTGGAAGCTGTAATGAATAAAGGGAAGTAGCATGTCTTTTGCTTTGATAAATAAGATACGGACTAATACATTGTTCAGGAACGGAACGTTATTCGCTTTCTTCTCTTTTCTGAATAGTGGCATCGGCTTCTTACTGTTATTGGTATTAGCCAGTTTTATCCCCCCTTCCGAATATGGGGAGCTGAACCTGTTTAATACGTTTGTGACATTGTTGGCTATTTTTATTTCATTGAATGCGACGGGTATTATCGCTGTCGATTTTTTTTCTGCAGAGAAAACGCAACTTCGCCGGATGTTAAGTACGGTTTTATGCCTGTCTTCCGCTTCATTTCTTGTTTTTTCATTACTGCTCTTGTCCTTTTCCTCTTTTTTTGAACGGATAATCGGATTGTCTGCTGAGTATCAATGGTTGGGGCTGTTGGTTTGCTATATGCAAGTCTTTTCCACTGTTAATCTGGATATTTGGCGTTTGGAAGAAAATCCTCTTTCCTATGGAATATATAGTGTCTCAACAGTTCTTGCAAACTTTATCTTGACTTTAATCCTGGTTATTGGCTTCCATTGGGGTTGGTTGGGACGAGTGTATGCACAGGTTGCCGTCAGTATGCTGTTCTTTTTTGTCAGTATCTACTTCCTGATAAGAAGGGGCTATCTTCAAAGGCTGATACCAAATAAAGAAACCGTAAAGTCTGCTTTGGCTTTCGGTATCCCATTAATTCCTCATAGCGCTTCCGCCTGGATTCGTCAAGGCTTGGATCGGTATGTGATTAATTACTTTTATATGGCTGCCCAAGTCGGAATATACAGCTTCGCTTACAATTTTGCTAATATTATTCAGATTATAGGCTTGGCTTTTAATGCGACAAACTCGGTATATATATATAAGAACCTTGCCAATATAGAGGCGGATACATCCAGCCGTTTATTGAAACAGACTAAAGTCATGACTTTGTTTTTTGCAATTGTTACATTATGTGTTTATGTCGGAACTTCTATCTTTATACCGGTATTTGTCCCTAAATATAAAGATGCAGTACCCTATCTGTTCCCGTTATGCATGGGTGCTTTTTTCCAATGTGTATATTATTTGTTTGTGAATTATCTGTTCTATTATAAGAAGACAAAAAAACTAATGTATATAACATTTTCAATGTCAATTATTCATGTCCTGTTGTCTGTATTGCTGACGCGGTATTCGGTGATGTACACCGCCTATGTAACGATGATTGTGAACATGATGATTACTTTAGGTGTGTTTTTGTATAGTCGTCGGATATATAAGTTGATATAGTTATGCTAAAGAATATAGTTGTGATTTGTCATGAACCTCTGACAAATAGGATTAAAACTAATTTTTATATAGATGATTTTATTCAAGCGGGTTTTACTGTTGAATATTGGGATGTTTCTCAGTATATGTTTCCTGGAATAAAATTAGCAGGGCAAATTGAAGAATGTTATCTCTGTAAATTTTCTGATTTGTCTGAAATACAAAGCCGATTGAGATTGATAGATGTTGAAAGAACAATATTCATTGTTGAGGTTTTTACTAATTGGGCATCAAGGAGGTTTTATAAATTACTGTCTGATAATAATTGCTTTACTGTTCGAATAGATATGTATGGAAATACAATAATGAATATTTCTAAATGGCAAAAACTGAAAAATATACAAATTGAAAGAATCTTTAAAATAATAACCAATCGGCTACATGGATCTCTATTGAAATATTATAAAGCGCTTTTTAAAGTAACAGATTTTGATATAATCTTTTCTTCTTCCGTTTTGTATCCTGATCGTATTCCTATAAATCACCCTGATTATGAACGGTATATGTTGAATCCTGTTGTAAAGGAAGAGGGGTATATTGTGTTCTTAGATGTTTATTATCCATTGCATCCGGATATCATATATATGATGAAAAAGAAAAATGTCTCAATAGCGAACTATCAACGTAGTTTGAATGCTTTTTTTGATAAATTGGAGGATAAGTATAACATGCCAATAATTATTGCGGCTCATCCAAAATCTGAATATATGGGAACTGAATTTGGCAATCGAAAAATAATAAAGGGTGAGACTGATTCTCTGGTAGAAAAATCAAATATAGTTTTATTACATACAAGTAATTCGATATCGTATTGTATTTTGTATAATAAACCTTTTGCATTAATAACAAATGAAGAATATAATAAAAACCTTTATTTAAGATCTGTACAAAAAAAATTGTCTGTAACATTGAATATACCAGTTTGCAATATTGATAAAAATGATATATTGAATTTTCATCCATATAGATTAAGTGAGGAAGAGCGGAATAAATATATTTATTCCTACTTAACATCTATAGAAACATCTAAAATGCTTAACAGAGATATTTTATTGGCTCAATTTGCCAAAATGTAGGTATGATAGTTTTTTGAGAGAAAATGGAAGTTACATCTCCTATTTTTTTTTTAGTTCATTCTATTAATATCGCTTTTATTGTGGGAGTCCTGGTAAAAGAGTACATTTGTCAATTGAGTATCACGAGAGATATGGAGGTGAATGCGATTATTCTTCCGTGAGCGGAAGAATAGTAGTTTAGCCGAAAACGCTTCAATACAATAATTAAAAACTATAAACGTTTTAATGTAAATCGTTAATAAATAATGCTTCAAGACTTTATAAATAAGAACTTTTCTAGACTCCTCATTTTCACTCTCATGTTTGGAGTGATGTTGTATGATACAATAGGATTTGATTACACAGATGAACTGTGTTCTTTATTGCTATTTGTCTTATTTCTCAAATATGTTTTTTCTACTCCGCAATGGGAAGTAAATAAAATGTTTTTGGCGACTACGGCTGTTTTTCTTTTCTATTTATGCTACTCTTTTTACATCGGGACTACAAGCAAGTCTGCTGTGATTGTCGATTTTGTTTCACAGTATAAACCTTATCTTGGTTTTTTCTGTGTTTATGCGATCAAGCCGGTAATGACTCCTGCTTATAAGAAGCTGATTTGTGAAATTTGTATTGTTCTGGGTGCTTATTTAGCTCTTATTGGAGTGGCTTACCTGTTTTTTCCCGTGACTATATCATACACGCTAAAGCATCCTTCCCGGTTGGCAACAGCGGTTTCGATTGTCAGTCTTCTATATCTTTATTGCAGTGATTTTACAACTAAAGAGAAACTTATATTTATTCTGTTGATGACGGTAGGATTATGTTCCGGGCGTTCCAAATTCTATGGCTTCTTTATTATTTGTGTGTCAATGATCCTTTTCATAAAGCCGTCATTTAAATTGAAGCTGAACCTCAAGAATATCATTTTGTGTTCTATTGTCCTTGCATTGGTTTTATTTTTTACTTACAAAAAGCTGAATGTCTATTTTATCAGTGGAGGGGACTTTTTGAGCAGTGATGAAAAGATACAAGATTCTATTGCACGGGCAGCGCTCTATTTCTATGTGCCGGATATATTGGCCGATTATTGCCCTTTCGGTCCAGGATTCGGGACTTATGCGACTTATGCGTCCGGTGTTTACTATTCGCCGTTATATAACCACTATGGAATGGATGGAATATATGGATTAAGTAAAAACTTTAGCTCTTTTATTGCAGATACTTATTATCCGGCATTGGCCCAGTTTGGATATGTCGGCATTTGTTTATTCTTTCTGTTTTGGGGAAAACTGGCGCTTAAAGCATTGAAGGGCTATAAATTTGCATATAAAGAGGGATTAATAGCGTTGATGATTATTATCTTCTTCATGATCGAATGTACTACCGATACTACAATAACACACAATCGTGGATTATTTATGATGGTGCTCTTGGGACTTTTGTTCTCAGACATAAGGCATATAGTAGCGCAAGATAAGAATAAAAAAATATTGTCTTCAAAATAATTCTTATGGCAAGAATACTTGTAGCGAATAAATTCTATTATCCAAGAGGGGGAGATTGTATTTATACGATCGACTTGGTTGGATTATTACAATCCCATGGTCATGATGTCGCGGTTTTTGCCATGCAGCATCCGGAGACATTGCAAACGCCATGGAATAAATATTTTCCGGAAGAGGTTAAGTTCGGGATGGGAGTGAGCTCTTTTAAAGCGGTTATGCGTCCATTCGGAACGGCTGATGTCATACAAAAATTCAATGCCTTATTGGATGACTTTAAACCGGATATTGTCCATTTGAATAATATTCATTCGCAGCTTTCTCCTGTTATTGCGGAACTGGCGCATAGCCGGGGAATCAAAGTCTTTTGGACATTGCATGATTATAAATTGCTTTGTCCTCGTTATGACTGTTTACAAAATGGAACGATTTGCGAACAGTGTTTGGATAATCTGCATAATGTGGTAAAATATAAATGTCTTAAACATTCATATATAGCGAGTTCTATTGCGTATCTGGAAGCCAGGAAATGGAACCGGGACAGGCTGGAGAAATGTACGGACCAGTTTATTGCTCCGAGCCAGTTCATGTTGGGAAAAATGAAGTCAGGAGGATTTTCCTCTTCAAAGATTACCCAGCTCTATCATTTTGTGGATAAAAAGAAATACGTGAATGTTGATTATAAGAAAGAGGACTACTATTGTTATGTCGGACGTTTGTCTTCCGAAAAGGGAGTTACGACTTTAATTGAAGCTGCCAATCAGTTGCCATATAAATTAAAAATCGTAGGAGATGGCCCTTTGAAAGACGAACTGGCTGCTAAGGTAAATAAGGATGCACCGATTGACTTTTTGGGCTTTAAATCATGGGAGGAAGTAAAAACGATTGTAAGTAAAGCTCGTTTTATAGTTGTTCCTTCGGAATGGTATGAAGTTTTAGGACTTGTAATCATAGAAGCGGAATGTGTAGGAACTCCGATATTGGGAGCACGCATTGGTGCGATTCCGGAACTGATAGAAGAAAATGTAAACGGTATGTATTTTGAAAGTCGGAACGTTTCTGATTTATCAGGGAAAATAACCGAGATGTTCAATGCTTCCTTTGACTACCAGTCTATTGCAGAGAGAGCACAAAAAAAATTAAGCGCAGAAACATATTATGAGCATCTCATAAAAGTGTATGGTTTATAAACTGTACACAAGAAGTTTTTTTAATTAACTTACAATACAGAATAGATTATCTTCGTTTTGTAAGAAAGAAACAATAAAAGCAAATGACTAATCAACAAAGTAAAATACAAAGTCCCACCGATATGTGTATCATTACAACCTATCGGTGCCCCATGCAGTGTAAAATGTGTGACATTTGGCAGAATCCTACGGAGAAAAGTAAAGAAATCCAGCCAAAGGAATTGGAACTGTTGCCTAATGTGAAGTTTGTCAATATTACAGGAGGAGAGCCTTTCATACGGGAAGACCTGGATGAAATTGTAGAAGTCCTTTTCAAGAAGTCGCCGCGTGTAGTTATTTCTACATCCGGCTGGTTCGAAGACCGTGTTATCAAATTGGCTGAAAAATATCCGAATATAGGTGTCAGGATAAGCATTGAAGGGCTGTCTCAAAAGAATGATGAATTGAGAGGCCGTAAAGGTGGATTTGATAAAGGCCTGAGAACGCTTCTTGCATTACGTGAAATGGGTGTTAAGGATATCGGATTTGGCATAACCGTATCGAATAATAATTCTGAAGATATGCTATCCTTATATCATTTGGCCAAACAATTGAATCTTGAATTTGCTACGGCTGCGTTTCATAATTCATACTATTTTCACAAGTATGACAATGTCATAACCAATAAGACGGAGGTTATTTCCAATTTTGAGAAACTTATTTCTTTGCAGATGCAAGAGTCGTCTCCCAAATCCTGGTTCAGGGCATTTTTTAATAACGGATTGATCAATTATATCGAAGGAAACCGGAGAATGCTTCCTTGTGAGGCTGGTTTGGTTAACTTCTTTGTCGATCCTTACGGCGAGGTGTATCCATGCAATGGCCTTGAGGAGAAGTATTGGAAAGAAAGTATGGGGAATATCCGTAATGTGACTGATTTTCAGGAAATCTGGCAAAGCGAACAGGCTCAAAGAGTCAGAGAACAAGTTCGCAAATGTCCTAAAAACTGCTGGATGGTAGGTACTGCGTCTCCTGTTATGAAAAAGTATATTCGCTATCCGTTGCAATGGGTTATAAAGAACAAAATGAATAGCCTGTTGAATAAGCCTTTGTGTTTGGAGAAGAAATGGTATGATGTGGGTCAGGATCCGGAGCAAGGTTCTTTAAAAGAAAAATTATGAGAATAGTGGTCGTCGGGCTAAGAGGCTTTCCTAATATACAAGGTGGAGTAGAGACACATTGTGAGGAGTTATTTCCCAGAATAGCAAAGATGGGACATGAAATCATAGTGGTCAGAAGGAAGAACTTTGTGAAAGAGAATCCTCCCCGCTCTGAATATAGAGGTGTTAAATTCAAGGATATTCCAAGCCCTTCCATATCGGGCTTGGAAGCCGCTATTCATACCGCCTTCGGTATTTTGTATGCCAAAAAAGTGCGTGCAGACATTCTTCACGTTCAGGCAATAGGCCCTTCTGTTATGATCCCTTTGGCCAGGCTGTTAGGCCTCCGGGTTGTTATGACGCATCACGGTCCGGATTATGATCGGGACAAATGGGGAATATTTGCAAAATTCATACTTCGGTTAGGGGAACGTTTTGCTGCAATGGGGGCAAAGGATATTATATCCATATCCACTGTTATTTCGGATATTCTGAAAGAAAAATATAAGCGGGTAAAACGGGTACACCTTATCTTTAATGGAATTACATCTTTTGATGGAATCACTGATTCTACTGATTATTTGGATAGTATCCATTTATCTCCCGGTAAATATATATTGGCAGTCGGCCGGTTTGTGGAAGAAAAAAGATTTGACAAACTGATTGAGGCATATATAAAACTTCATCTTAAAGATTATAAATTAATAATTGCCGGGGATACGGATTATCCTACATCGTATGCACATTTTCTCAAGACATTCGCCCTTGAGAATGAAGTAATCATTCCGGGCATTGTCAAGGGGGAAAAGTTGTATCAATTATATAAACATGCAGCATTGTTTGTCCTTCCTTCTTCTCATGAAGGCTTGCCGATTACCTTGTTGGAGGCAATGGCCTGCCGGCAAAAAGTATTGGTCAGTGATATTCCGGCAAACAAAGCTGTCGGTTTGCCGGAAAAGAATTATTTCAAATTGGATGATATAGAAGATATGATGCATCATATTAAGGATTTGTTGAACAATGGACAGACGAATCAGACATATGATCTGTCAAAATACGATTGGGATAATATCGCAAAAGAGACAGAGAAGGTCTATTTGACAAAATAAAGGGCTGTGTCAGCAAGCGTGAAGGTCCTGACTCGTCAGGATCGGCTGTAAAATGGTATTGCAGTACTTCATGGGGCTATAGTGCCGTAAAGGAATGAATAACCCGGCAGATAGAATGAACGATGCGGAATG
>ERZ791875.1135-NODE-1135-length-19542-cov-8.849722_pt1 | contig 19542 bp, 19 predicted proteins | sample MGYA00510278_ERZ791875 | MGnify/ENA primary metagenome ERZ791875 (study PRJEB30046, sample SAMN00792078) | human gut metagenome | study: EMG produced TPA metagenomics assembly of the A metagenome-wide association study of gut microbiota in type 2...
TGCAAGAAATTTTCTGAATAAGTTTTTTTTCATAATGATGAAGAATTGAAATGGAATTGTTTTTTGTGTTGACGCATTAATTTTCAATAGAGTGACGCATTGGTTTATTTCATTGTAACGCAATTTTTTTCAGGCCTTGACGCATGGGTTGTTGGTATCATATATGATACGCATGGTGCAAATATATATATAAAAATTTGCACAACAAAATTTTTATCCAAATTTTTGAAATGGCAGTTGTTTATGAGGAGGAGATTACCTATATCTCTTCAAGGATCAGGGAGTTGAGGAGGGAGAAGAGTCTGACGGTACAGGAACTTGCATACCGTTGCGACATGGAAAGATCCAATTTGAGCCGTATCGAGGCGGGGCGCACCAACCTTACGGTCAAGACCATGTGTATCATATGTAACGCATTGAACGTGAGCCTGCGGGATGTTATTCGCTGACAGGGGTATACCTATATTTATAGTCCCCTGTCCTATTGTCCATTGAGTTCTTTTTTTAGGCCGTTTCGGTAATTTGTCGTATATTTACGAACCAAAACAAGAAACGGTTTTTAGTGAACACAATCGATTTGATCGTCTGCATTGTGCTGGTGCTGGCCGTATGGAACGGCTGGCGGCAGGGCTTTGTCGTACAGGTATGTTCCCTGGCGGGCATTGTCGCCGGCATCTGGATTGCGTCGCGGTACGGCGCCGAAGTCGGCGCGTGGCTGAAACTCGACCAGACGGTATCCTCCGCCGGGGGATTCGTCGTGGTGCTGCTGCTCGTGGTGCTGCTCGTGGCCATCGCCGCGCGGCTGGTGCGCAAGCTGTTCCACTTCGCCGGATTCGGGATTCCCGACATTGTGCTGGGCATTGCGGTATCGGTTTTGAAGTACCTGCTGGTGTTGAGCGTCCTCTTTTCGGCGTTCGACGCGCTGAACGAGGACTACACCCTCGTGGGGCCGCGGACAATCGAAAAGTCGAGGTGCTATAAACCCGTCATGCGCCTGTCGGAGGCCGTTTTCCCATTTCTGGAATGGGTCGGCGACCAGGTGCCGCGGCAAGAAGAGGAGTAAACCGATGGAAAAACGATTCTCGGGAGTGGTGATGCGTGCCACGGGAAGCTGGTACGACGTGATGCACGGCGGCGAAACGGTTCGCTGCCGCATCCGGGGGCGCCTGCGCCTGCGGGGCACGCGCTCGACCAACCCGGTCGTCGTGGGCGACGAAGTGGTTTGCGAGGCGGACGAGGGCGGCGATTACGTCATCTGCGACATCTGTCCCCGCCGCAACTACGTCATCCGCCGTGCCTCGAACCTCTCGAAAGAGTCGCATATCATCGCGGCCAATATCGACCAGGCGCTGCTGATGGTGACCCTGCGTGCGCCCGAAACGGCCACGGAGTTCGTAGACCGTTTCCTGGTGACCTGCGAAGCCTACAAGGTTCCCGTGACGATTGTCCTTTCGAAAATCGACCTGCAAGACCCCGGAGCCGTGGCGGACTTCCGTGCCGTATACGAGGGGGCCGGTTACCGCGTTCTCGAAGTTTCGGCACCCGAAGGCATCGGCATCGAAGCCGTCAAGGAGCTGCTTGCCGACCGCAGAACCCTGCTGTCGGGCAACTCGGGCGTCGGCAAGTCGACGCTCATACGCGCCATCGACCCGTCGCTGGACATCCGCACGGGCGAAATTTCCGAAAGCCACCACAAAGGGCGCCATACCACGACCTTCTCCACGATGTACCCGCTGGCCGGGGGCGGGGAGGTGATCGACACCCCGGGTATCAAGGGCTTCGGCCTGATCGACATCGACGACGCAGAGCTCTGGCACTATTTCCCCGAGATGATGCGCGTAGCCCCCGACTGCCGCTTCTACAACTGCACGCACACCCATGAACCGGGATGCGCCGTGGCGGAGGCCGTCAAAGCCGGCGAAATCGCGTGGGCCCGCTACGAAAGCTACCTGAAAATCCTCGACGAAGATGACAAATACCGGAAATAGGGACACCGCATGGTATGCCGAACGCATTGCCTGCCTTGCGGAATTCATGACCCCGGAACGCCATGACGTACTCCGCAATACGGTGGCCATGCGTACGCGCTACATGACCGTCCTGGCCGAGAACATGTTTCACGGGCAGAACGCCGCCGCGCTGATTCGCCACTGCGAGGCGTTCGGCGTGCAGGAGATGCACACCGTGGAAACGCTCTGCAGGTTCGAGCCCAATCCCGACATCGTGCGCGGCACCGACCAGTGGGTCGACATCCGGCGCCATGCATCGACGGCCGAGGCCATCGCCGCCCTGCGCGGTGCCGGTTACCGCATCGTCGCGACCACGCCCCACCGCGAGGACGTGACGCCCGAAACGTTCGATGTCGCACGCGGCCCGTTCGCGCTGGTTTTCGGAACGGAGCATGCGGGGATTTCGGACGAGGTAATCGCCGGGGCCGACGAATTCCTGCGTATCCCGATGTGCGGCATGGTCGAGAGCCTGAACGTTTCGGCATCGGCGGCCATCCTGATTTACATGCTTTCGGAGCGCGTGCGGTTTACGGTCGGCGACTGGCGGATGGACCGGGCGGGGCAGGCCGAAGTGCTCTTCCGGTGGATGCAGGCCAGCGTCAAGGACGCTGCAGGCATACTCGCACGAAAATTCGAAGATTGCGAATGAATACCATTTTGAGAAAACAGTTCCTGGCCCACGTGGGCCAGACCTCGCCGTCACCGATGCTGGTCGAAGTGGCGCGCGCCGAGGGTTCGTTCTTCTATACGCCCGAAGGGAAACGCTATTACGACCTGGTGGCGGGTGTTTCGGTGAGCAACGTCGGCCACTGCAATCCCACCGTGGTGCGGGCCGTGCAGGAGCAGGCCGCACGTTACATGCACGTGATGGTCTACGGCGAATTAATCGAAACCCCGCAGGTGGAATACGCTTCGAAAATCGCCTCGCTGCTGCCGGGAGGGCTGGAAAGCGTATACTTCGTCAACTCGGGCGCCGAAGCGGTCGAGGGGGCGCTCAAACTCGCCAAACGGCATACCGGGCGCACGGAACTGATTTCCATGCGCCGCGCCTACCACGGCTCGACCCACGGCTCGATGAGCATGATGGGAGCGCCCGAGGGCGAGGAGTGGAAAGGGGCTTTTCGGCCCCTGCTGCCCGACGTGCAGGCAATCGAATTCAACGATTTCGGGGCCTTGGAGCGCATCACGCGCCGCACGGCGTGTGTGCTGGCCGAACCCGTGCAGGGCGAGGCCGGCGTCCGGCCGCCGCTGCCGGGGTACCTGGAGGCGCTGCGCAGGCGCTGCGACGAAGTCGGCGCCCTGCTGGTCTTCGACGAAATACAGACCGGCATGGGACGCACGGGCGCGTTGTTCGCCATGCTCAAATACGGCGTTACGCCCGACATCGTGTGCCTGGCCAAGGCTTTCGGGGGCGGCATGCCGCTGGGGGCGTTCATCTCGAGGCCGGAGATTATGCAGACCCTGCAGGAGAATCCCGTGCTGGGGCATATCACCACGTTCGGCGGCCATCCGGTCTGCTGTGCGGCGGGGCTGGCTGCGCTGAACTACCTCGTCGACAACGGGGTTGTCGGCGAAGTCGAAGCGAAGGGAGCGCTTTACGAACGGCTGCTCGGCGACCATCCCGCCGTGCGCGAAATCCGCCGCAGCGGCCTGCTGCTGGCCGTGGAGCTGGGCGATCCCGGGAAGCTCTACCGCATGATGGAGCTGTTCAGGGAAGCCGGGATTTTAAGCGACTGGTTCCTTTTCTGCGACACGGCGTTCCGCATCTCGCCGCCGCTGACCATCTCCGTGGAGGAGGTGCGCGAAAGCGCCGCAATCGTCCGCGGGTGCCTTGACCGGTTGGGATAAGGGCCCGGGCACAGGGGCAATCCCGGAAAGCATTCCCGGGCGCGGAAGGCATACAGCGGGCCGTGGAGGAGAACAGATCCGGGACGCAGCAATGAAAACCGCAGGTGCAGAATACGAAGGCTCCGGAACGAACCGCCGCTCCGGAGCCTTTCTGTTTTCGGTGTCTTTTTCGGTGCCTTCCCAGCGCCGTCCTAACGACTTTTCAGCGCTCGCCGAGCCACATGCCGTACCTCCATTCCATGCCGTCGGGCATTCGGTTGGTAACGGTCTGGATTTTCGAATCCGCGCTCCAGTCGCTTCTTTCGACAATCCTGTTCCACCCCTTTTCCAGTTTCAGGTCATAGGTCGTGGACTGCTCCCACCAATCCACCCCCGAGCCGGTTACCGTCACGGGCCGGTCGCAGTATACGTATTGCAGCCGGTATGTCGTTGCTCCGACGGTGCGGCCCAGATAGAGATGGGCCGAAACCCGGTCGCCGTCCATATCGCAGGCGATTTCCGTGAAAGACACGGTATTCGCAGCCGGGTCGCTGATTTCGAATCCTTCCGGAATGTCGCCGGCGATACTGCTCATCAGTGCCTGCGGGGGATTCTCGGGCAGGAGCAGCCGGGTGCCGCCATCGCTGAAAGACGCGCGCAGCATAACGCGCGCATGCTCCTGTGCAAGTTCGGCCGCCGTACGGCCCTTGACACCGGGCGGCATATGGTACCTGGCGACAAAAGCCACCTGTGAGATTGCCGGATGGTCGCCCGCGATACCCGCTATTTCGATTGCGTCGGTAAGGCCCACCGTCTGGAAAGTCGGCTCGGCCGGTTTCTCATATTTCACGCAGGCCTGCAGCGCCAGGGCGACGGCGGTTGAAACGAGAATCAGCTGTTTTTTCATACGCACTATTGTCTGTAGAGTGTTGTCCGGGATTTTTCCGGGGCGGCAAATGGCCGGAATGCGGTTTTTCCCGCGCGGTGATTCACCGCTCTTCCGCAAAGGCTTTGAGCAGGGCGATTTCCTCGCTCCAGCGCGCCTCGTCGGGGGTTTCGAGAATCAGCGGAATGCCGTCGAAACGCGCATCCTGCATGATGTAGCGGAAACACTCCATGCCGATCATCCCCTCGCCCAGCGGCGTGTGGCGGTCGACACGGCTGCCCAGTATCTTCAGGGCGTCGTTCAGGTGCATGCCTTTCAGGTATTCGAATCCTACGATGCGCTCCAGTTCGGCGAACGTCCGCTCGCACGCCTCGGCCGTGCGCAGGTCGTACCCCGCCGCAAAGGCGTGGCAGGTGTCGATGCAGACGCCCACGCGCGACTTGTCCTCGACCCGGTCGATCAGGTAGGCGAGGTGTTCGAATGCAAAACCCAGGTTGGAACCCTGCCCTGCCGTGTTCTCGATGACGGCCGTGACCCCGCGGGTCTTGTCGAGCACCCGGTTGATCGACTCGGCAATCAGGTCCAGCGACCGCTCGGGAGCTATTTTCTGGAGGTGGCTGCCGGGGTGGAAGTTCAGGCGGTCGAGGCCCAGCGCCTCGCAGCGCTGCATCTCGTCGAGGAAAGCCGCCCGCGACTTTTCGAGCCCCTCGCGCTCGGGATGCCCGAGGTTTATGAGGTACGAATCGTGGGGCAGAATCTGCGCCGGCGCGTAACCGTACTGCTCGCATGCTTTGCGGAATGCATCGATTTGGGCGGCGGTAAGGGGTGCGGCGACCCACTGGCGCTGGTTTTTCGTGAAAAGGGCGAACGCCGTGGCCCCTATCGCGTGCGCATTGGCGGGGGCGTTTTCCGCGCCTCCCGCGGCGCTTACGTGTGCTCCGATATATTTCATGCGAATGTCTTTATATTAACTTCAGACAAAGTTAAGGATTTTGTAAATAATTTCATAAATTTGCATATTGAATTTCCAAATATAATCGCTTCACTATGAAACATTTTTACCTGATCCTCGCGCTTATTCCGGCCCTGCTGGCCGGTCCGTTCGCAGCCGCCCAGATTTCAATCGACGAAGTCGACGCCGGGCAGGATAACGTGACTTTCAAGGACAAGTTGAAATCCACAGCCGTAGATGTCGATTATTTCAGCCTGGCCCGTTACAAGGCCGAGCGCGCCGAAATCCGCAAACAACGCAACTACCTCGAATTCAGCGGCGGCATACAGGGCGCCCTCACCTCGTACAACGACCCGTGGATTTCGGTGTCGGGCGGTGACAACTCCATCGCGCTGACGGCGGTCTTCGGCCTGCGCCACCTCTTTACGAAAAACCTTTTCACGCTCGAGACCAAATTCAGCGCCAAACTGGGCTACAACCGGATGAAGGTCGAAACCAAACTCAAGGATGAAAATGAGAACGAATATACCCGAAGCGAAGGCGTATGGTTCAAGAACCAGGACGAATTCGTCGTTTCGGTGGCCCCGTCGTTCAAGATTTCCGACACCTGGTCGTACGGTTCGATTCTGAACTTCCGCAGCCAGTTCGTCAACGGCTACAAGTCGCGTACCGAGCAGAAAGAGGAGCACCTCAAAAGCAAGTTCATGACCCCGGCCTACCTGGATATTTCGCTCGGTCTTACCTACAAGAGCCCCAAGGCCAAATTCCCGATTGTCATCAACCTTTCGCCGGTCGCCCTGAACGCCACTTTTGCCGAAAGCGACCGTATCCGCAAGGAGAACGGATTCAACTACGGTATCGAGGATCCCGATAAGACATCGAAATACGAAGGCGGTTCGTCGCTCCAGATCGACTTCGACCGCACGTTCGGCAAAACGGGTTTCCTGCGCTACCGCACCACGCTCTACTCTTTCTACGGCTGGATAAGCGACATCGGCCAGAAGAACAAAATCAGCGACTACACCGAATTCCGGCATGCGTACGACGCATGGGTAGAGAATGGCAGCGATATCAAAACCAAACCCCGCCTGCCGATCCACCCCATCGTGCGCTGGGAAAATACGCTCGACATCAAGGCAACAAAATACCTCTCCACGTCGTTGAGTTTCCAGCTCTATTACAACCGGGCGCAGAACCTCGACGTGCAGACCCGTACGCTGTTGAGCGTCGGCCTGACGTATACGTTCAAGAACAAGGAAAAACCGCAAAAGTAAGCCGGCCGCAGCCGGCGCATGACACGCAATGTACAAGAACTCGAAATACACCGTCCTCTTCCCGCTGCTGTTGGCAGCGGGTGTGGTATTGGGCCTGCTGCTGGGGCAGTACATGGGCCGCAACAGCACCGCCACGCAACTCAAGGGCATGCTCCGCCAGATGGCGCTGCCCACCAACAAGCTGACCTACACGCTCTCGCTGATCGAGAACCAGTATGTCGACTCCGTGGCGATGGATTCGCTGGCCGAGCATGTCATTCCGCTGCTGGTCAAGGAGCTCGACCCCCATTCGGTCTACATCCCGGCCTCGGAGATGCAGGAGCTGAACGAGCCCCTGGAGGGTGAGTTCGACGGCATCGGCGTGGTGTTCAACATGGCGACCGACACGGTAATCGTGCTGAACGTCATCCCGCAGGGCCCGAGCGACAAAGCCGGCATCAAGGCGGGCGACCGCATCATCGAAATCAACGACACGCTGGTCGCGGGACAGAAGCTTCCGCAGCGTGACGTGGTGAAGAAGCTGCGCGGCCCGCGCGGCACGACGGTGCATCTCGGGCTGGGACGGCAGGGCATCGACGACCTGGTCGGCGTCGACGTCGTGCGCGACAAGATTCCGATTAAGAGCATCGAGTCGGCGTTCCGTATCGCCGACGGCATCGGATACATCAAACTGGGGCAGTTCGCCCGGACGACATTCGACGAGATGCAGCAGGCGCTGGCTTCGCTGCGCGCCGAGGGCGTGACCAAAATCATCTTCGACCTGCGCGGCAATTCGGGCGGTTACCTCGACCAGGCGATTATGGTCGCCAACGAATTCCTGCACAAAGACCAGCTGATCGTCTACACCGAGGACCGCCGCCACGAGCAGGTGCGCGAATATGCCGACGGAACCGGTGCGGCGCAGGACATGGATGTCGTGGTGCTGATCGACGAGGGCAGCGCATCGTCGAGCGAGATTCTCGCCGGCGCCTTGCAGGACAACGATCGTGGTACGATTATTGGTCGTCGTTCATTCGGCAAGGGACTCGTGCAGCGCCAGATACCTTACAGCGACGGATCGGCCCTGCGGCTCACGACGGCACGCTATTACACGCCGACGGGCCGTTCGATTCAGAAGCCCTATACGATCGGCGACGACGAGAGCTATGAGGAGGATATCTGGAATCGCTACAAGAACAACGAGTTCTTCTCGGCCGACAGCATCCATTTCGCCGATTCGCTCAAACGGGTGACCCCCGGCGGCAAGGTGGTTTACGGCGGCGGCGGTATCATGCCCGACGTCTTCATACCGGCCGACACGACCGACGTGACGAAATATTTCGTCGAGGTGGCGGGACGCAACATCCTCTACCGCTATACGATCGAGTATGCCGACCGTCACCGCGAAGCGCTGAACGCCGTCAAGACGATTCCCGAACTGCAGGCCCTGCTGGACAGCGACAAGGGGCTCGTGGAGGACTTCATCCGTTACGCCGCCCGCAAGGGTGTTGCCCCGGACTACCGCGACATCGCCCGCTCGCGCAAGCTGATCGAAGCCCAGCTCCGGGCCTACATCGGCCGGAATACGGCGCTGGAGGACAACGGTTTTTACGCCAACATCTATCCCGTTGACAACGTGGTGTTACACGCTATCGGGATATTAAACGATACGCAGGAAAATGATTAAAAAACTTATCGGTATTATCATAGCCGTAGCGGTAATCGTCATTATCGTCATCTCGGCCATCCGGCGCGACAACTTCCAGTCGATGGTGTTGCGCGATGAGATTATGGACCAGACTTTCCCGGCGCCCATCGCACCGGAACAGCCTGCGACGCCCGCTCCCGGCCAAATCGAAGTGACCGATTCGATAACCGTCGAAACGATCGATTCGCTTTGACGGCCAGCATCCGTCCCCGAGGGGACAGGCAGACGGCGGCTCCGCAAGGAGCCGCCGTTTATTTTCGCCGGACAGGTTTACTTTGCCGGGCCATGCAGTATTTGCGGACATCCTGCATTTATAATATGTAGCCGTATCCGTGGCGCTACGCGAGTTCTGCACATACCCCGGCCGCCCGGCAGCCCCGTACTTCCTCCGTTTGCATTGAAAATCCGGCTGCATCTGCGGTCGGGCTTTTTTATTTTGGGCCGGATTGCAATACGCCGATAAAAACACCCGGTAACCGCCGGTTACCGGGTGCTGAAAGATAGCTGCCGGATAATGCGGCGTCAGAAGTATTTGACCTCTTTGCCCTCGATGGCCGAAAGGAGGTTGTTCGCAGCCGACGAAGCGCCGATGCGGAACATGTCCGTAGTGAGCCACTCCTTGCCGAGAATCTCCTCGACGATGGTATAATAGAGCGCGGCGTCCTCGGCCGTACGGACTCCGCCCGCGGCTTTGAAGCCCACCTTGCGGCCCGTTTTTTCGTAATAATCGCGGATGGCCAGGCACATGACCACGGCGGCTTCGGGCGTCGCGGCAACGTCGATTTTGCCCGTCGAGGTCTTTACGAAATCGGCCCCCGCGAACATCGACAGCAGCGATGCCTTGCGAATCAGCTCGGGGGTTTTCAGTGCACCCGACTCGATGATGACTTTCAGCACGATATCGTCGCCCATCTCCGCGCGCATCACCTCCACTTCGTTCGCGGCTTCGTCGTATTCGCCCGTGAGCATGCGGCCCACGTTGAGCACGATGTCGATTTCGTCGGCGCCGTTCTCGACAGCCATCGCCACTTCGAGGACTTTCACTTCGAGGAACGTCTGCGCCGCGGGGAATCCGCCGCCGACGCTGGTGATGCGCATCGGCGTGCCGTCGACGGCCAGCCCCACCGTTTCGACGAACGACGGATAGATGCAAATCGAAGCGACGTTAGGAATATGCGGGTATTTCTGGTAAAATTCGGCGGCCTTGCGCGCGAACTCCGTGACCGAAGTCACCGAATCGTTGCACGACAGGGTCGTGAGGTCGATCGCCGAGTAGCACAATTTATATACGTCGGTATTGTGGTTCCGTTTCGCGGCTTCGCGGATGCGGGCGACTTCTGCGTCGACCTGCGCTGCGCTCCATGCGGGAGCGTATTCATTCAGATGGTTGGCGTACTCCATAATATATCGCTGTTTTCTACAAAATTAGGAAAAATTATTCATACGCACATTTGCGGCGCAGAATTATTTTCCCGTCATGCTGCAAAAAAAGAGCCTGAACTGCAAGTCCAGGCTCTTTTTCCTTTACTGACGGCGATTATTTGTTCAGCGCCTTCAGGTTGATGTCGTTGGCAGCCTTCTGGGCCAGTTTCGGGTTCTTCGAAACGGCGCTCTTCAACTGTGCCTCTGCAGTCTTGAGGTCGCCCTCTTTAACTGCGATTACGGCGCGCAGGTAGTCGGCGTCAGCCGAGTTGTCCTTTGCGATAGCCTTCTTGGCAGCCGACAGGTCGTTGTTCATCACCTGTGCCACAGCCTCGTTGTAACCGTCGAGGTTCTTGGCAGCAGCCTTGTAGTCACCCTCTGCAGCGGCGATGGCAGCTTTGGACTGTGCATCGGCAGCTTTGGCGTACTTCTTGGCTTCGGCGGTGTTGCCGTTGGCCAGGTTGCCCAGGATGAGGTTCTTGGTGATTTCGCTCGACGAATCCATCTTGGCGGCTTTCTCGAACGACTTCAGGGCAGCGGCCTTGTCGCCGGCCTTGGCCTGTGCGATACCGAGGTTGTTGATAACGCGGGCGTCGTTGTATTTCTTCGAAGCGGCGGTCAGGATAGCAACCTGCTCCTCGGCGCCGTTAGCCAGCGTTTCGGCAGCATAGAGGTACTCCTCGACGGTCAGCTCCTGGCCGTTGCGGAAAGCAGCCATAATCTCGGCGTCGGTCTTGCCCTGGATGTCGGTGCTGTTGACGATCTGCGAGCGGCGCAGTTCGGGAAGAACCTCCTCTTTCAGTTCGTTGAATACCGACGACATGTTCTTGATTTCGCTCTCGCGCTCTGCAGGCGAGTTGTAGAGGCTCAATACCTGGAGAATGAGGTTCTTGTCCTTGATGTTCGACTTCTCGACCAGTTCCTTGAAACCGTCCCAGTCCTCACCGTAAGCGGCAGCGTCGATATCCAGACCCGAGTCTTTCAGCAGTTTGGCAACGACTTTCTTACCGGACTCGCTACGTGCCTTCGACAGTTTGTCGTTGAACTTCACGGGGCCGTCGGGCGAAGCATAACCTTTCACGGCGATGTTCTGCGTGGCGCGGTCGTTCTGCAGTTTGGCGTCTACGTCGGCCTTGAATGCATCGAGGTCGGCTTTCTTCTCGTTCTTCTTGGTGACTACCGACGAGTTGATCGCGTAGAGCAGGTCGGTCTTGTCGACAACGGTGGTAACTTTCTTGTAGTTGTTGGCCATCGGAGCCATCAGGTCGGAATACTTGAGGTCTTTCTGCAGCGTGTTCAGACCGTAAGCTACAGTCAGGCCGAACTCCTTGGCGATAGCGGCCTTGGCAGCGGCGTCGTTGCCGGCCAGCACGGCAGCCTGCTCTTTGGTCGGGATGGCACCGGTGTTCAGGTTCACGAGCGTGAACTCCTTGCACTTGCCGCCCGGGCACTTGATCTCGGCGCGGAGCTGCAGGGCGCACTTGTCCATACGGGGATCGTACGGGAACTCTACGTGCTGCGTATAGTTACCGCCGTTCTTCTTGTCGACAACCGTGTAGTTCTCGTCGACTTTCGAACCCTGGAGGTACTTGGCTGCGCCAGCGACCTCGCCGCCCTCGAATACGATCACGGGGGTTACCTTGATAACGGCTTTTGCGTTGAAATACTTGACCGGGAACGTAACGTTGATGTCGGCAGCGACGATGCCGTTGTTCAGCGTCAGGATTTCGGGAGTTACCGTCAGGTTGACGTCATCCCGGTTCTTGGCCATCTTCTTGAAGCAATTACAGCTCGAAAATGCCAGTGCGGCAGCTACGAGTACAACGCTCAATTTCATTAGATTTTTCATAATCGGATAAATTTAATGTGTTTATTTTTAAATGTTTGCCTTTTTCTGTTCTGCTCCGGCTTTCCGTCGTGCGGTGCTGTACCGCCCTCTGTTTCCGGAATTTATACGGCCGAACAACGCAAATATAGGAAACTCTTGCTAATTGTGCAATATTTCAGGTGTAATTTCGTTGTTTTTTCCGCCCGAAAAACCCACATTAACAGTCGTTTTACTCCTCTTTGCGCTCGGGACGCTCGCGGCGCTCACCCCTTTCGGGACGCTCCCCGCGCGGCCGGCGCTCGCGCTCCACATAGCCTTCGGGCTTGGGCAGCAGCACTTTGCGCGACAACTTGAGCTTGTTGGTCTTGGGATCTACGCCAATCAGCTTCACATCGATTTCGTCGCCCTCCTTGAGGCCGGTTTCCTCCATAGTTTCGAAACGCTTGTAGTCGATTTCCGAAATGTGGAGCAGCGCGTCCTTGCCGGGCATGATTTCTACGAATGCGCCGAACGTGACGATCGAGCGGATTTTGCCGTGGTAGGTTTCGCCGACCTCGGGAATCGCCACGATTGCCTTGATGCGGTTCAGGGCGCCGTCCAGCGAATCCTTGTCCAGGCCGAAGATGTCCACGATACCCTTGTTGTCGACCTCGGTAATCGTGATGGTCGTGCCGGTGGTCTTCTGGATGTCCTGGATAACCTTGCCGCCGGGGCCGATAACCGGGCCGATCATATCCTGCGGAATGGTGATCTGGACGATGCGCGGCACGAACGGACGGTAGTCCGCACGCGGCTCGGCGATGCACTCGGTGATCTTGCCGAGGATGTGCATGCGTCCCTTGCGGGCCTGCTCGAGCGCCGCGGCCAGCACTTCGTACGAAAGGCCGTCGACCTTGATGTCCATTTGCGTGGCGGTGATGCCGTCACGGGTACCCGTTACCTTGAAGTCCATGTCGCCGAGGTGGTCCTCATCGCCGAGGATGTCCGACAGCACGGCCCATTTGCCGGTCGCCGAGTCGGAAATCAGTCCCATGGCGATACCCGAAACGGGTTTCTTGAGCTTCACGCCCGCATCCATCAGGGCCAGCGTGCCGGCGCAGACGGTGGCCATCGACGACGAGCCGTTCGACTCGAGGATGTCCGACACGACGCGCACGGCGTAGGGGTTCTCCTCGCCCAGCGGAATCATCGGTTTCAGGGCGCGCCATGCCAGGTGGCCGTGGCCGATTTCGCGGCGGCTCAAGCCGCGTGCGGCCTTTGCCTCGCCCGTCGAGAAGGGCGGGAAGTTATAGTGGAGCACGAACTGCTCGGTACCCTGTACCAGCACTTCGTCCTTCTGCTTTTCGTCGAGTTTCGTACCGAGCGTAACGGTCGTCAGCGACTGCGTTTCGCCGCGGGTGAAGATTGCCGAGCCGTGGGCGGCGGGCAGGTAGCCCACTTCGCACCAGATCGGGCGGATTTCGTCGGTCTTGCGGCCGTCGAGGCGCATGCCCTCGTCGAGGATCATGTTGCGCATGGCTTTCTTCTGTACGTCATCGTGGAAGTACTTGTGAATCAGCGGGGCTTTTTCGGCCAGCTCCTCCTCCGAGTAGCGGGCTGCGAACTCTGCCTCGAGGGCGTTGAACTTGTCCTCGCGCTCGTGCTTCATCGTGCCGCTCGTAGCGATGGCGTAAGCCTTGTCGTAGAGCTCGCTGATAATCGTCTGGCGCAGCTCCTCGTCGTTGACCTCGTGGCAGTAGGTGCGCTTCACGTCCTTGCCCAGTTCTTTCGAAAGTTCGATCTGTACGGCGCAGTGCTTCTTGATCTCCTCGTGCGCGAACTTGATGGCGCCGAGCATCACCTCTTCGGAAACCTCCTTCATCTCGCCCTCGACCATCAGGATGTTGTCGATCGTACCGCCGACCATGATGTCGAGGTCTACGTTGGCCATATCCGAGAAGTTGGGGTTGATGACGTACTGGCCGTCGATGCGGGCGACGCGAACCTCCGAAATGGGGCCGCCGAACGGAATGTCCGAAACGGCGAGGGCGGCCGATGCGGCCAGTCCGGCCAGCGCGTCGGGCTGGATATCCTTATCCGCCGAGATGAGGTTTACCGTAACGTACACTTCGGCGTGGTAGTCCGCGGGGAACAGGGGGCGGAGGGCACGGTCGATCAGGCGGGCAACGAGAATCTCGCTGTCGTTGGCGCGGCCTTCGCGCTTCATAAAGCCTCCGGGATAACGTCCGCAGGATGCGTACTTCTCCTTGTACTCCACCTGGAGCGGCATGAAATCAGTGTCGGGTTTTGCGTCCTTGGCGGCGACCACGGTACCCAGGAGCATCGTATCTCCCATCTTGACTACCACGGAGCCGTCGGCCTGTTTGGCCAGTTTGCCCGTTTCGATCTCGATCTGCCGGCCGTCGGCCAGCGTAATGATCTTGCGGACTGCGTTGTACAGCTTCTTTTCTTCCATAAAAATTTTTAACCTATAGTGTTTTTTCGAATGTTGTCCTTTACGAAAATGAAGGCAACCCCTCTGCGGGAATTGCCCTCATTTCTTCCTCGCGGATTACCGGCGGAGGTTGAGCGTTTTGATGATTGCGCGGTAGCGCTCGATGTCAACCTCTTTCAGGTACTCCAGCAACGCGCGGCGCTTACCTACCAGGCGCAGCAGGGCGCGCTGGGTTCCGAAGTCGTGTTTGTTGCTTTTGAGGTGCTCTGTAAGGTGGCTGATACGGTACGAAAACAGGGCGATCTGGCTCTCGGGAGAACCCGTGTCGGTGTTAGACTTGCCGTACTGGCCGAAAAGCTCTTGCTTTTTTTCAGCTGTTAAATAAGCCATTATTCTGAAATTATTTAAGTTCCACTCTACGACGCATCCCCCTTACCGTGGATAACGCCAGAGCGTCCGGCAAAGTTACGAATTAATTGTAAATTAAGTATAATAAATAAAAAATTATTTGCCTTTTCGGGCGGATTTGTCGTCGGATATTCCGGAAAATACTATTTTTGCGGCTAAACAAATGAATATTATGGTAAAAAAGCCGATTCGCGCGCTCTTTGCCGTGGTCTGCGCAGCCGCTTTCTGGGGCTGCGGCGGCAAGTCCGGCTATACGACCGTCGACGGGGTGATGCTCGGTACGACGCTGCATGTCGTGGCCGACGTGCAGGGCACAACCTCGCAGGAACTTTACGCCGCCATCATGGAACTCGACCGCCAGGCCAAGGCGTCGATGTCGATTTACGACCCGGCGTCGCTGTTGAGCCGCCTGAACCGCAACGAAACCGACACGGTCGACCGCCATATCGCCTTCAACCTCCGCCTGGCGGACAGCATCGGCGCCTTGAGCGGCGGCCGTTACGACGTCACGGTCGCGCCGCTGGTCGAGGCGTGGGGCTTCGCGGGCAAGGAGGCCCGCAGGCATCCCAATGTGGATTCGCTCCTCGAATTCGTCGGCCGGGACAAGGTGCGCATCGAGCAGGGGCGGCTAATCAAGGACGACCCGCGCGTGCGGCTCGACTTCAACTCGATTGCCAAAGGCTATACGGTGGACCTGCTGGCTGCGCTGGTCGAGTCGTTCGGCGCCCGGAACTACATCGTCGACATCGGCGGCGAAGTCCGCTGCAGGGGTGTCAACCGCCAGGGCGACCCGTGGCGCATCGGCATCGAAACCCCGTTCGACGGCAACATGTCCGACGGCGAATACGTCCAGAAACGCATCCGCCTGAGCGACGGCGGACTGGCCACGTCGGGCAACTACCGCCGTTTCTACCTCGACGACGAGGGGAACAAAATAGCCCATACCATTGACCCGCGTACGGGCCGCAGCGCCCTGTCGCGCCTGCTTTCGGTGACCGTCGCGGCCCCGACCTGCGCCGAGGCCGACGCCCTGGGCACCATGTTCCTGGCAATGGGCGCCGACGACGCCCTTGCGGCCGTGAAAACCATGCCCGCAATGAAAGTCTACTTCATCCTCGCCGGCGAAGGGGACGCCTATGAAGAGTATGTTTCACCCGCCATGGAGGCGATGATTATGCAATAACAACCATGAAAAGCGCTGTTTTTCTCTACAACACCCAATCCGGCAAATGCAAAATCGGGCGCTGCGCCGAGAATATCTGCACCGTGTTCCGGGCCTACGGATACGAAATCACGCCGCAGCTCATTGATTTTTGCGCCAACCCTTTCGACGGCCACGAGCAAATCGACCTGATGGTCGTGGCGGGCGGCGACGGCACGGTCAACTATGTGGTCAACGCCATGAAAAGCAAAGGACTGGACATCCCGCTCGGCGTAATCCCGGCCGGCACGGCCAACGATTTCGCCGGGGCTCTGGGCATGGCGCACCAGCCGCTCGAAGCGGCGCGGCAGATCGCCTCGGGAACCCTCGACAGCGTGGACTGCGGCCGTGTGAACGGCCTCTACTTCGTCAATATCTTCAGCTTCGGCATCTTCACCACCACCTCGCAGCGCACGCCCGACGAGCGCAAGCATAAAATCGGCAAACTCGCCTACCTGATCGAGGGTGTCAAGGAGTTCCGGGCCATGCACGCCGTGCCGCTCAAGGTCGTCGCCGACGGCGAGTCGTTCGACTTCAATTCGCTGATGGTGCTGGTTTTCAACGGCGAAACGGCCGGCGGGTTCCACCTCGCACGCCGCTCGTCGATCAAGGACGGCCTGTTCGACTGCCTGATGCTCGAAAAGAAAAACTTCCTGCGCTCGACGCTGGCCATGGGGCGCTACCTGCTGGGCGGCAACCCCAAAATCGTCCGCCACCTGCGGGCCCGGGCGCTCGACATCGTTTCGACGGTCAACGAACCCACGGACGTCGACGGACAGAAAGGCGCCGAGTTTCCGCTGCACATCGAATGCATCGCGGGCGGCCTGCGCGTGATGTGTCCCCGGGAAGCGTAATGCCCCGGCAGGGGCTTTCAAAGCCCCTTTTCCGGCTCCTGCTTCCGGCATTTTTCACTGTTTTTTGTCCGGAATGTTGTATTTACAGACGAAAAATGTTACATTTGTCCGAAAAACCACGACGGTATGGCGGATAGTATCAAAACGGCAAGGACGGCACGGGACGGCGGGCGAGAAAGTCTGCGCAAGGTTTCCATCTCCCGCATCAAAAAGGAGATGAGTGACGTATTCTACCTTTCCGACGATTTGGTAATCACGACGCTTTCAGCCCAGAACAACACCACGGCCGACTATCCGGCGTCGATCGACGGCTTCTCGGCCATCATCATGATGACGGGCGAGGCCACCGTGTCCATCGACATGCAGAATTACAGCGTCAAACCCAACACAATCGTCTTTTTCAACCCCGACAGCATCATCCGCACGGTGAAATGCTCGTCGAACGCCGCCGCCTATTTCCTCGCCTTCTCCAAATCGTTCGTCAACGAGATTCAAATCGACCTTTCGACCTCGCTGCCGGTCTACATGCGTTTCGGCAAGGCCCCGGTGCTCGAAGTCACGCCGCAGGACGTGGACGAAATCCGCCAGTTGTTCCAGCTTATCAAAACGATGCTGCGCAGCGACAAGGAGCGCTACCGCCACGAGATCATCCGCACGCTCTTCACCACGGCGTTCTACATCATCACCGAAATCAACCAGCGCGAGCAGCCCGGCGAGATAAAGCAGGGGCGCTGCGAGGTGCTCTTCGACGAGTTCATGTCGCTGCTGCAACAGTACAACAAGCGCGAGCGCAACGTGAGCTTCTATGCCAAACAGCTCAATATCACACCCAAATACCTCTCGTCCGTCGTCAAGGAGGTCAGCGGCAAAACCGCGGCCCGGTGGATCGACGAATCGGTGATTCTCGAAGCCAAGGCGTTGCTGAAATACTCGGGAATGAGCATCCAGGAGATTGCCTACCACCTCAATTTCTCGACCCAGTCCTTCTTCGGCAAATACTTCAAGCAGCATACCGGCACCAGCCCCTCGCGGTACAAGCGCAAAGGCTGATGCGCCGGTGCGGCCGCCAGATAAGAGTCCCTCTCCGCAAGAGGGATTTTTGTTGTGCCGTTGTCGGCGGGAAGAAATCCCCGCCCGCCGCAGCCGATTCCATATAAGGCCCCGAAGCGCTGCCTTTGCCCTCCTTTCGTCCCGAATTTGTAAACCATAGCGTAAACCGGAAAAAAGATGAAAATTGCAAAGGCGACTGTCGCCGCGCTCCTTTACACCTCGAAGACCCTCGCCAACGGCGAACATCCCATTATGATCAGGGTCTGCTACAACAGCAAACGCAAATACAAAAGCACGGGGCTCTCCTGTCCGAAGGCCCTGTGGAACGGCGCCAAACGGGAGGTGCGCCCGCGCCATCCGCTGTCGGCGAACATGAATGCCATTATCGAAAAGGAGTTGATGCACCTGAAAAACAGGGTGCTGGATTTCGAACGGCGGGGTGTGGCCTACTCCGCACAGGGCCTGCTCGAAGCCTCGGCACGCAAACCGCCGTCGCGCAAAACGCTTTCCGACCTGTTCAGGGAACGCATCGCCTATTTCAGGGATACCCTGCAAAAGCACAATACGGCCACCGGATACCGCACACTGCTCCACATCATCGAGCGTTTCGCACAGCACCGGGAGATCGAGCTGTTCGACGTAGATACGGAGTGGCTCCGGGATTTCGAAAAGTACCTGCACACACGTTACGCCGACACGAGCATCAAACGCTTTTTCAGCGCATTCAAGGCGCTGATGAACCATGCCCGCAGGGACGGGCTGCTGGAAGCCAATCCGTTCGACCGGTTCCGGTTCAGCCGCAAACTCGACGTGCGGACGGCCAAACGGGCCCTCGACAGCGACGAGATGGACAGCCTGGTGCGCTATTACCTTGACACCTATTATTATGGCACCCGGAAAAAACCCGATCCCGGGACGATGAAACGGCGCTGCTGGCGCAGCCGGTATGTCGGGCCGCGGGGCGAAGAGCGGACGATGGAGCTCGAAGCCGAACGATTCTCGCTGGCGATGTTCATCTGCTCCTACATTTTCCAGGGACTGGCGCTGGTCGACCTCGCCCGGCTGAAATGGAAAGACCTCGTCCCGATAGGGGTGCTCAACCGGGAGAAATACGACCGGGACTGCGCCGCCCGCGGTTCACGGTATGCCGAGGCCCACAAGGAGCTGGTCGCTTTCTACGAAATCAACCTCGTCCGGGCCAAAACGCAGCATCCCGCCCGGGTGCTGGTCGAACAGTCGGTGGCCCGGCCCTACATGAAACCCTTCGCCCGGACGGCAAAGGCGCCCGGCGGCAGCGGCTTCGTCTTCCCGATTTACTTCGACGACAACCCCGAACACCAGTTCGAGCGCATAACCTACGCGAACAACGTGATAAACCAGAGCCTGCAGCGCGTGGCCCGGCGCATCGGCCTGTCGCGGAGAATCACCTTCTATTCGGCCCGCCATACCTACGCATCGCGGCTTTACCACGCCGACGTGCCGCTGCCCCTGATTGCACAGAACATGGGGCGCAACCAGGCGGAAATCGAAACCTACCTCAAGGAGTTCGACAGGGACAAAATCATCAGCGCCAACAAACGGATATGGCAAATTCCCGCCCCGGTCCCGCGGGACGCGGAATCCGGCGCCGTTTTGTAAACCGCCCCGTCAACCGGAACGTTTTTGCAAAAATCAACACACTGATATTCCGCAGGCAATACCCGAATCATT
>ERZ791875.1148-NODE-1148-length-19336-cov-2.609875_pt1 | contig 19336 bp, 10 predicted proteins | sample MGYA00510278_ERZ791875 | MGnify/ENA primary metagenome ERZ791875 (study PRJEB30046, sample SAMN00792078) | human gut metagenome | study: EMG produced TPA metagenomics assembly of the A metagenome-wide association study of gut microbiota in type 2...
AATACAGCGTTGATCTGTGCGGAAATCAAAAAAGCGGAGAAGGAGGGCGCTAAGATCATTGTGCTTCCGGAACTCTGCATCACCGGTTATACGTGCAGTGACCTCTTTTTGCAGGAGAAAATGCTGCGTGAGGCGAGACAGTCACTTCTTGAGATCGCTGCATTTACATTTGCGCTGGACTGCATCGTGTTTGTGGGACTTCCGATAGAGTACAATGGCAAGCTTTATAATGTGGCTGCCACTGTGAGCAATGGCAAAGTGCTCGGTCTGGTTCCGAAAACATATCTGCCAAACTATAATGAATTTTACGAGGCAAGACATTTCACAAGAGGAATGGACGAGCTCGTGCAGGTAAGGCTTGGAGAAGAAGTAACGGTTCCTATGGGTAAAAAACTGTTATTTACATGTCAGACAATGCCGGAGTTAAAGATTGGTGTGGAACTTTGCGAAGATCTCTGGACGCCGGAACCGCCAAGCATCCGTCATGCTTTAAATGGTGCGAATGTCATTGTCAATCTGTCAGCCTCTGATGAGACAACCGGAAAAGATATGTACCGGGAGGAGTTAGTGGGCGGTCAGTCTGCAAGACTTCTCTGTGGCTATATTTATGCGAGTGCCGGAGACGGCGAGTCCACGCAGGATGTGGTTTATTCCGCGCATAATATCATTGCGGAAAACGGAAGAATTTTAAAGAAAGCAAAACGTTTTGCAAATGAAGCTATTTATTCGGAAATTGATGTTTTGCGTCTGAATGCGGAGCGCCGCAGAATGACGACATTTGAGACAAGGGCAGATGGTTACAGCGAAATTCCGTTTGCACTGAAAATAGAAGAAACAGAACTGACTAGATACATCGATCCGATGCCGTTCGTTCCGGGAAGCAAGACAGACAGAGAGCGCCGCTGTGATGAGATTTTATCCATTCAGGCGATGGGATTGAAAAAACGTCTGGAGCATACGCATTGCAAATCTGCTGTGATCGGTATCTCCGGTGGTCTGGATTCCACGCTGGCATTGCTTGTGACTGTACGAGCATTTGATCTGCTTGGCATGGATCATCAGAATATCAAGGCAGTGACAATGCCTGGTTTTGGAACAACGGACCGCACTTATGACAATGCGGTGAGCCTGATCAAGTGCCTCAATGCAGATTTTATGGAAGTAAGTATCAAGGATGCGGTCAATATCCATTTCCGTGATATTGGACAGAATCCGAAGGTGCATGATGTGACTTATGAGAACGGACAGGCGCGTGAGAGAACGCAGATTCTTATGGATATTGCCAATAAGACCGGCGGCATGGTCATTGGTACCGGGGATCTGTCGGAACTGGCGCTTGGCTGGGCTACTTATAATGGAGATCATATGTCGATGTATGCGGTGAATGCATCGGTGCCAAAGACCTTAGTGCGTCATCTGGTTCGTTACTATGCGGATACCTGTGGCGATGAAAAGTTGGAGGCGGTTCTGTTAGACGTTTTGGATACACCGGTTTCACCAGAGCTTCTGCCGCCGGAGGATGGAAAGATTTCTCAGAAAACCGAGGATCTGGTCGGACCTTACGAGCTGCATGATTTTTATCTGTATCATATGCTTCGTCTCGGTTATGCCCCGGCAAAAATCTATCGTCTGGCAAAGATTGCGTTTGCCGGAACCTATGATGATGAGACGATTTTAAAGTGGTTAAAAACATTTTACCGCAGATTTTTTGCACAGCAGTTCAAACGTTCCTGTCTGCCGGATGGACCGAAGGTTGGTAGTGTTGCTGTTTCTCCGCGTGGAGATCTGCGTATGCCGTCGGATGCGTCCGCAAGGATCTGGATGGAAGAACTGGAAAATTTAAAGTAATAAGGAGCGGAAGGTATGCAATACCGCAAAGACAAATACGGAAATGACATTTCGGCGCTTGGCTATGGCTGTATGCGTTTTACGAAAAAAGGAAACAGTGCGGATATCGGGAAAGCAGAAAAAGAAGTGATGGCTGCCATTGAAGCAGGCGTGAATTATTTTGACACGGCTTATGTGTATGCAGGAAATGAAGTGGCAGTGGGAGAAATCCTGCACAGAAATCATTGCAGGGAAAAAATTAATCTTGCGACGAAGCTGCCACACTATCTGATCAAATCCATTGACGGAGTGGAAAAGATGTTTCAGGAGGAGCTGCGCCGGCTGCAGACAGATTATATTGATTACTATCTGATGCATATGCTGACCGATATTCCAACCTGGGAAAAATTGAAAAAACTCGGCATGGAAGACTGGATTCGTGAGAAAAAAGCATCCGGTCAGATCCGGCAGATCGGATTTTCCTACCATGGAAATTCCGCAATGTTCTGCCAGCTTCTTGATGCCTATGACTGGGATTTCTGCCAGATCCAGTATAATTACATGGATGAACATTCACAGGCTGGTGTGGAAGGACTGCGCTATGCGAATAAGAAGGGACTTCCGGTCATCATTATGGAACCGTTACGAGGCGGTCGTCTGGTGAATCTGCTCCCAGAGTCGGCAAAAGAATTATTCCGTAAGGACGAACAACATCGTACCCCGGCAGAACTGGCACTGAAATGGCTGTATAACCAGCCGGAAGTCACCTGTGTGCTCTCCGGCATGAATTCCATGGAGATGGTAGAGCAGAATGTAAAAACAGCGAGCGAGTCACTGGTGGGATGTCTTACAGAATCGGATCAGGAGTTGATTGAACAGGTAAAAGCTGAGATTAAGAAAAATGTGAAGGTCGGCTGCACCGGATGTGGTTATTGTATGCCATGTCCGCGTGGAGTGGATATTCCGGGAACTTTCCGCTGCTATAATGCGATGTATTCCGAAGGGAAAAAATCCGGACGGAGGGATTATCTGCAATGCACTGCTTTCCGAAAGGATACAAGCAGTGCTTCCCAGTGCATTTCCTGTGGAAAATGTGAAACACACTGTCCGCAGCACATTGAGATCCGCAAGGAACTGAAAAATGCAGCGGCAGAACTTGAGGACGTGAAGTACAAAGTCATGAAAACCGGAATCCAGTTATTGAAGCTGTGGTAATTACATAGGAAAACAAAAAGGTCATAGTTCTTATCCTGAATACAGGAAGGAACTATGACCTTTTAACTTTGCAGTAATTCTTAAATTCGTCTTGGTTTGCGCACCGGTTTTGCAGCGGTGACAGCAGCCCAGTTTGTTGTATAAACAACAGAATACATAAACACTGCAAGCACCATTCCGGTCACAACGTCGAAAACAGAGTGCTGTTTTAAAAACATTGTGGATAAAATAATAAGTACCATTAAAACTGCGGAACCATAGCGTACAACTTTATTTTTTTTGAAATTATCACTGTGCCATACGGCAATATTAACAGCAATGGAGTTGAACACATGAACACTCGGAAACAGATTCGTCGGGGTATCCGTTGCGTACAGCCATTTGACTAACTGGATAAAAATATTGTTATGCTCAAAGTAAGCCGGTCTTAAATAATGACCATTTGGATAGATCGTTGAAATAACAAGGAAAACGGTCATTCCGGTAAAAAGCATGGCACAGAGTTTGAAATATTCATCTTTATTTTTAAAGTAGAAGTAACCAAGTCCCCACGCAACATATCCAAACCATAAAAGGTAAGGAACAATAAAATATTCACAGAATGGGATCAGATCATCTAATGCAGTATGTATCACATGAAAATGTGTTGTGACAGTCCGCTCTAAATGATGAAACCACGGAAAATAAATGCAAAAATAAAGAAGCAGAAATGCATGTTTATTTTTTTCTATAAAAGCATTGAGGCTGCTTTTCATATCGGTCTTCAAAATATCACCTTCCTAACAGGTTTTTAAGTCAAAATATTTTCTTTTCCCTACACTGTGGGATTATAGCATAGGCAATTTTAGGAAACAATTCCCTTTCCTCTTTTTTAAGAAAGATTATTGAATATTTAAAGATTTCTTAAGGTAAAAGGAAGGTTTTTGTGCAACCCTACAAACAAATGCAGGAGGAAATTTTTACCTGCATTGTTACGAATTGAAACAAATTCATTACGCAAATATTACGATTGTCACAATTTGTTGACAAAGCCTTTTTTCTACCTATAATAGAGTATGGTTTTGCTGAAAATAGGGCGTATATCGCTACGTCTTTTTGAATAAGCTACAAAAGAGTGAGAGGAAGAATTATGAAAAAAGAAAAAAAGAAAATTTTCGTGATTGTCGGTGCAGTCGTGGCATGTCTCGCGGTTGTTTATGTTGGGTTTGGAATCTTTTTTCAGAGTCATTTCTGCTTTGGAACAACCATTGACGGAATTAAAGCCGGTGGCAAATCAGTGGAAAAAGTTGAGCAGCTCATCACAGAGGAGATTGACAGCTATGTGCTGAATCTGGCAGAGCGTGAGGACGGCAGCGAGAGCATTTCCGGAGAATCCATTCAGATCGCACCGGTATTCAACGGCGAAGTGGAAGAACTTTTGAATGGACAGAATGGGTTCGCATGGGTGGTGACACTGTTTAAACATGACAATCTTGAACTTGCAAAAGTGGTAACATTTGACGAGGACGCTTTGGACAGTCAGATCAATCAGTTAAACTGCATGCAGGCATCCGAACAGCGTGAGCCGGTGGATGCAACTGTTTCCGAATACACAGCGGACGGATATTCCTTAGTTCCGGCAGATTATGGTACAACGATCGATAAGAACAAATTCAAAAAAGCAGTGGAGGATTCTATTTTGGTTTTGGCAGATGAGCTTGATCTTGACGAGGCTGACTGCTATGTGAAACCTGAAATCGAAGACGACAATGAAAAGCTGCTGGCAGTGATTGACGAGATGAACAGTTATGTCGGAACAACGATCACATATGATTTTGATGTCGCAAAAGAAGTGTTAGACGGAGAGCGTATTTCCGAGTGGCTTTCTGTGGATGATGATTTAAATCTTGTGGTGGACGAGGAAGGAGTCCTTTCCTTTGTAAAAGAGCTCGCAAGTGAATACAACACCTGCTACAAGCCAAAAGAACTGAAAACTTCCTATGGTTCAACGGTCACAATTTCCAATGGACCTTACGGATGGAAAATCAACAATTCCGAGGAAGTGGCACAGATTTTAGATGACCTGAAAGCCGGAAAAAAAGTGGAACGTGAACCGGTTTATGCGCAGACTGCAAACAGTCATGGCGAAAATGATTATGGTAATTCCTATGTGGAGATTAACCTTACTGCACAGCATTTGTTCCTTTATAAAGATGGTGTGCTTGTGACAGAGTCCGATTTTGTATCCGGAAATGTCGCAAAAGGGCATGCAACACCAGGCGGAGCATTTATGCTTACCTATAAAACATTGAATGCTGTTTTACGTGGACCGGATTATGAAACTCCTGTTACATATTGGATGCCATTTAACGGCGACATCGGAATGCATGACCTGACTTCCAGAAAAGCTTTTGGAGGAGATATTTATAAGACAAGAGGATCTCATGGATGCATCAATCTTCCATATTCGGCAGCCAAGAAAATCTATGAGACAATCGACAAAGGATACTGCGTCCTTGTTTATAACCTCCCGGGTACGGAAAGTGATACCGTAAAACAGAAAGAGGCAGCTGCGGTTGTAAATACGATCAACAGTATCGGAACTGTTACATTAGAAAGTGAACCTGTTATCGTGGCAGCAAGAGCAGCATACGATGCGTTATCGGATACAGCAAAGAGTTATGTTACCAATTATCAGACACTTGTGGATGATGAGGCGGCACTGGCAGCTTTAAAGAGTGGCGCTGCAGCGGCTGCACAGCAGCCTGCGGCAGACCAAACAGCCCCTGCAGATGGCTCAACAGTTGCTCCTGCGGATCCAGTAGCGCAGACAACGGATGGAACTGTGGCACAGTAAGCGGAGTTTGGAGCATTTTGGCATATGCCGATTGTGATGTTATAGGATATCTATAAATTTTAAAATGAAATTTTCAAAAAAAAGAGAAGCAAAAATCAGAGGAAAAATGATTTTTGCTTCTCTTTTTTGTAACAGAACAAATGTTCTTGATGTTGTGGTACATTTATATTATAATAAGAAAATACATTTGGAGGTCACAAAATGAAGAACACAAGTTATAAAAATAAACAATTCGTACTTTTAGGAATGACTTTTTTAAGCGTGGCTGGCATTGCCGGATGTTCCAAGGTGGAACTCGCGCAGAGCACAGTGACACTGGAGCTTGGCGATGAGCTGTCGGAAAATGTTGAAGATTATCTGCAGAATCCGGATGAGAAAATCTTAAAGGGTGCAAGCCTTGATCTGTCAGCAGTAGATGAAACAAAAGTTGGTTCGTACAATGCTGCCGTTGCATATGATGGGAAAAATTATCCATTTACGGTAGAAGTGAAGGATACGACTTCACCGCAATGCGAAGCAAAAGATTATATCTACATGCAGCCGGGAACTCTGACCATGGATGATCTGGTAACGGAGATCAAGGATGCATCGGAAACTTCCAGCGGAATTGTATCTTATGAGCAGAAGGAGGATCTTGTAGTCTGTGATTATGATGATATGCTGCAGGAAAAAGCGGCGGTAGATAATGCAGAGCCGTATGATGGAGCAGATTATCAAGAAAGTGTTCAGTTGGATGATGAAGGCTGCTATGAAGTGACAGCACAGGTAAAAGATAGTGAAGGCAATTTTACAGATATAACATTAAACGTTTACGTGGATGGCACAGCTCCAGAGCTGGCACAGAATGTGATCGATCTGGATGTGGATGCATCCGGGATCAGTATTGACGACATCAACACAGATGACGCTGAAAAGATTGTAGACATGCTGCATGAGCTTCCGGATTTTTCAAATGCAGAGTGGGCGGCAGCCAGTGATGCATTTTGCGGAGACAATGTGATCAGCTACGAATTTGAGCAGAAATCTTTTAATCTGCAGAAAGAGAACCCTGTAGAAGTATTAAATGTACACTGCACAGTGCAGGATCAGGCTGGAAACGAAAACGAGGCAGATTACGAAGTGACGGTTACATACACTGGACTGGATGCAGAGGCTTTGTTGGAAAAGACAGGGCTGATCTTACAGACAAGTGATAATAATGCGAATGAAAAAAATTCTAGCAATAGTGATAGTAAATCTGGAACAATAAATAACCAAAAAGTTGCAAAAACTGGTGAAAATCAGGATGTAGATGATTTTGGAATGACAGATGATGAATGGGTAGCTATGTTTGAAGCAATGACACCAGATGAAAGAGATGCTTACTTAAATTCTGTAGCTTATGGAAGTACCACAGACAATAATGTTCAAGTATCCGGTTATTATGACAACAATATGGCACAAGAAGTATTTAATTTGACAAATCAAGAAAGAGCAAATAATGGTTTGTCAGCATATTCATGGGATAGCAATATGGCTTCATATTCAGATAGACGTGCAAAGGAGATAGTTACAGATTATAGTCATAATTCTGCAGGTGGAAACTGGAGTGTAGGAGAAAATATTGCAGAAGGTGAAACAAGTGCAAGTGAAGTAGTTAATGACTGGATGAACTCCGCAGGACATAAAGCAAATATTTTGTCGGATGTGTCTACAAAAACATCAGTATCTTGTTATGTTGAAAAATTTACATATGCAGATGGATCAACACAGTATTTGTATCATTGGGTACAGAATTTTACACATTAAAAGCATTCCTTTAAGAATTTAATAAATTGCACTGATTTTATTGGTTTGGTATAATGAATGAGGTGCTGCGAGAAAACGGTAGGCGGTTAAGCCCTCAACAGAGGGACTGAACCCTCTGATTACATAGAAATCTTCGAAAGAAGAAATTCATTAACGGAGGGGATGCTGATGATAACACTTACGGAACTGATTCAGTTCACAAGTTTATTGATAAGCGTTGCTGGATTATTTTACCTTATTGGGAAAGATAACCATGGCAGAAAAAAATAACCGCCCCAGGCCAAGGTTGCGGTTATTTTTATAATGCGTAAACCGGGCTAACCGTCTATCGGTAGCACCTTTTTATTGATAGATTATACCATAGATATAACAAAAAGTAAATAAAATCATTAACAGTCCGGTTATTCGCATTTTTTAGTGCGATGCCGGATTCTTTTTTTATGTTCGAAATAAGAAAATGAGCATTTTTGCACTTTAATTGGTTAAATTCCACAAAAATTTGGACGAGATTTCGGGATTTATTACGTATAGAATAATAAGATATTTTAGAATACAATAGAAATGCGAAAAAAAACGAAAACATGTGAAGAGGGGGATTATGATATAATCACATGCAAGTAGGGGAGAAAAAGGAGAAGGAAGAATGAGAAAGTTAACGAAAAGCTTTCAAAAGAGACAAAGCATTGCAAGCAGAGTACTATGTTTTCTGTTAGTGCTTGCAATGGTAGTAACTATGGTTCCGGCACTTGGTGGCGGAAGCAGCACAGTACAGGCGGCAGAGAATCCAGTCGTGAGGTTGTACTTTGAAAAACCGGATGATTGGAATATCCCGGCATTTAACTATTGGAATGAATCTGACGTTGAAGTAGACAATGGGGATGCAGGAAAGGTGGAAGTCTGGACGAATCAATCAAGACCTGCTATGTTGAAAGATGAATCAACAGGTTATTATTATATTGATATCCGGACGAATTGTATCAGTGGTTTTCAGATTGTAAATGGTGGAACAGGTGCAGGAAACCCGGAAGAACACAAATTTGAAAACTGTGCCATTATTGATGCGATTAATTCGGCAACATCAGATACATTATTTTATCTTTTAAAGAATGATAATGGAATGTCATGGTACTTAGACAAAGATAAAAATCAGGTGTTACCAGAGAAAGAAAAAGCAACTGCACATAAAGTTATAATTTATTTTGAAAAACCAGAAGATTGGACAACGCCTGTTATCAATCTGTGGGGCGGCGATTTTGTATTGGACAATCATGGAGCTGGGGATGCGCCTATTGCTACGTGGGGAAATCAGGACAAACCAAAACTGGCTGTTTCAGAAGCTGAAAATATTTATACTGTTACATTAACCGGAACAACAATATCAGGTTTTCAGTTGGTAGATGCTGACACAGGAGCAGAGAAAAAGTTTGATGGTCAGAGCGAAGAAGTGAAAGCTATCAACGCCATAACAACAGACACCTCGATCTATTACTTAAGTGACGGCAATGGTGGTATGAAATGGTATAAAGATGCCAATAAATCCGAAACTCTGATCGAATACAAAGAGGCAGGTTATGTAAGTCCGGAGGTAAATGGACGAAATGTAACATTCCGTGTTCCAGCAACCAAAGCCGGAAATGCAGAGGCAGTTACGGTTCCGGGAGGAATGAACGGCTGGAAAGTGGATTCTTCCGACTATGAACTGAAAAAAGATGAAGCAACAGGTATGTGGGTTGGAACCTTTGCCATTGCGCCAGGAAAATACGAATATAAATTTGCAATTAATAAATCCTGGGATGTTTCATTTGCAGATCCGGCAAATAATAAAGTAAGCGGAACAAACAGTGTGTTGATCGTTCCGGGTTTGGCTGACGGAAAAGCAGATGCCATGAAGGGAATTGAGACAGCACTTCCAGAAAAACTGACATTGTGGTCTGAAGACGGAACAAGCAGTGAAGCTCCGGTTACTTACAGTTTAAAAACTGCAAATAAAGATATTACATTAAATGGAAATAGCATTATAATCGGAAAATCTTATACAGGACAGACCGTAGAACTGACTGCAAAAGCAGAGAACGGACAGACCTCTGACTTTGTGGTCAATGTGACAGAAAAATTATATACATATACCATTTATTATTATGATTTTGATAAGACACATATGTCAGAAAATGCATCTGACTTATGGATCTGGGAGAAAAATGGTGTTGGAGCGACAGAGGGAACACCTTTTACCGCAACCGAGACACTTTCTGATGGGAATGAGTGGCTGCGCGCAGAAATAAAACTCCCATATACAGACCTTCAGATCATCCCAAGATCAAAAGACGAGTGGAAATGGGAGAAGGACACGATTTCTTATAGCAACAGCGCAGGAATAGAAAATGTAACACTTTATATTGTATCTAATAGTAAGCAGGCATACACAGAGATTCCAGAGCTGATAGCACCGAGATCCCGCTATGTCATGATCGAGTACGACAGACCGGCGAAGGATTATGAGGGCTGGAACATTTTTACATGGAACAGTGGATTCGGCTCTGATGTATCTGTAGCATTTGCAGACATCAATGGAAAAATGGTTGCCAAAATTCCGGTAAAAGATTCGCAGGCAGATCTGATGTTATCTTTCTGTATGAGACAAAGTACTGTTGACAATGAGTGGGCAAACAAAGACGGCGGAGATCATTATGTGACGATCCCGGCAGACCAGTCAGTGGTAAAAGCAGTGTTCACACAGGGAGAAGGAATCACAAGAGTATTGCCATACAACGCAGGTTACGAGATGGATGGAGCTAATGATACGATCCATTTTTATTACAGGAACGATACACTGGCAGCAGAAAATAACCTTGCTTCTTTAGACGGCAAAGTCAGTGTTGTTGTCAACGGACAGACCTGCCCGATGACTTATGATGCAGCAAATGACCGCTTTGGATACGATTTCACTGGCGTTTCCACGGGTGATTACTATTACTACTATGTGGTAAATGGAAAAGAGGAATTAGATGCATTTAATGATGTAACTGCAAACGACAGCAATGGAAAAGAATGCAGCGTATGCCACTTCAAAAAAGCAAATGTGAGTGTAGAGGCTTCTTTATCACAGTATGCAATGGATTACAATGACAACAATGTGTTATCTGTAAAATTGACTGCAAAAGACGGAGAAGGTCTTGAAACATCTGAAGTTGCTGCAATCACAGCCGATCTGAGTGAACTGGGACTGGGAAAAGAGTTTGCGATTGATCCGAAACTTATGGAAGGAACAATCTCCTGCCTGAATACAGTTGCAGCAGGCGTGAAAAATATTCCGGTCACAGTGAAAGATATTTATGGAAATATATACACAACAGCGACAAATGTTACCGTCACAGAGCGCAAAAAAAGTGCCGGAGATTTTGACTGGGATGAGGCAGTGATTTATTTTGCAGTGACAGACCGTTTCTTTGACGGAGATGCAAGCAACAATGATGCATACGGAGTTGGAGATTATAATACAGGCGAAAAAGGCGGATCCAGCTATCACGGTGGAGATTTTGCCGGATTAAACCAGAAACTGGATTATTTAAAAGATCTGGGTGTGAACACGATCTGGATCACTCCGATCGTAGAAAATATCAAAAAGGATCAGCATGATAATAAGACAGATACCGCTACCTATGGCTATCATGGTTACTGGGCAAGTAATTTCACAAACTTAAACAGACATCTTGGAACGGAGCTGCAGTTCAAAGCATTACTGGATGCCGCTCACAGCAAGGGAATGAAAATCATGGTGGACGTTGTATTAAACCATGCAGGATATGGAACAGAAGACTATTTCAACAACATTTTAATGGATGCAGACGGTAAACCGATTTCCATGATCCGTGACTCCAACAACACGATCAGCGGTGATGATAAATATGATTCATTGTCAGATCTGCCTGATTTTGTGACAGAAAACAAAGCAGTGACAGACCAGCTTGTTGCATGGCAGACCGAGTGGATGTCAAAATACAGCATTGACTATTATCGTGTGGATACTGTAAAACATGTAGAGACAACGACATGGGAAGCTTTCAAAAACTCGCTGACAAAAGTAAATCCTGATTTTAAAATGATCGGAGAGTATTCCGGAGCAGGATATGCCAATAATGCAGGAGAACTTGGAACCGGAAGCATGGATGCACTTCTTGATTTTGATTTCAATGATTTTGCACAGAAATTCGTAACCGGAGATATTTCTGGCGTGGAAAGTTCTTTACAGAAACGAAATGGTGCGATCAATAACACTGCTACAATGGGAAGCTTTTTGAGCAGTCATGATGAGGACAGCCTTCAGTATAAGCTTGTAAATGAGAGTAAGCTCAGCGACGAGGAAGCTTATAATCTGATGAAAGTGGCAGCAACACTTCAGATTACCGCAAAAGGCCAGCCGGTGCTCTATTATGGAGAGGAGATTGGACAGGGCGGGGCAAACAACTGGCCGCTTCAGACGAACCGCCGCGATTTTGACTGGACAGAATTAGAAAAACAGAAAACAGACAGCAACAGTATTTACAATCATTACAAGACAATGCTTGCAATCCGTAATGCGTACACAGATGTATTTGCAAGAGGAAACAGAAGCACAGTGACAGCTTCTGACGCAGAAGGTTACGAAGTGATCAGCAGAAGCTATGGAGCAGATACTTTGTATGTTGGAATGAATGTAAAAGAGGCAGCAAAAGAGGTTGTAATCCCGGTAACTGCAAAAGCAGGAACGATTCTTACAAACCTTTATGACGGAAAAACTTATACAGTATCCGCGGATCAGAAAGTTTCAATCACCATTCCGGCAGCAAAAGACGGTGGTACAATTGTTCTGACAGAACAGACAAAAGAGCAGCCAAAACCGGCTCCGGATGAAAAACAGGATGATAAGAAGACAGATACAGCAGAGAGCAATGGAAATGCACAGTCTTCCGGAAACAATGCAAACCAGAGCGCTTCTGCAAATAAGACAGCTCCAAAACAGGAAGAACAGGCTGTTGCAGAGGTGACAGTGCAGGAAGAAAGCTTTGCAAATGTAGTTGAGGCAGTAAACAAGGCAAAGGCAGGAAGTACTATCCGTGTCAACCTGAAAAAGACAACAAAGATTCCGGCAAATGTATTTGAGAATATCAAAGGAAAAGATGTGACAGTTATCTTCAAAGTGAGTGATCAGGCCAGCTGGATCATCAATGGAAAAGATATCACAGGTAATGTGACAGCGCCAATTGATCTTGGTCTGGTTGTGGGAACAAGTGATATTCCAAAACAGAAAGTGACAGCGCTGGCAGACGGAAATGAAACCATCCAGCTCTCCTTAAATTATGACGGAGTATTTGGCTTTGAGGGAATATTGAGACTTTCCGTTGGCAAGGAATACAGTGGAAAAATAGCAAATCTTTATTACTATAATGAGACAACTGGTAAGTTTGAGTATTATCAGGCAGCACAGGTAAAAGAAGATGGTACTGTAGACTTCAAGTTTTCACACGCATCCGATTATGTCATCGTCTTAAATGAAACAGATATGAGCCAGACGACAGGCAGCGTGATCGCAAGTCCGAAGACATCGGATAACACACCGGTTGCAGCAGCAGTGATATTATTACTGTTTGGCTGTGCACTGATGGGAACCGCATACAGAAAAAATAAAAAATTCTAAATGAAATTCATAAGATGTCACTAAAAAATATGCCGCACGAAAAATTACCCTTTCGTGCGGCATATCTTGTGTGTGTGAAGGGAAAATTAATTTTCTTCCACGATCACCACGCCCCATGGTTCCAGCGAAAGCGTTTCCTGTTCCATTATTTTTCTGCCGGACAATAATTCCGTGCCAGAGATTCCTTTGCAGATGGCGGTCTGTTTTTCATCGGAATAATTGAAGTAAAATCTTACCCGTTTTCCAAAATCATTGACGCCTTCCCTGATGATCAATGGAAAGTGGCATTCCGGATGTGCTAAAAGTGTTTCCGGAAGCGAAGCAAAGTAATGAACCAGAACTTTTTCCAGAAGAGCACTATCGAACATGCTGGAGAGATACAGTGCCGAACCTTTTCCAAACTGGTTGACTGTGGCAGCCGCATATTTTTTCCAGACCGGGTGATCGTAGAAAAAGAGCGGTGTGGCGGTATCACAGGTCACAAGATCCATCCAGTGCAGACATTTGCTGCTGTTTGTGCAGGATTCATCGGAACATGACGAGCCGGCATCGGAAGCCGCATTTTTATGACCGGAGCAGGATGGATGAGCCATAAAATCAGGCAGTGTTACCGAAACATCCACCGGGTAGGTATATTGGTCATAGTGGATACCAAGACATTCCTGTAAAATGTGAGGCTGTGTATCCGCATAAATTTTTAACTGTTCATCTGAAAAACCGGAACGGAACGTCGTGATCAGATGTCCGCCGTTTTTTACATAATCAGAAATTGCGGTGAGCAGATCTTCGGAAGCACTGTAAAGTGCAGGCACGATCAGGCACCCGTAGGAAGAAAAATCACGTTCCGCAGAGGAGATCATGTCGTACTCGATATTTAAATGGTACAGAGCATCGCCAAGCCAGCGGGCAACAGTGTTATAGCTGTAATTGCCGAGGTCTTTCAATGGGAAAAGACGCAGTCCGGTCAGGGAGTTATTGTCAAGCAGTATGGCAGCACGGTTTTTCTTTTGCAGGTTTTTAAGGTGGGTGCCAATCCGCTTCCAGTCTGCGCCGATGGATGCAGCTTCCCGGTAAGTCTCATTTTCGGAAAAATCGTGTGACAGGATGCCCTTCCAATAGCTCTCAATCGCATTGTGGATCGAGTGCCAGTGCCAGTACATGACACTGTTGGAGCCGTTTGCAATGTGGCTGTAGGCCTGAAGCCTGAGCTGCCCCGGATATGGAAGCCATGCAATATTTCCCTGAGCCTGTGTCTCTAAAACAAGGTAATTGTCTTTCTTTAAGCTGCGCGAGATGTTGCCACAGAAGGTAATCTCTTCCCCGGTAAGAAGCGACTGGGAAGGATGATAAATGTCACATCCGGCAACGGTCATGCATCTGGCAGCTTCGTACTGGTTGACCTCCGGCTGATAGCCGATGGAATGGTCTGTCCAGTCGTAGTCGAAGTTCTGTGTAATGAACTGATCCGGGCGCTTGTATCCGGAAACGATCGAAGCCTGCCATGTTAAAAATCTGGTTACAAGCAGACGCTGGAATTTGGCAAATTCTGCGGCAAGGCTTTCATTGATCGTGCCGCGGACATCCGGGAAATCTTCCCATGTATTGATGCGGTTGCTCCAGTAGTCCAGCCCGAACTCGTGATTGAATTCATTGATATCCGGATATTTTTCCTTTAAATAATCGACAAACATTGTCTGGACACGCAGACCGGCAGTGCCGTAGCTTTTTGTCTCATTGTCCAGCTGAAATCCGATGATATGCGGAACATCTTTGATATGTTCCATCATTGCGCGGATAACCCGCTCGCAGTGGAACAGATAGCCTGCGTGTGTGATATCCATATTCTGTCTTGCACCATAAATGTTCTGACCGTTATTGGTCAAAGCCAGAATGTCCGGGTATTTTTTTGACAGCCATGCCGGGATGGCGTAGGTCGGTGTCCCGACAATGACAGAAATATGGTGGCGTGCAGCCGCCTCAAGCATTTTATCGAGATGTGTGAAATCAAAGATACCGTCTTTTGGCTCGATGGTACTCCAGGTCGATTCTGCGATACGGATCGTGTTCATGCCTGCCTTTTCCATCATTTCCATGTCTTTTTCCACGCGGTCATATGGAAGGTATTCCGAGTAATAAGCTGCCCCGAAAAGTAAATGGTCTGTTTTCATATTGTCCCCCAAAAAAATATTTTATGTTGACAATCAGTGTGATCTTCTATATTATCATCCGATAACGCAACCGATTGCGCAAACATATTATAACATCAGGAAAAACAAATGTAAATCCGATGTTGATGCGAAAAACAGAATTGTTACCGGAACAGGGCATAAGTGAACGGAAACAAAAAGATTGTTTGGAAAATATATAAAAATGTCATTGCTTTTTTTCGAAAATAGGATGATAATAATATTGTTGCGCAAAGGATGCGCAGTACATTAGGGCAGGACAAAGTAACATTGTGGCAGGATCGCAAGCGATACAGGAAGTCACAGCACAATTCAGGGGAAGTAACTGCTTTGAGGAAAGAAGGGGTTTTATGGGGAACGAAGAGAAGAAAAATATAACGATCGCAGATGTGGCAGAAGCACTTGGTGTTTCAAAAACCACTGTCTCAAGAGCCATTTCAGGGAAGGGACGGATCGGGCAGGAGACGAGAGACCGTGTATTAAAATATATTGAGGAGCATGACTATAAGCCAAACGTTATCGCCAAAGGGCTGGCGCAGTCAAAAACATATAATCTTTGTGTGGTCATGCCGGGAGATTATGATGTTGTGGATCTCACATTCTTTCAGGAATGCTTATTTGGGATTCAGGAGATCGCCGGAATTATGGAGTATGATATCCTGCTTTCCATCTGTAAAAATAACGATATCTCATCGTTAGAGCGCATTATCTCAAACCGTAAAGTAGATGGTGTGATCCTGATGAGGACGTTTGTGGAGGACCGGCAGATAGAGTATCTTCAGGAAAAAAAAGTACCGTTTGTGACGATCGGTTCCTCCAATTATACAGGTGTGATTCAGATCGACCACAATCACAAAAGTGCGTGTAAAGAACTTACGTCCATTATTTTAATGAAAGGAATGAAGCGTATTGCACTGATCGGCGGAGATGAGAACCATGTGGTCACACAGAGCCGTCTGCGGGGATTCCGGGAAGCTTATGAAAAAATGGGTGAGGTCATTGATCCGACAATGCTTTTTTTAAATCTTGATAATCATGTTGTGATCGACAAAATCGTGGAAGAGGTACTCGAGCGAAAGGCAGAATGTATTTTGTGTATGGACGATGCGGTGTGCAGCAGGGTATTGAAAAAGCTGCGTGAAAAGCATGTAAAGGTTCCAAAAGATATCCGTGTGGCATCTTTTTATAACAGCTCCGTACTGGAAAATAATGTGCCGTCCATTACATCACTTTCTTTTGATGCGAAAGAGCTTGGCATGGTTGCATGTAAAACGGTATTGGATGTGATCGAGGGTGCGGAAGTGGAGACAAGAACATTGCTTCCATACGAAGTTGTCCTTAAGGAGTCTACAAAATAAAATAGGATGAGAGAAAGCAGGTTTATTTTGCGTGAAAGAAAACGCAGATTTGCCTGCTTTTTTTACTTTAGACATTATTCACAAAATTAAGAAAAAAGATTATAAATTGTGCATATTGACAGAAGATTCTCTTTTCAATTACTATTGTAAATAACTTGAACAACCGATTGCGCAAAAAAGCAGGATCACAGCCTATATCTGGAAGTACAGATGAAAGGCAGCGGCAGGTTGTTGGAGAAGTTCTGAGGGAGGTATTTACAAAAATGAAAAAGAGCAGCAGAAAACTTCTGGCATTGTGTTTGAGTGCCAGCCTGTGTGCACCATTATTCTTTGGATGCGGCACAAATGAAAAGAAGACTATAAGCACTGAGGCAGTGGCTGAGACGGAGAGCAGTGAGAGCGTGCAAAAGGAAACTGGGCAGGCAGTGGAGCAGACAGACGTTTTCGTGGAACCGGTGGATGGGATTTCGGATGATTTTATCCGCGGTATGGATGCTTCAGCGGTACTTTCTGTGGAAAACAGCGGGGCAAAATATTATGGATATGACGGAACGGAGCAGGATGTGTTCAAGACGCTCGCAGAATCCGGCGTGAATTACATAAGACTCCGCGTGTGGAACGATCCTTATGATGAAAACGGAAATGGATACGGCGGAGGAAATAATGATGTTGCGGCTGCCATCACACTTGGAAAACGTGCGACACAGTACGGGATGAAGGTCTGCATTGATTTTCACTATTCTGATTTCTGGGCTGATCCAAAGAGACAGCATGCGCCGAAAGCATGGGAAGGAATGACGGCAGATGAGAAAGCGGATGCACTTTATGATTTTACCAAAGAGAGCCTGACCGCGATTTTAGATGCCGGGGTGGATGTCGGCATGGTGCAGGTTGGAAATGAGATCAACAATGGAATGTCCGATGAGACAGAAACGGACTCTGTGATGAAACTTCTGACTGCAGGAAGTAAGGCTGTGCGGGAAATCTCATCCGATTATGGAAAAGACATTCAGATCGTTTTACATTATACCAATATTGAGGACAATGACGGGATTGACACGATCGCATCCAATTTGAAAGAGTACAAGGTAGATTATGACATTTTCGGATTGTCGTATTATCCGTTCTGGGATGGAACAAATGAAAACATGCAGACAGTTGCCAAAAATATTATGGAAAATTACGGAAAGAAAGTCATGATCGCAGAGACTTCTTACTGTTATACCTCAGAGGATGGGGATGGTTTTGGAAACAGCTTTGACGGAATCGAGGATGCGGTAGAGGGATATGCGCCGACCGTCCAGAGTCAGGCTGCCATGATCCGTGATATTTGTGCAGCTGCAAATGAAGTTGGGGTTATCGGTATGTTCTACTGGGAAGGCACATGGATTCCGGTCGGAAGTGCCGGTGCAGATAATTCTGATTTATGGGAAAAATACGGAAGCGGCTGGGCGAGCAGTTACTCCGCAGATTATGATCCGGATGATGCCGGTCTGTATTATGGCGGCTGTTCATGGGATAATCAGGCATTATTTGATTTCACAGGACATCCGCTGGCTTCCCTGAATGTTTTCAGATATTTAAAAGACGGAAATTCTGTGCCTCTGGCAGTTGATTTTATTCCGGAAATATCAGTTACATGCAATGTCGGGGATGAAGTGGTTTTACCAGAAAAAGCAGAGATCGTATATAACGACCGGTCTGCCAATACCGAAGTCTCGGTCACATGGGATGAGACACAGCTTGCAGCGATCAATACGGAGAAGGCAGGAAGTTATAAGGTAGATGGAACACTTGAAGATGGCTCGAAGGTGACAGCAGCAGTAGAGGTTGAAATGATCAATTATGTGGTGAATCCGGGCTTTGAAGAGGAAGATACTTCTATGTGGAGCATTTCTTATGAAGGAACTGCCAATCCTACCGATTATCAGGTAAAAGAGGATGATGCCTATAGTGGAGAAGTGGCATTGCATTTCTGGTCCGGAGATTCCGATATGGATTTTTCCGTAGAACAGACATTAGAGGATCTTGAGGCGGGGACTTATCAGCTTTCTGTTTATGCGCAGGGGGGTGATATGTCAGACGATTCAGACCTGGAACTTTATGCGGTTGTAAATGGAGAAGAGGTGCAGGCAGTACCGTTTATGGTAACGACATGGACAGACTGGAAACTTCCGACCATAAAAGATTTAAAGATTGCAGATGGAGACATGCTTACGATCGGTGTCCGCATGAAATGTAATGTGGGAAGCTGGGGAACATTGGATGATTTTACATTGATCCGCATTGGAGATTAAAGGAACCGGAGTTTAACTTACCGTGGAGCAGCAGATTTTGTGGTGCTTTCTTAGGTTGTGAAGGGCAGATATAAGCGCCCTCTCACAAGTCAGAATTTTATATGTAATGAAAAAGAAAAACGGTACAGACGAAATATGATGTTCCTGTTCGCCGG
>ERZ791875.1149-NODE-1149-length-19333-cov-8.465660_pt1 | contig 19333 bp, 22 predicted proteins | sample MGYA00510278_ERZ791875 | MGnify/ENA primary metagenome ERZ791875 (study PRJEB30046, sample SAMN00792078) | human gut metagenome | study: EMG produced TPA metagenomics assembly of the A metagenome-wide association study of gut microbiota in type 2...
CGCAGCCCGGCTCCCCCACCAGCAAAACCGCATGGGGCAGCCGCCCGCCGCGCAGGGCCGTGCCAAGCTCGGCTTTCAGCGCGTCATTGCCCGCCAGGCGCTCCAGCATCACAGCTTCTCGAAGCGCTCGACGTTCGTGACCATGACGGTAGCGCCGCCGACCGTGACCTCCATCGGCATCGTGCTCTCAATGCCCAGGCCCAGCGTGGCCGTGCCGGGCACGATCTCGGTGCGCTGCTTGCAGCACTTGGAGATGATGCCGATGCAGTCATCGACGCGCTCGTCATCGGTGCAGATCAGCAGCGTCATGTTGCCTGCCATAAGGAAGCCGCCGGTGGTGGCCAGACGGGTGACGTAGAACTTGCTTTTCAGCAGCTCGTTGCAGACATTCTTGGAATCCTCTTTATTGACGATTGCAGTGATAAGCTTCATGGTTATCCAGCCTTTCTATTGATACATCGAATTTTTCAGCGGTTGCGGTTTTCCCAGTCGCGGCGGCGCTTCCAGTCCTTCACGGCGTCAACGCACCAGTCAAAGACCTCGCGGCCATAAAACGCCAGAAAACCCGCCAGCCCCAGCACGAGGCTGACCTTGATGGCGAAGCTGCCCGTCAAAAAGCTGAAGGCCCAAAACGCCAGCTCAATCCAGCCCAGGTATTTCATCTTGAACGGAATGATGCCAAACAGCAGCACCATCTGATCCGGCCACAGCCAGGTGTAGGCGAACAGCATGCTCTGGAAGATGGCGCTCGGCCCGGCGTAGCCTGTCAGAAAGCAGCTGACCCACGCACCCAGCATGCCCAGCGCCAGAAACAGCGTCGTGCGGAAATCGCCCCAGACGCGGGCCAGCGCGTTGCCCAGCCAGTAGTAGAACAGCAGGTTCAGCACGCCAAAGACGCCGCCCAGCCAGATGGGCTGAAACAAAAACGTGATAAGGCGCCAAATCTGTCCGTGCAGCACATAGGTGCGGCTCAGCATCAGCAGACTGCCGAAATCGCGGTTGAAGAACAGCATGATGATGCCTGCCGCCAGCTGTCCGATCAGCAGCCCGTTGATGAGGTTCGGGATACCGAGGTTGCCGTAGCGGCGTTCGAGTTTATCGATCCAGTTCATGGGAGAAGCCCTCCGTTGCATACAAATTTACAGAGTATATTATAGCAATTCCGCGCGCAAAGTGCAACAATTCCCTGTCGAATCCCTTGCGGCAAACCGGAAAATGTGCTACGCTTTTATCTATAACAAGGAAACGAGGCCAAACATGGGACGTACATCCACCAAAGAAAACAAAAACAGCTACCAGCTTGCCCGCGAGGAGCTGGGCCTGACCCGCGAAAAAGCCAGTGAGCTGCTGGAAACGATAGCCCCCGAGCGCATTGAAAAAATTGAGAACGAACGCACCGTGCCCCGCCCCGACGAGGTGCTGACGATGGCCGAAAAGTACAAGCGCCCGTCGCTGTGCAACTGCTACTGCTCGCAGCAGTGCCCTATCGGCCAGCGGTACGTACCGTTTGTCACGCGGCGCGAGCTGCCGGCCATCATCCTTGAGATGCTGGCCTCGCTGAACGCAATGAACAGCAAGAAGGAGCGCCTGATCGAGATCGCCGCGGACGGCAAAATTTCCAACGACGAAATCGACGATTTCATCCATATCCGTCAGGAGCTTGAGCGCATCTCCCTCACCGTGGAGACCCTCCAGCTCTGGACCGAGCGCATGCTGGCCAACGGCCAGATCGACGCGGAGACGTATAAAAGGAAGCTGGAGGAATAAGGGCAATACCGCATAATTCTAAGTGCCGATACGGCGAGCGAGGTGCGGTAGCTGCTAAGCCAAAAGCGCAGATAATACTTTTTGTATTATCGAGCATTTTGGCAACGCAGATGCCGTGCCGCAGCCGCCGGAGCGGTGCTTAAGCCGTAAGGCGGGAATTATGCGGTGTTGCCTAAGGTATTTTTACCGCATGATCCGTGTCTAGCGCTTCTATGCGGCTGTTCTCCCATCGTTACTCTGTAGGGGGCGGCGTCCCTCTGACGCACTGCGGCAGCTTTTGTATCCACGCTTTTTTGCCTCTCGGTAGGGTCCGGGCACGCCCGGCCCGCCTTCTATCTCTCCCCCACCAGCAAAAATTTCCCTCTATTTTTCTCTTTCTCTCCTGTTTCTGCAACAATTCCCGTGCTAAAATCGTATTACAGGTTGAGGGAACACGCTCTCGCCTGACCGCGTACCTGCACAAAGGAGTTATAGAGGATGTTTACGCTGTTTGTTCTTTTTGTTTTTGCCTGGCTGTTCGTCAAGTCTGTCGGTTTGGCCTTCCATGTGACTTGGGGCCTGGCGAAATTTGTCGCCACACTGCTGTTCGTGATTGCCCTGCCGCTGCTGGTGGTTTTCGCCGTCATCGGCGTGCTGCTGCCTCTGCTGCTGCCCCTGGCCCTCGTGGCTGCCGCCTTCTGCATTCTGAAAAAGGCATAAAGTACCCAACCGCCGTGCGGCCCGGAGCTGCACGGCGGTTTCTTGTCATTGAGGTATCGGCGTGGTATACTTGTGGTCAGGGCGTTTTGCGCCTGCTATCATCCAACAAAGAGGTTTTTCCCATGAAGCTCGTCGTCTGTTTTCCCGGGATCGGCTACCACTGTGATAAGCCGCTGCTCTACTACAGCCGTAAGCTGGCGGCCTGCGCCGGGTACGACCACACCCTTTTGCTGCAATACACCTACCACAAGGACGGCCTGCGCGGCAGCCCCGCCGCCCTGTGCGAGGCATTTGACACCCTGTACGCCCAGGCCGAGGCCCAGCTGTCCGCCGTAGATTGGCCGCAATACGACGATGTACTGTTTCTTTCCAAGAGCATCGGCACCGCTGTCTCCGCCGCCTTCGCCCAGCGCCACGGCATCCCCTGTCGCCAGATTCTCTACACGCCGCTCTCCCTGACGTTTGCGCTTGCTCCGCAGAATGCCCTTGCCTTTTTAGGCACCGCCGACCCCTGGAGCGATGCTTTCTCCGTCGCCGCCGCAGCCCGCGCCAACGGCACGCCGCTCTGTCTTTATGAGAACGCCAATCATTCCCTGGAAACCGGCGACGTTTTGCACGACCTAGCGACCCTGCAGGACGTCATGCAGAAAACACAGACATTCATTGCAGATACACCCCACTGACATTTTCCCACCTGCAAAGAATTGACATTTGCCCCGCAAGCTGTTATAATAAGCTGTACAAAATTTATGCTATGGAGCATTACTCAAGTGGTCGTAAGAGGGAGCACTCGAAATCGTGCCCTGCGGGAAGTTCCCTGCAACAAAATTAAATAAGCAGATGTACTCAAGTGGTCGTAAGAGGGAGCACTCGAAATGCTTTAGGACAGGAGACTGTCGCGTGGGTTCGACTCCCACCATCTGCGCCATATCCGTCGTAGAATCGAAAGATTTTACGACGGATATTTTTGTTTACGGCTTTGAAATGTGATGCTGTAAGTTTACGCAATGACTATTACAAGCCAAAATCCACTTGCAACAATAATCTGTTGCAAAAAGCCATTTGTTGTCCGAATTGTTGCCCACAGTTCATGGTTTCCTGCGAGAAGGGATAATAACTTATAAAGAGTTATCTCCAACAGCAGCGTTTTTCGGTGTTGCGAATACTGCTTGGTGGTATGCCGTCAGCACACTGAGTTTGCGCTGCTCCTGTACTTGTACATAGCGGGTCGTGACGGTGTTGATTTTCAGATTTACGCCCATTTGCTGGGAAAAATCGTCCACTGAATGTCCGAGAATTTGGCTAACTGCATAAAAATCACCTGTCAAATTGTACATATTGGTGCCCGCTGTGCCGCGTAGATCGTGAAATCGGATTTTCGGCATCCCAGCGCTACGCATAAATCCGTTAAACTTGACCGAAATACGCTTTTGTAAGTATGGCGAACCGTCCGGCTTGCACACAACAAGATCGTTATCGTAATACTTGACCCCGCCGAGCTTGCACAACCGCCGCTGGTCGGCTTGTTCCTGTTTGAGCCGTAAAAAGATTGGCATCGCTTCTTCTGTAATGGGAAATGAGCGTGTTTCGCCCTCGTCACGGTCCTTCAAGGGTTCCAGGTGTGGCACAATTTTAGCATCTTTTGGCAGGTCACAGGGGATTTGACCTCGCAAGGTAATTTGCCTGTGCGTCAAATCAACATCACGCCAGCGTAACCCCAGTGCTTCGCTGAGTCGCAGCCCAAACAGAACAGCGAGCAGCACCACGGTCTCAAGTACATTACCATGTACAAACGCCAAAAGCTGCTGCACCTGTTCCACGGTGTACTTTTCATATTTGCGCCCGGCGTTCTTACTAAACCGTGTCATAATGTTCTTGGCTGGGTTGTTTGGAATGTAGCCATACTTTACCGCCGAGGACAGCGCAGAGCTTAAAATCCGATGGCAATAACGCACTGAATTCTCCGCCAGTCCCTTCTCACGCAGTTGCGCAATCATATCGTCAATCATTTGGGGTGTCAGTTTATTCAGAGGTACTTCGCCCAGCATGGGAATTAGATGTATGCTTATGCCGCTCCAATAGCTGTATCGTGTACTTTTTGCAAGGTTATGGTGGTAGCTTTCGTACCACTTGGGCAGATACTCTTTTAGCTTTTGTTTGCTCTCTGGTCCATAGCCGACCATAGCGGCGCTGCCAGTTTGTAACTCCAGCTTGATCTGTGCCTCATACAATTCTGCTTCCCTGCGCGTTGCAAATCCACGTTTGGCAATACTTTTCTGCTTGCCGTTCTCATAGACTTTCACATTGACATCGTAGACAATGCCCGGTCTGCCTGTTAAAATTCCTTGGCTGTTTCGCTTGTTTTTGACTTTTCTCTCGCGGATCGCCATATCAGCACCCGCTGCTTACAGACCTTGCCGGGGTCTTGGCACGGTTGTAATAATCCCAAATAGCCTGTTCGGAAATCAGGCGACGGTTGCCATTCTGGATGAACTCCAACTCGCCGTTGTCCATCAACTGGCGCAGTCGATTTTCTCCGATGCCGGAAACAACTGCCATTTGTTCCACAGTTTTCAGCATCGGTTCAAACGGATTTCGCACAACTTGCGGTGTTTTTTGCTTTGCATATCTTGCCATAACTATCCCTCCTGCGGTATAATTTATAAAACAAATTGTTTGTGGTACTTGTGCGCAACACAGGAGCACAATCGTTTGTAAGGCTTGAAGATTTGGTATATTCAGTTTTCAAGGTTCTTGTAAGCAAGACATACATTTTGTATTTCCTGCTTACAAGTATATTATATGACACACTTTTTGTATGTCAACCGCTTTCGGTATAAATTCTTATTTTTTTAACATTTGGGAGACTTGTTATGGATACCCAAGGAAGAAGAATAAAAAAATTGCGTTTGGCTAAAGGTCTTTCGCAAAAGCGCCTGTCCGATATGGTTGGAATTGTACCTACCCACTTACAGGCCTACGAATACGGAACACGCCACCCAAAAGAAGAAATTCTCAATCGGCTGGCAAAAGCATTAGATGTCACACCAAGTATGCTTCAACCGTTAGATGTTGATACCGTAAATGGTCTACTTGGCATTATCTATGAAATGCACACCAGTTACCATGGATTGGAAATTGTAGAAGAAGACGGACAGATTTCCATCCGCTTGCCAAACACCTTACAAGCAATGCCCGCCAAAAAATCACTGCTTAGGATCAAGAAAATTCTTGACGATTATACATACCAGCCTTATCCAGAATACCAGTCAGCGAAAGACATCCAAGAAGAAAATCAAATTCTACCGGATACGGGCGTTACTGTTGCGCAGGAGAAACGCTGGGTCAAAGAGCAAGAAGGTCTGTTGCTGCGAGCAACAGATTTATATAGCCCAGATGTGAATTACAATCAAATCGAGGCCGATCGAAAGGCGCTTCGTAAGCAATATCCGGATGACAGCGAAGATGAGGATTAACCTTTATGGATACTTATCAACTGAATGAACAGCAACAGCGATTAGCAGAAACTTTTTATAACGATTATTCTCTTATCAAATTTGGGGCTTATGGGGAAGAATACCTTTATACTGTTTGCGATGTAGATACAAGAAAATATCATGCCCTGAGAGAAAGACCAGATTATAGACAGTTTATTGCCGATAAGGACAAATACTATCGCCAGATGCTAAGTAACCTAATGGCGTTGCGATGCAATTTTTCAGCCGATTCGTTTATTGAAGACAAAGAAAAACGCCCCTTTATGTGGAACCATGTGACAGATAGATTATTGCGAGAATGTGAGCCTATCGTAAAATCGAAAATATTAAAAGATGTGAAGAAGGAAAAGTAGAAAATTTATATTTAGATATTTAAGTATTACCTTGGGGGAAAAGAATGGCTAAAATTCAATCTGTTGAACCGAACGTTGCTGATTTAGCAAATGGTTGGATGCGATCTTACAAACTTGATTACAAGCTCGAACAGGAGTCGCTCAATACAGAAATTGATCGGGCGCTAGACGAATACTTCTCGAAAAATGGCGGCGTTGGCGGAAATCGTCCGGATGCCAAGCTGCTTTTGCGGGACAAAAACATGGTGAATTATCCCGTCCTGATCGAGTACAAGGGCTATAAAGATAAACTCGTTGCCCTTGATTCCGCGGGTAAAGTTGCAAATAAAACCGCCAAGAACCAACCCGATTTTAAGCATATCAATTCTTATGCAGTAAACGGTGCCGTTCACTATGCAAACGCACTTCTGCATTATACGAGCTATACTGACATAATTGCCATAGGAATGACCGGTTACAAAACAGAAACCGGAAAACTGAAACATGAAATCGGTGTATATTATGTATCCAAAAGCAATTTCGGTATCGGGCAGAAGATCGATAATTACACAGATTTTTCATTCCTCAAGAAATCAAATTTTGATAAGTTCATCGAAAAAGTAAAGCGCCTCAAGCTTACACCGGACGAAATCGAGAAACTAAAAGAGCAGCGAGAGCGGGAAATCAACGCAAGCCTTGTAAAGCTGAATAATGATATTTATCAGAACGAAAAAGGCTTGAGCGAGCGTGATCGCGTATATCTTGTGGCTGCGTCCATCATTGCGACGCTCGGCGTTCCCGGTAGAGTGGCTGCTCTTGAAAAATCCGAGTTGAAATCTTCAACCGAAACCGGAAACCGTGACGGTGATATTATCCTCCGCAAAATCAAGGCTTTTCTGGACGAAAAGAATCTTCCGCAGGAAAAGCGTGATATGATTGTCCGCACATTACAGAATACACTGACAACGGATAACATTAACAAGGTCGAAACCGGAGAAAGTCAGCTCAAACGTGTATTTACAAAAATTGTTGATGACCTTGGTATATACTATAAAATCGGTCTTACCACGGACTTTACCGGTAAGTTATTCAATGAGATGTATAGCTGGCTGGGCTTTTCTCAAGACAAGTTAAACGATGTCGTTCTAACGCCCGCCTATGTTGCAACTCTTTTAGCAAGGCTCGCTAGAGTAAATATGGATTCCTATGTATGGGATTTTGCAACTGGCTCTGCAGGTCTTCTCGTTGCGGCTATGAACGAAATGCTCAACGATGCAAAAAACAAAATTAAATCTCCCGACGAATTTGCGCGTAAATCTGCCGCAATAAAGGCCAATCAGCTTCTTGGACTCGAGATTCTGTCAGAGGTGTATATGCTTGCCATCCTCAACATGATTTTGATGGGTGACGGCAGTTCACATATTTTGAATAAAGACTCTCTAAAAGAGTATGACGGCACTTATAAAATCAAAGGAGTAGATGCAGAGGGGCATGAAGTGGAGAAAACTATCGGGTTCCCTGCTGATGCCTTTATTCTGAATCCGCCGTACTCTGCCCCCGGCAACGGCATGGTGTTTGTTGAAAAAGCCCTTTCGATGATGAGGAGAGGCTACGCCGCCATCATCATCCAAAACTCCGCAGGCAGCGGCAAAGCAACGGAATATAACAAGCGAATTTTAAAACACAGCACGCTGCTTGCAAGCATTAAAATGCCGATAGATCTTTTTATTGGTAAGTCCAGCGTTCAGACAAATATATATGTTTTCCGTGTAGGGGAAGCTCATCAAAAAGATGACACCGTCAAATTCATAGATTTCTCAGTAGATGGATATACGAGAACGAACCGCAAAAAGGCAAGCTGTAATTTACGTGATACTGATCATGCCAGAGAGCGCTATCAGGAGCTTGTTGACCTTGTTCGCTTCGGGAAAGCCAAACTAAATATCTTTACGGAAAAGGAGTATTACGAGGGAACGATTGACCCTGAAAATGGTGCAGACTGGAACCAAAGCGCCCCGATTGACACGAAACCCACTTTGGAAGATTTCAAGAAAACTGTCAGCGACTATTTGGCATGGGAAGTGTCAAATCTTTTGAAAAATCAAAACTTGGAGGATGACCGCCTGGGAAAATGAATGCCTCACTTAGCGAAAAGCTAAGCGCCGTTAAGTGGGGCGAATTTCGGCTTGGAGATTTATTTACAAAAAGAACAATTAAAGGTGTTCCTAAAAACAAGGAGAACTTGACCCCAAACAAAAACGGCTTTCATATGTTTGGTCAAAATATTAAATATCAGTATCCTCAAAGGATTTTACTAGACAAAAAATATTTACAGTCTGTAGATTATCAACATCCTATATTGGGATACACATCAAGCGTTGGTGAAATAGGAATTATTAAAGAACCTTTTTATCGAAGTGGTGACAACGGCGCTTTTCAAGGGCTTTTTTCAAAAGAACATCAATTCACTCTAAAAGAACTTTATTTTGTACTGCCAATATTGCAAAAAGAATTCGACAAGTTTGGCTATGATACAAGTATGGCGAATACAATCAATTTGCAATTTTCCCTCCCGATTACTTCTCCGGGAAAAATTGACTTTGATTTTATGGAGTCCTTTATAGCGGAGCTGGAAGCGGAGCGTGTAGCGGAGCTGTCCGCTTACTTAACAGTAAGCGGACTGGATAATTATGAATTATCCGGTGATGAAGTGCAGGCACTTCAAAATTACAGCCTTTTAACGTGGAAGTCTTTCAATCTCGAATGCTTGTTCGGAAAATCGACTCGTGGAAAACGATTAAAGGGAGATGACCGGGTTTCCGGCACACTTCCGTTCGTCACTGCCGGAGAAGCCTCTGAGGGGATTTCTGCCTATATCAGCAATGATGTGAAGATATTTGAAAAGAATACCACCACCATTGATATGTTTGGCTCGGCAAAATATCGCAATTACAAATATGGTGCCGATGACCACATTGCGGTAGTTCATACAGAAACTGTCCCCATGAAGGCGGCCATCTTTTTGACCGCTGCAATCCATAAAGCGGCTCATACAGGGAAATTTGATTATGGTCATAACTTCTATGCCAAAGATGCCGATGCGCTCGATATCATGCTGCCTGCAAAAGATGGAAAACCGGATTATACCACCATGGAAACATTGATTTCCGCTGTTCAGAAACTGGTCATTAAAGAAGTTGTTCTTTATGCAAACCAAAAGATTGAAACGACAAAAGCGGTAACGAAAAGGTACTGGTAGTACATGCTCGTTACTTTTAGGGAAATTGCCATTATCACCGATAAAGCCATCTCTGGATTTATAAAAGGGGGCGTTTTTGTGCCTGGAAAATTTTCACTTCGCAAATTCAGCGAAATCAATCTCGATGACCCTTTTTTTGCAACCTTAAAAAGCGATTATCCTGGAAGTGCGTCCTCGCCGTCGTTTTGTGTCTGGTTTAAGAACAAAGCGCAGGAAGGTCGTACCGCATTGGTGTTTTCCGATGATCAGGGACTTGGTGCCTTTATCTGTATAAAGAATGAAAATGAGCCGATTGAGTTGAAAGGCGGCACCCTAGCTGCCTGTAATCGCGTAAAAATCAGTACAATGAAGATTGCTGAGCGTTTTCGTGGACAACGACTGGGTGAAGGTGCAATCGGATTAGTTTTGTGGAAATGGCAAAAATCCAGAACAGATGAAATTTATGTTACAGCATTCGATAAGCAGGATCTGTTGATTTCACAGCTTGAAAAGTTTGGCTTTCATAAAGCCGGATACAATTTAAATGGAGAAGGCGTGTACATAAAGAGCCGTCATAACATTGATTATAGTGACCCGTATAAGTCTTTTCCCTTTATCAATCCAAACTTTCATTCTTCAGGGTATCTTATTATCAATGATACCTACCATGATACAATGTTCCCTTATTCGGAACTTAAAAATAACACTTTACAAAATGCTGTGGCTATGAATGTGAGTAACGGCCTTAGCAAAGTATATGTCGGCGCTCAATATTCACAGTTGCCCTACGGTATCGGAGATCCGATACTTATCTATCGAAGATATACGGCAGGATCAGGAAAGCAGTATCGCTCATGTATTACTTCTTTCTGCGTTGTAACAAAAATTATACAAGCGAAGAAAAGCGGTCAGAAGCTTATGTCGTTTGATGAACTTTTGACAAAAATTGGGAACAAGTCTGTATTTAACAAAGATGAATTAAGAAACCGCTATAATAACGACTGGAATGTACTTGTTATGGAAATGCTCTATTATGGATACTTTGGTGAAGGAAATAATGTAAATATGGCCTGGCTTAAGCAAAGCGGGTACTGGGGAGATGGGTATCCCACATCGTTTTCACTTGGTCAAGCGGCGTTTAAGAGCATTTTGAAAAAGGGAAATATAGATGTCAGCAATGTTATTATCGATTAAGCCTCAATATGCAGAAATGATTATCAAAGGCACAAAAAAGTACGAATTTCGTACTCGAAAATGTCGTGATGATATAAAAAAAATCATATTTTATGCCACTGCCCCCAAAAGTCAAGTGGTAGGTGAAGCTGAAATAGAATGTGTTTTGGTTGGAAAACCCACTGAAATTTGGAAGAAAACCAGATGTGGTTCAGGCATCCCGGTGTCTTTTTTTAAGGAATACTACAAAAACAGAGAAGTGGCCGTTGCGTATAAACTTGCAAATGTTCGAGCTTATGAAACACCCAAAGCATTAAAAGATTATGGCATCACACATGTGCCACAGTCTTTTATTTACCTGAAACAGCAAAACGATTGATGCGCAGTGGAAATCCACAATGATTTTTGCTTTCCGACAAAAAGGAATTTACTATGACTGAAAATGACAAGCTGCAAATGTTCGAAGATCAGGCAATTCGAACTGCGTGGGATGAGGAAGCCGAAGAATGGTATTTTTCAATAGTAGACGTTGTTAAGGCACTGACTGAACAAGCAACTGTTAGAGGTGCCAGCAACTATTGGGCAAAGCTAAAAGAAAGATTAAAGGCAGAAGGTGCAAGTGAACTGCTGACAAATTGTCAGCAGTTGAAAATGAAAGCAACTGATGGCAAGCGGCGCCTCACAGATGTTGCCAACACCGAACAACTTTTGCGTATCATCCAGTCTATTCCGTCCAAAAAAGCAGAACCGTTCAAGATGTGGCTGGCTATGGTCGGGCGCGAGCGCATTGAAGAAATTATCGATCCGGAATTGACGATTGACCGAGCATTGGATACCTATGCACAAAAAGGGTATCCACCAGAATGGATCAATCAGCGCCTGCAAACAATCCGTGCTCGCAAAGAACTGACCGATGCTTGGAACGCTCACGGCGTACAGAAAGGTCAGGAGTATGCCATTTTGACAGATGAAGTTACAAAGGCGTGGTCAGGACTAAGTACCCGGCAATATAAAAATCTCAAAGGGCTAAAAAAAGAAAATCTGCGTGATAATATGAGCACGCTGGAACTGGCACTAAATATGCTGGCAGAAGCTACCACAACAGAACTCACTAAGGCTCAGAACCCGCAGGGATTGGAAGAAAACCGCACCGTGGCAAAGCAAGGTGGCACAGTTGCCGGAAACGCCCGGAAAGAGATTGAGGCACAAACAGGCAGGCCTGTTATAACGCCAGAAAACGCAAACACGGTTCTGCTAGGAAAAACAGTCACCGAAATGATTGAAAACATTGCGGAAGATAAAGAAAACTAGTAATTTCGTCATCAAAAGATGCTGCTGCATTGAAAAAGTGCATTCTGGCTTTTGCCAAAATGCACTTTTTCATAATAATTACTTTATGATATATAGGAAACTCGAATTTTCACCATCCGCATTTGAAAAGAGTTTCACAGCTTTCGTGATAAGAAAGGACGAATATCAAAAGAGAACACGCGGGGGATGTTTTCGGTTCATCTCACTTCGTAGCGGTATTGCTCGCCGCACCTTGTTCTGCACTGCCTCACAATCCATCTCAATATCCGCGCAGGTTGCAATATCTCGCCGTAGTTCTCTGATGCGGGCTGTGAGCGCCTGTATTTGCTCTGAACGATCAGCATGGGCATCTATGCTCTTGACACGGTAGAGTGCCTTACGCCGCGCCGTAAGGTCGTTATATTCGGCTTGCAGGTTCTCCTTACAAGTCAAAAGTTCGTCAAGTGTTGTAATTCGATGCTTCCATAAAAAGTCGCATTGCCGCCGATAGCGATTGTACCGCAGGAAATCATCACGCAGCAGGTAATAGCACCGCTTGCCGACTTTGCCTTTATATGCTTTTCTCAGCAACGCGCAGTAGCGATAATAGCAAGCCATAAACCCGGTGATTTTGCGGCAACCGCGGTTCCATCTGCCGCGATACCGTGCGCGGCGGCGAACAGGCATAGGCTGCTCTTTCGGCTGCCGGCGTGGTGGCTCAGGTGCTGTTTGTTGCTTATATTCCTGCTGCATCTCAGGTGGAAGTGTCTGCAGTTCCCGGAAGTACCTCCGCAGCGAATCTTCGCTGAAGTGGGGGCTGATTTTGTCCAACCGGATATTCTTCTGCGCTTCTTTATGGCGCACGGTCATATGCGCAGCTTTGGGTCCGTATTTCACCGCATACCCCATTTTCTGCAGCTCCGCAATAAATGCGGAAAAACTGGTTGCCGTGGCTATCGCCATTTCCACATCGATTTTCACCATGCCGCGCAGCGTGGGTGTGCCTTCTTTTTCGTGTTTCCACTCGCCGTAGGATTTCCCGTGTCCGTCTGTTTCCACAACAGACAAGCGGTTTTCGCGGCACAGTTCGTCGGAAATAGCTCGAATACCCTTGTAGTAAGTAGTAAAATCATTACGAAACATTCGACCATCCATAAACGAAACCGAGTTTACAACAATATGGTTATGCAAGTGGCCTTTGTCTAAATGGGTGCTGACGGTACATTCAAACCGATCTGCTAAGAATCGCCGTGCGAATTCGCAGCCAATTTCATGCACTTGATCCGGCGTTGCTTCTCCGGGCTTAAAACTTTGAATAATGTGATAGCCCACATTGCCACCGTTCAAAGGCTTGCCCCATCGTTGTTTCGTTGCCTGCATAATGCAATAAGCATTTTGCGGCATACAATTAAAGCCCGAAACATAAAGCTGGTGTTCGGTTTTATCCTTGTTCTGTGTGTAGCCGATTAACCGCTGCATATCTGCCGTACTGAAATATTCTGTCTTTTGCGGATTGGCAGTATAGTCTAAGCAGCCTTTTAGTTGCCCACGAACGGGCAAAATCTTTGTAATAGCCATTAACTTTTCTCCTGCATAAACTGCCAGATGCGCTGCATGATGCGGCTCGCCTCGGCAAGTTGAGCATTTTCAATCTTGCCTGTACTGTTAGCCAGCCGGGTAAGCTGGTTCAAATTGTTGCCGACTGCGGCTACCTGTGCTGCCAAGGCTTTATAGCTATCCGGCGGGCGTTCGCGTATTGTACAGCCACTAACCAACGCTCGGAGAAATGGCTCCATCTTCATACCGGCTGCATCGCATTTATTTTTCAGTTGATGGTATTCTTCTTCGGTAAAACGTACCGTTACTTGTTTTTGGCGTTTTAACATTTGCTTTCTCCTATTGGGGTCTTAGGGGCTTGCCCCTAACAAACGGTCGTTATGCTGGCATGACAGCATAATGACGTGCTTGCCGCACTGTCCGGGAACGCTATCACTTTCCCGGTAAAGAGAGTGAATCGTTCGTGTTTTCCTCTGCGTAAATCAGTTCAGCACACACAATTTCTTCGGCCTGTGCTTGCAAGCCTTGCATAGCTGCTGCCCATTCCAGCGGGTTACAACGTTTCATTTCTTCATTGATTTTGGCTTCCGCTGCCAATACTTTGGTAAGATTTTCAACTTGACGATGTGCCTCGCAGTCAATGTTCGTGAGGTGCTGTGCCAGCGTTCCATCCAACAACATCTGATCGCGCTCCATTGGTCGATGCTCATCAAGGTATCGCGCTCGCATCATGCCGTATTTTCCAATGGTGTTGTCTGTGATTGGACCATTTTCCAACTTTGGAATCAGATAGCCGTTTACATTCACATATTCCATTTTCATTGTGTAACCCTTTCATTCTGCAAGCCTTCTGAAAAAGAGAGACTGTTGTGCGGCAAATTTTCTGCACTGTCCTTTTTCTTTTTCAGATGGCTTATTTATAGTATTTGATATAGTAATTACTAAGAGTATTTAATTATAGTAATTATAATACTGCCTACATTACCGCCACTGCGCTTACCACAGGTGTGGTTACCACTGGTGCGGTTTTGTGGGTAGTGGTCATACCAGTAGGTACATTTTGTAGGGTGTGGTTGGCTTTCGTCAGATTGGTATTGCTGATGTTTCCCTGTGCATCGTAATAGATTAAATACACACCGTTCCAACCGTTATTGGAATCGCGCAGTTCATACTCATAGCAGAATCGTCCACGATTTGCCGGACGAACGTGCGCAACCAAATAGCCATTATTTTTCAACATATCCCATGCACGATTAAAGGCGCGTTCGCCCTCGGTGCAGTGGTTCATCAGCCATTGCTTTGTCAGCGGTACTGCGGTATAATCAATACGGGCAGCAATCAAGGCATACAACCCTTTAGCGCTCATGGATAAGCTATCGTTGAACAGTGCCTCGTTCTGCACAACAGAGTATCCGCGCGTTTTACGGACAAAAGCACCACTTTCAGCAGCAGAATTTGTGTTTTTCACGGTAAAATCTCCATACAAAGAAAAAAGATTTGGACTGAAATATAGCCAAATCTTCAAATTCTGTACAAATTTTCAATTTTCCCTGTGTTGTGCCAAAAAGTGTTGCCCGAAAAACGATTGTTGCCCAAATGTTGCCCAAACAGCCACGGGCAACATATAAAACGAAATAAGTCAAAATATCAAAAACAAGCGTAAGAACAGAAAACAGACGTTTCAACGCAAAGCGGAATAAAGAGATATAAGACGAATACCTTGATGTACTTGACTCGAAATCAATTTGGCAGCAATGCCACGTGGGTTCGAATCCCACCGTCTGCGCCAAGTATCACTACTCAGTTCTACATTGGGTAGTGATTTTTTGTTGCTAGTTTGCAAAATTCCGTTGCTTTTCTTATAAACATCTCTCCTTTATTTTCAAGTAGTGATTTTCGGGTTCGGTACAAATCATACCAGCAATCGCGGCAAATAGCTATTCACAGAACTACACAAGGTTCTTCCCGCAGCTTGGGTACAAATTGACAGCAAAAAGGCGGCACCTGATTTCTCAGATGCCGCCGCTGTTCAAATCACCACTTCTTTATGGGCTGCGCTTTCGGCAATGTCAGCGTGTTAGCCATCGTCCGGGCGCTCAGGTTCTTGGACTGCGAATCCAGATGCGCGTAGATATTCGCCGTAGTAGAAATATCGCTGTGACCCAGCCACTCTTGAATCTGCTTCATCGGTACGCCCTCTTTCAGCAATAGGCTGGCACAGGAGTGGCGCAAGTCGTGGAATCGGATCCTGCGCAGACCGTTCTCTTTCAGCAACTGTGGAAAGCCTGTCGTCACGGAATCCGGCTGGATCAGATTTCCCATTGCATCCACAAATACATAGCCAAGGTATTCTTGGTTATAGCAGTTGCCGCAGATTTTTTGGTTGTATTCCTGCTGCTCTTTGACGGCTTTTAAGCGCTCCGCAATCGGGTCTACCAGCGGCAAGGTGAGCAGACTGGATTTCGTTTTGGCGCGGTCAGCCTCCACCAAAATCTTCTTGCCATCGATGCGGGTACTGGTCACGATATGCCGTATGGTCAGCGTCTTAGCTTCAAAGTCGATGGCCTCCCACCGCAGCCCCATCACCTCGGCACGGCGCAGTCCGTAAAAGGCTGCAAGCTGGATGATAAGTTCCAGCTTATGCCCTTGGGCGGCTTCAAAGAGCTTTTCCATTTCCTCGGCGCTGTAATAGCTTGCCATGAACGCCTGCGGCTTGGGGCGGTCCACCTTGTCCACCGGGTTGCTGGCTATCAGGTCGATGCGCACGGCGTATTTCAGCGCCTTGTGCAGATTGGCGTGGAATCGCAGGATAGAGGTGTTTTTCAGCGTTTCCGCTTCGTGCAGATAAAAGCCCTGAATCTGGCGCGGCTGCAGCCCTGCCAGCGTTACGCCCAGCGGTTCAAAGTAGGGAATGATGTGCTTTTCCACATTAAAGCAATAGGACGAGTAAGTAGTTTCCGTTACGGCTGTGCGCATCATTTTCAGCCAGTACCGCATATAGTCGCTGAATGCCATGTCGGGGCTGAGTTCGGACACCTGACCCTTGGAAATCGTAAAACTCTTTCGCGTTTCTGCCAGCATTTTTTCGGCGCGCTTCTTGTTGCCCTTGACGGGCAGCCCCGTGCCGATCCACGGCTGGCGGCGTTTGCCCGCCGAGTCCGTGTAACTCAGCACGATGTAATAAAATCCGTTTTTCTCCTGTAAGCGTCCTGCTACCATAGGCATCTCTCCTTTTTTCAAGTTGCTGCATTTTGGGTTCGGTACAACGATACCAGCAATCCCGCCGGAAAGCTATTCACAGAATTGCACAAGAACCGTCCTGCACATTGGGTGCAAACTGACATCATTCGCGTTCCTGCTCCCGTCTGCGGTGGCGTGGTCTGGGATGTTGCGGCATTCTGTTTTCCCGGTCAATACGGTTGGATTCGCGTGTGCGTTGAATACGCTTGATGGCTCCCTCTGCAATTTTGTCCTCTTTGCGGAGTTCCGCAATTTTGCAGGTCAGCACTGCACGGCAGTCTGCCAGTTCCGGCGAGGCGTCCTTTCGGCGCATCTGCTTAACGACTTCCGCCCGCTGCGCGGCAAGGGCATCTATCTGCCGGGACAAGCCCTTGCGGTAGTCCACGATGGCCTGCAAAGAGGGAAACTTGTGGTCGTGAACAAAAGCGTGTTCTGCAAGGATTTTCTCGGTATCTTTCCAGATGCGCTCCAGTTCTGGGCGGTTGATGTGCGGCTGCTGTTTCTTGGGCAGGATGCCCAGTTGGTAACAGTAATGGAGATACAAGCGATGTATCTGGGATTCCCCGAAGAATACCTCGAGGAAAATTTGGAGGATGCCTTTTCCTGCATAGGTATCCTTGGGGCGATACCGTTTCGTTGTATACTGTCGGGGCGGATGTTTCAACTCATACAGCCTTGATCCATACAGCAGGTAATTTCCGCGCAGTCGGTCATCGATGGCTGCGAGATCGTATTCTTCTCCCAGCCTATAAAGTCGCACGGCTCGACCACCATCCCGCGCCCGGATGGTTGCGTACCTACGGTTAGGGTCACTGCCGAAAATATACCCTTGCCGATACAGCGCTCTGTGAAAATTCTCGGCGGTGCTGGCATCCTCACAGGCTTGGTCGATGGCCTCCCGCATCCGGGCGTACCGCGCTGGTTCCTTGGCTTTGGGCTGCTCCACCACCGACAAGCCGTACTCCCGGCACAGCTTATCGGATGATGCCCGGAACTCGGCATACTGGCTGCGGCGCTGTTCGTATTTCTTCCCGTCCACATAGGACACGGAATTTATCACAAAATGATTATGTAAGTTATCCGTATTCATATGGGTAGCGACCAGCACTTGGAAACGCTTGCCCCAGACCTTGCGGGCCAGTGCCACGCCAATTTCGTGGCACTGCTCTGGGGTGACCTCACCTTCGCGGAAGCTTTGGTAGGCGTGGAGCGCCACCACGCCGTCTGTTTTACCAAAGCGTTCCTGTACAGCCCGCATATCTTCCCACGCATGGTCTGCCATGTTCCGACACTATCGATGTAGTCAGCCACTTTCCAAAGGTAACTCGGTACAGCCTTAGCGACAATCTGTTCGGTGCTTTCTTCCTCGTCCAGCATCCAAACGCAATTTTCTTCGTGCAGACGCAGTGTTTTGTTGTCCATATCGCGCCCGGTCACCAAAATGCTGGCGGTCTGACTCATACGCTTGCGCTGCATGACCCAGCTGGTATCGGACGCACCCATCAGACCATTGGAACCTGCAATCTGCTGGAACGGATCGTCTGCGGCTTGTTTGCGCAGATGGTGGATCAACAAAATGCAGACATTGTACTTATCAGCCAGTGCCTTCAAGGCGCTGATTTCCTTGTAATCGCTGGCGTACATACTGTTGTTCTGGTCGCTGGATCGCACCTTTTGCAAGGTATCGATGACGATCAGCCCGGTGTCCGGGTGCTGATAGAGGAAGCTGGTGAGCTGTTCTTCCAGCCCCTGCCCGATGCTGCCACATTCCGTCTGCATGACCAGCCGTTCGGGGGCTTCTTCGCTGCCCACAAGCTGGAGAAGGCGCTTCTGCAGGCGGTTAAAGGTATCCTCCAGCGATAGATAAAGCACGGTGTGCGGCTCTATTTCGCGCCCCCCACATGGGCTTGCCCTGCGCGACCCGCAAGCACCGCCACAAAGTCAGCCAGCTTTTGTCCGCTTTGCTGGGGCCGGCAAACAGCGCCAGCCCTGCCGGAAGTAAATCAGGAATGATCCACTTGACCGGCGGCAGTGGCGTGGAGAGGAGTTCTTCGGCAGAGATCGTTTTGGGAAGCTTTTCATAATTCATTCGCATCGTCCTTTCTGTTTTGGTATATATCTATTATCTCATACTATCGTCTTTTTGTGTGTAGTAAGTTTTATTCTCCAGTGTTAAGTTGTACGGCTCACGCCGCCCCACAGCCCCACAAGTGCGCCAAATGGCGGGTTTGCGGGTGATGTCGCGTCCGTGTGCGACGCGGAGCATCCACCCCGCACGGGGCTTGTTTGGGCGGTTACTGCGAGTGAATCAGAACTGATTCACTTGTATGCCCTGTTCTCTGAAAAGTGAATCAAATTTGATTCACTCCCAATAAATTTTCCGAAAGTATACTGTTCTGATTCACTACTTTTACTGGGCTGGAAAAAGTGAATCCATTCGGTACACTTTCGGGATAACATTTCGATTTACAGCTGCATTTACCCACCTTGCCCCAGCTGTGGGGACGATTCGCAAGGCTGCCGTTCGGCTGCAACGGCAT
>ERZ791875.1165-NODE-1165-length-19106-cov-8.007191_pt1 | contig 19106 bp, 9 predicted proteins | sample MGYA00510278_ERZ791875 | MGnify/ENA primary metagenome ERZ791875 (study PRJEB30046, sample SAMN00792078) | human gut metagenome | study: EMG produced TPA metagenomics assembly of the A metagenome-wide association study of gut microbiota in type 2...
CAGCGGTGGCGGCCTCGCTGCTTACGGCGGCGGTGCTGCCGCAGGCGGTCAGCGCCATGGCGGCGGCCAGCAGCAGAGCGGTCATTTTGATCATTTTCATGGATCTTTTTCCCTCACACAATAAAAAATACCGTTGTATTTTTAAAACAACAACGGTATTATACCAGATTTTATGGTAGAATAAAAGTACCTATCCACGAAAAGTGTGATTTTTTCGCCCAAAACAGAAAAAACGGAGATTGACCCATGATGACGATACGCGAATATGCCCGCCCCGCCACGCTGGAGGAGGCATGGCAGCTGAACCAGAAAAAGCCCAACCGCGTGCTGGGCGGTATGCTCTGGCTCAAGATGGAAAAGATCAATGTCGGCACGGCCATCGACCTGTCGGCCTTGGGGCTGGATACGATCGAGGAGACTGACACCGAGATCATCATCGGCGCTATGGCAACGCTGCGCGATCTGGAAACGAACGCCGCCCTGAATGCCTACACCGCGGGGGCTGTGCGGGAGGCTGTGCGCCACATTGTCGGCGTGCAGTTCCGCAACTGCGCCACGGTGGGCGGCAGCATCTATGGCCGGTTCGGCTTTTCCGATGTGCTGACGCTGTTTTTGGCGCTGGACTGCGAGGTCGAGCTGTACAGGGCGGGCCGGATGCCGCTGGCGCAGTTTGCCGCGATGCCCTATGACCGCGATATTCTGACCCACATCTGCCTGCGCAAGACGCCGGGGCTGAAGGTGCAGTACCAGTCGGTGCGCGCGACCCAGACCGATTTCCCGATCCTGACCTGTGCGGCAGCCCGCACGGCGCAGGGGCAGTACCGCTTTGCCATCGGCGCGCGCCCGATGAAGGCCGTGCTTGTCACGCCGGACTGCGACCCGGCGCAGCTGCCCGCCACCGTGCAGGCAGCCGTCAAGACCGGCAGCAACCTGCGCGGCAGTGCCGAGTACCGCACCCACCTGACCGGTGTGTTGGTTCGGCGTGCCGTGGCCGCGCTGGAAAATTGACGGAGGTATACCATGCAGATCACATTTACCTTAAATCATAAAAAAGTCACCGCCGAAATCGCGGCTGACACCGTGCTGCTGGACCTTGTGCGCAGCCTCGGCTGCAAGAGCGTCAAGCGCGGCTGCGAGACCGCCAACTGCGGCCTTTGCACGGTCTTTCTCGATGAAAAGCCGGTGCTGTCCTGCTCGGTGCTGGCGGCGCGGGTCAACGGCCACAGCGTCACCACGCTGGAGGGGCTGCAGGAGGAGGCTGCCGAGTTCGGCGCCTTTATCGCCGATCAGGGTGCGGAGCAGTGCGGCTTCTGCAACCCGGGCTTTATTATGAACGCGCTGGCGCTTTTCCGGGAAAACCCCGACCCCGGCGAGGATGAAATCAAGGAGTATCTGGCCGGCAACCTCTGCCGCTGCTCCGGCTATGAGGGCCAGCTGCGTGGCATTTTGAACTTTTTAGCGTTGAAAAAGGGGAAGGAGGCTGCCCAATGAAAACCGTGAACCAGTCCATGCGCAAAAAGGACGCTATGCAGCTTGTGACCGGCCAGCCCGTCTACATGGATGATGTCATCCCGCAGGACTGCCTGATCGTAAAGCTGCTGCGCTCCCCCCATGCCAACGCTATCGTGCAGGAGATCGACACGAGCCGTGCCCTGCTGGTGCCGGGCATCGAGGCGATCTACACATGGAAGGATGTGGACCAGCAGGGCCGCCGCTACACCCAGGCGGGCCAGACCTACCCCGAGCCGAGCCCCTATGACCGGCTTGTCATCGACCGCCATGTCCGCTTTGCGGGGGATGTTGTCGCTATTTTGGCCGGCAAGGATGAAAAATGCGTCGATAAGGCGATGAAGCTCATCAAGGTCAGGTATGAGGTCCTGCCCGCCGTGCTGGACTACCACACGGCACTGGACAACCCCGTCCTTGTCCACCCGGAGGAAAACTGGGAGTCGCTGGCACCGGTCGGGGCCGACAACAAGCGCAACCTGTGCGCCCACGATGAGACCGGGGCGGGCGATATTGAGGCGGTGCTGGCGGGGTGCGATGTCGTCATCGACCATACATACCACACCCGCGCCTGCCAGCAGGCCATGATGGAGACCTTCCGCACCTACTGCAGCATAGATGCCTACGGGCGGCTGAATGTCCTCAGCTCGACCCAGATCGTTTTCCACTGCCGCCGGATCCTGGCCAATGCACTGCACATCCCCAAGTCGATGATCCGGGTGGCCAAGCCCCGCATCGGCGGCGGCTTCGGCGCCAAGCAGACCTCGGTCTGCGAGGTCTACCCCGCCTTTGTGACATGGAAAACCAAAAAGCCCAGCAAGATCATCTTCAGCCGGTACGAGAGCCAGATCGCCTCCACCCCGCGCCATGAGATGGAGCTGCATGTCCGCCTTGGTGCGACAAAGGACGGCATCGTCAGGGGCATCGACCTCTACACCCTGTCCAACACCGGTGCTTACGGCGAGCATGGGCCTACAACGGTGGGCCTGTCCGGCCACAAATCCATCCCGCTCTACGGCAAGGCCGAGGCATTCCGCTTTGTCAGCGATGTCGTCTACACGAACCACATGTCCTCGGGCGCTTACCGCGGCTACGGTGCGACCCAGGGCCTGTTTGCGGTGGAGTCCGCCGTCAATGAGCTGGCCGACAAGCTGGGCATCGACCCGTTTGTGATCCGCCAGCGCAACATCGTCCGCGAGGGCGATGTGATGCCCGCCTACTACGGGCAGGTCAACACCAGCTGCGCGCTGGACCGCTGCCTGCAGGCCGTGCATGACAACATCGGCTGGGACGAAAAATACCCCGTGCGCGACATGGGTAACGGCAAGGTGCGCGCCGTGGGCATGGGCATGGCGATGCAGGGCTCCGGCATTACGAGTGTGGATGTGGGCAGCGCCAGCCTGAAGATCAACGATGACGGGTTCTATACCCTCTCGATCGGTGCAGCCGACATGGGCACCGGCTGCGACACGATTCTGGCGCAGATCGCCGCCGAGGTGCTGGACTGCCCGCTCGACAATGTGACGGTCCTCGGCGCGGACACCGATTCCTCGCCCTACGATTCCGGCTCCTACGCATCCAGCACGACCTATGTCACCGGCAAGGCGGTTGAGCAGTGCGCCGAGCAGCTCAAGCAGAAGATCTGTCAGGTCGGCGCGGGGCTGCTGGGCCTTGATGAGCGTGCAGTCGTCTTTGCGGGCGATGCCGTGACAAGCGAGGACGGCACGCAGCGCGCCACGCTGGCGCAGATCGCCGCAGCCTCCCAGTGCGGCAGCAATACGGCGCTGGAGGCAGTTGTGACCCACAGCTCGGAAATCTCGCCCCCGCCGTTCATGGTGGGCGCGGCCGAGGTCGAGGTCGATCTGGAAACCGGCGAGGCGCAGGTCATCCGCTATGAGGCGGCTGTTGACTGCGGCACACCGGTCAACCCGAACCTTGCGCGGGTGCAGGCCGAGGGCGGCATCCTGCAGGGCATCGGTATGGCGCTGACCGAGAATGTCACCTACGATGACCGCGGCATGCCGCAGGAAAACTCGCTGATGCAGTACAAGATCCCGGCGCGCAACGACATCGGGCATATCCATGTTGTATTTGAGAGCAGCTACGAGGGCACCGGCCCCTTCGGTGCCAAGAGCATCGGCGAGGTGGTCATCAACACCCCACTGCCCGCCGTGGCCGATGCGATCTACCACGCCACCCACAAGCGGTTCTATGAGCTGCCCATCACCCGCGAGCAGATCGCGCTGGCCGGGCAGTAAAAGGCAGGGAACGGCGAAAAAGACCCTCTGCGGGGGATAAAAAAATTGCAAGCCGGCAGATCGCCGGCTTGCAATTTTTTTCAGGCTGCAAAAAACCCTTGTAGGGGCGAGCATTGCTCGTCCGTGCCCGTTTATCTGTGAAAAACCTTCCCGGAAAACGCGCTGCTGCGCCAAGCCGGCGGGCGGCCAATGGCCGCCCCTACACATGCAACAGGCCAGGAATGTGATTTTTGGGAAGTCGGGAACATAGGTAGTGCAGCCGTCCGGGGATAAGGTGCAGAGTACAGGCAATGGCTGTACTTCTTTTTGGTATTCCTATGCGAAGATTCAGGTTTCGCCACCGCGGTTAAAACTGCGCCGGTTGTTGGGGAACCAAATGGCAGGGGTGAACACAGCCAGCCCCACCGCTGTGGTATCCCCGGGGTTGGAAACGATGTGGGGCAGGTTGGACTGCACCACAGTGGTGTCTCCGGCGTTCAGGCGGGTAGTCTTGGACTCCACCAGTACATCCAGCTGCCCCTGCTCCAGCAGCAGGATTTCCTCACTGGGATGGATCACCGGCAGGTCGCCGTCCTTGCAGTGGGGTTCCAGCTCAAAGCGTATGACCAACGATTGAGGTACAAAATTTCCGTTGGGCATGGGCGTAAGCAGATGATACCGTATATTGGAATTGGGCTGGGAGAGGATCATCATATCCGCCTGACGGGTTGTCAGGCCGGTGCTGCTCTCACCTCCCATAAACAGATAGGTGGGGATGTCCAGAGCGGCGCTGAGTTTGCGCAGGGTGGACAGGGACGGGTCGGTGAGATTGCGCTCGATTTGGGAGATATACCCGATGGACAAACCAGTCTTTTCGGCCAGTTCCTTGAGGGTGATTCCCCGCTTTTTCCGAATATTTCGAACATGTTCGCCCAGCATAAGACCTCCCGCTTTTTCGCAAAAAAATTTATTTACAGTATATCACAAAATGCCCTGTACGTAAATAAGCGAGAAAATATTCGATATTTATAAAATTTTTTACAAAGAAAATCAGATAATTTCTTGCTTATCCTATAAAGTGCTCTGAAAAATGTGAAAAAGACAGAAAAGCTCTTGACAAAAATTTTAGAAATAGTAAAATTTATAAAAAAATTATAAAAATTATTGTGCAGGAGGAACCCTATGAAAATCACAGATGTAAAGGTAGAAACCATCCGTATCCCCATGAAAAAGCCCTTCCGTATTGCTTTTGCGGTACAGGATCATTCGCTGAATGTGCTGGTGAAGATCTCCACCGACGAAGGTCTGTGGGGCATCGGTGAGGCCGCGCCCTTTGAACCGGTGACCGGCGAGAGCGCAGCCACCGTTCTGGAAGCGCTGAAACTGTTCCGCACCGGATTGATCGGCATGGATCCGCTCGATGTTGAGGGCATCCACAGGATGATGGACCGCCTGCTGTCAGGCAACACCTCGGCAAAGGCCGCGGTGGATATTGCCCTGTACGATATCAAGGGCAAACTGATGGGTCAGCCTCTGTACAAGGTGCTGGGCGGCAGCGTGAACCAGATCGTCACGGACATGACGGTGGGCATTGACACACCGGAAGCCATGGCCGCCGAAGCCCGGGAACGGGTGGAAAAGGATGGCTTCACCATTCTGAAGATCAAGGCCGGCATCAACCCGACCGAGGATATTCAGGCATTGACCCTGATCCGTCAGGCGGTGGGCCCCAACATCCGCCTGCGTGTAGACGCCAACCAGGGTTACACGGTCAGCGATGCGGTGCGCACCCTGAAAGCCTTTGAAGAGTTGGGCGTGGAAGCGGTGGAACAGTGCCTGCCCAGCTGGGATCTGGACGGTATGCGCTTTGTGCGTTCCAAGGTGGACTTGCAGGTCATGCTGGATGAGTCGGTTCACACCCCCATCGACGCAGCAAAGGCCTGCAAGATCGATGCTGCAGACATTATCAACATCAAACTGATGAAGTGCGGCGGCCTGTACCCGGCGGAAAAGATCAACGCCATTGCCGAGGCAAACCATGTACAGTGCATGGTGGGCTGCATGCTGGAGACCAAGGTGGCCATTGCTGCCGGTGTGAGTCTGGTTGCCGCCAAGCAGAACATCACCGAGGCGGACTGCGACAGCTTTATGTACGCCGTGGACCCCGAGATGGGTATGCCCGGAGGTTTTGCCGTGAATGGCGGAGTCTACACCCTGTCCGACAAACCGGGCCTTGGCATCGATATTGATTTTTAAGCGGACCCCGCAGAGAGGTATATTATGCCGAATACGATTTTTTCCTCCGAAGGCGCGCTCCTGTTCATCATGGTCGCCACGGTTGCACTGGGATTCTGGCTGCAGCGGTTCAAGGTGTTCAAAACGCTGGGCCCGGCCCTGACGGTTATCGTCATGGGCATCGTGCTGTCCAACCTGCGGATCGTGCCTACCTCCAGCCCTACCTATGATGCCATCAGCGGCTACTGTGTGCCGTTGTCCGTTTCCATCTGCCTGCTGAGCCTGGACCTGAAACAGATGCGCAAATTATCCAAGGAACCGATAATTGCGTTGGCCTCGGCCGTATTCAGCGTCTGCGTGGCAGCTTTGGTGTTCGGCGTACTGTTCGCCAACAAAATCGACGAGGGCTGGAAGGTGGCCGGTATGTTCGTGGGCACCTACACCGGCGGCAGTTCCAACCTGACCGCCATCGCTGTAGGCCTGGATGCCAGCAAGAACACCATCGCCTCGGCCAATGCCGCCGACTATGTGGTGGGCATCCCCACGCTGATCCTGATGTTTGCTACCCCCGCCCTGTACAAGAGTTCCAAATGGCTGAAAAAGCTGTGGCCCTATGAAATGAGCGAGCCGGAACTGCTGGGGGATGGCGACCACGAGGAACTGATGGCCTCCAAGGAATGGTCCATCCAGGAAATCGCCTGGTTGCTGGCCATCGGCTTTGGCACCGTGTGGGCTGCCACCAGCATTTCCTCGATGGTATTCGGAGAAGGGTTCCGCAGTGCAGGCCGCATCCTGCTCATCACCACCTTCTCCATCATCCTGGCACAGGTGCCGGCTGTCCGCAAGCTGCGCGGCAATTTTGACCTGGGCCTTTTCGTAGCGGTGCTGTTCCTGGTGACCATCGGCTTTGCGGTGGACCTGAAGCAGTTCTTCGGATCCACCTTCTACATCACCCTGTTCTGCTTCTGTGTCATCGCCTGTTCCATTCTGCTGCACCTGCTCATCACCCGGCTGCTGAAAGTCCGTTTTGAGTATGTGCTGCTGTCCATCGTAGGCTGTATCTCGGATGGCCCCACCGCCGCCCTCATCGCCTCCAGCGCCCAGTGGAAGACCCTTATCAACATCGGCTTGCTCATGGGCGTACTGGCCGGTGCCCTGGGCAACTATGTGGGCATCGGTGTAGCCTATGCCATCCGTGCTTTCATCGGCGCCTAAACGGAAAACGGGAGAAACGGAAATGCGTAATTTTAACTTATATGTTTCAGGTATCCTGTACGGCAGACTGCGGCTGGGCGACGGCACACCCCAGATCCGGAAACTGGACGTGCATACCGGCGCGCTGCTGGACTGGCAGGACCTGACTGAACAGGACCGGGATTTTTACCGTTTCTTTGTGAAGATGGACTTTGCCGCCCTGGGGCAGAACCTGTCCCATTACGAGTCGGGGCTGCATGGCACCGGGGAAGTTTCCCTGTGCGGCGAGCGCTACACCAGCGAAGACGGCTGCAGCTACCTGCAGCGGGATGTAAAATTCCCCAACAATAAACAGATGAAGGAAGGGCGGCTGATCGCCGTCACCTGCCCTGCCCGGGAGATGGTCACGGTGCTGGTGGAACCCGGTGCCGAGGAGGAGACCATCCTGCGCCTGTGGCGCTCGACCTGGCCGGAGGAACAGCTGTTCCCGGTAGAACATGCGCAGACCTTCCCGGTGCCCATGCGGGACGGGGTACATCTTTCCACCAACGTATACCTGCCTAAAAACTGCAGTACCCCGGTGCCCGCAGTGCTGGTACGCACCCCCTACGGCAAAGAGGATGGCTGTGAGATATACTACCGTTACGTCCAGCGCGGCTACGCGGTGGTAGTACAGGATGTGCGCGGCAGAAACGCCAGTGAAGGCGAATGGCTGCCCAACTACCACGAGGTGGAGGACGGCGACGACACTCTGAACTGGATCGCCGCCCAGCCATGGTGCAGCGGACGCATCGGTATGGTGGGCGGGTCCTACCTGGGTTATGTACAGTGGGCAGCCGCTGCCAGCGGCAACCCCCACCTGAAAGCTCTGATCAGCGTAGTCTGCGCGGGCAGCGCCTTTGTGGATCTGCCCCGCCGGGGTGGGTCTTTCACCTCGGGCATGCTGGCCTGGGCCTTTGCGGTCTCTCAGAAAACCTTCCACCCTGAGCTGATGGAACGCGATGACTGGGAGAAAGTGCTGAACATCCGCCCCCTGACCGACCTGCCGAAAAAGGCTCTGGGGTACGATGTGCCCTTCATCACACGGTGGCTGGAACCCAGTGACTACAACGATTTCTGGCGTATGTCCAACTGGCAGGAACGCTCCGCCGGGGCGCAGATCCCGGCGCTGATTCAGTCCGGCTGGTTTGACGACAACGGCATGGGTACCACCGAAGCCCTGGAACTGGTCCATGACTTCCCTCGGGGCATGCGCAAGGTCATTCTGGGACCCTGGCAGCACAGCGGCAACAGTAAGTACGACATGCACGGGGTATCCTTCGGCAGCCAGGCGCTGCGCTTTGATCTGGACTGGCTGTATTTCCGCTGGTTTGAGCATCACCTCAAGGAAGTGGACAACGGCATCGACCAGACTGCCCCGGTAGAATACTACACCCTGGGCCAGGAGGTATGGAAGACCGCCGAAAACTGGCCAGTGCCCGAGACCCGGGTCACCCACCTGTATCTGGATAGTGACGGCCATGCCAACACCTCTGCCGGGGACGGGCGGCTGACTTTTGCCAAGCCGGAGCGGGAGAACTGCGACGGTTACGCCTATGACCCCGAAAATCCGTCCCAGCACATCATCGATATGTCGGAAAACGAGATCGAAGTGCCGGAGGACTACACCCGGGAAGAACTGCGTCAGGACCTGCTGTGCTACACCTCTCCTGTGCTGAAGGAAGACCTGGTTCTGACCGGTGATATGACGGCGGAGTTGTATATTTCTTCTGACGCGCCGGATACCGACTTTGTGGTGCGTGTTACCGACGTGGATGAGAATGGCCGGTCCATCAAACTGGCGGATGGCCTGCTCAGCGCCCGATACCGTAATGGCTTTGCCCGGTCAGAGTTTTTGCAGGAAGGCGAGATCGTCTGCCTGAAGATCCGCACCACCAAGTTGTCCAATTGCTTCCGGAAAGGCCACCGCATCCGGGTGACTGTCACCTCCAGCGCCAAGAATTTCATCTTCCCCAACAGCAACACCCGGGAAGGTTTTGCTTCCGCCCGGACCGTGGTGGCCCATAACCGGGTATACCACGGTGGGCTGCACGCCTCCCGCCTGACGGTGCGGGTGGAACCCTAAGCGGATTGCCCTCCCTGTCAGCGGAAGCGAACAGATCACATTCTGCTCCGCAACCATCAAGCCTCGGCCAGAAAAGGCCGGGGCTTTTCTGGTTCCAGGGCAATACCGCATAATTCTAAGTGCCGCAGCCGCCGGAGCGGTGCTTAAGCCGTAAGGCGGGAATTATGCGGTGCTGCCTTTGTTATTTGTGCGGGCTTTCCCTGCGTGAAAACCCTGTGAGACGGGTGTCCGCATTCCTCGATGGGACACCCCGGAAATGCGTTTGTGGGCAATCAAGGCGGGTAAGCAGAACCATGATTTATTGAAAATTCGGAAAAGAATCTGTATAATACTTATCAGATAGAGCCTATAGCCATGAAAGGCAAGCGGCATAGCAGTCGGCACATAAACGCATTCATTTGCTCTCAAAAGGAGAATTTTCGTGAACTACATCGCAGTAGTCGAGGACAGTGCGCAGGATCGGGCAGTGCTGGACTCGTATCTGGAAAAATACCAGCAGGAGAAAAACTGCCATTTTCAAATCACGCATTTTTCGGATGGCGACGAAATCGCGCTGGGCTATAAGGGCGGCTATGACCTGATTTTGATGGACATCGAGATGACCTTTATGGATGGTATGTCAGCAGCCGAGGAGATACGCCGCGCCGACCCGGAGGTGCTTATCATCTTCATCACCAACTCGCCGCAGTATGCCATCAAGGGGTACGCGGTGCAGGCGCTGGACTATATCTTAAAGCCGCTGAGTTATTACGCTTTCTGCCAGCGGATGAACCATGTGCGGGAGCTGCTGGGACGCCGCCAGAAGCATTTCCTCACGGTGCCCTGCGCGGGCGGCGTGCAGAAGCTCGATGTCTCCGACATTTATTATGTAGAAATTTGCGACCACGACCTGCTGTTCCACACCAAGCAGGGCGAGGTACATTCCACCGGCTCCATGCGCGATGTGGAGCAGAAGCTGCCGCCGGAGAATTTCTTCCGCAGCAGCAAGGCGTATCTTGTCAATTTGGAGCACGTGGACGGTATCCGGGACGAGGACGCCATCGTCAACGGTGAGCGGGTGCAGATCAGCCGCGCCAAGCGCAAGGCATTTTTGGCGGCGCTCAACCACTACATGGGGGAAACCATCTGATGGAAACGGAAGTTCTGGGCAACATTCCCCGCCTGTATACCGCGCTGGCGGACTGGCTGGCCTGCCTTTTATATTTGTTCTTCCTGCCCAAGCGTACAGCAGGCTGGCGGCGGTATACGATCCACGCGGTGTTTTTGCTGCTGCTCGGCGTCTTTATGCAGGCAACGGGGCAGGTGCCGCAATTCTGGTTTCTGCCCTGCATTGCGGTATCCATCTTGATCATGTATCTGTACATCCGAATGCAGGCCGACGTGCCCGCCCGGAGCGCGGGGTATTACTGCGTCCGCGCGTTTATTTTGGGGGAACTGGCCGCCTCGCTGGAATGGCAGCTCTACTACTATATGGCCGGGCGGCAGGGCACGCCGGGCGCGGGTGTGAGTGTGTGCATTTTGGCAGTCGACTATGCCGCAGTGTATGGCGCGGTGTTCGCGCTGGAACGCAATTATAACGATATTGCCTCGCCTCTGCACGTCCACAAAAAGGAATTTCTCAGCACACTGTTCATCGGTATGGCGGTCTATGCGGCAAGCAATTTAAGCTATGTAAGCCCGGACACGCCGTTTTCCGGCAAAATGACGGCGGAAATTTACAACATCCGCACGCTGGTAGACCTGGGCGGCATGGCCATTCTGTTTGCGCACCACATGCAGCTGGTGGAGTACCGCCGCAAAAAGGAGCGCGACGCTTTGCAGAACGTCTTGCAGGCGCAGTACGCACAGTACCGCTCGGCGCAGGACAGCATTGACCTTATCAATAAAAAATATCACGACCTCAAGCACCAGATCGCTGTGCTGCGCAGCGAGACCTCAGAGGAAAAGGCCCACTACCTCGATGCGATGGAGCAGGAGATCCGCAGCTATGAGGCGCAGAACAAGACCGGCAACGAGGTGTTGGACACGATCCTGACCAGCAAAAGCCTGTACTGCCAGCAGCACGGCATCACGCTGACCTGCGTGGCAGACGGTGCGGCGCTGGATTTTATGGATACGATGGACCTGTGTTCGCTGTTCGGCAATGCGCTGGACAACGCCATCGAGAGTGTAGAAAAGCTGCCCGACAGCGAGCAGCGGCTGATCCATCTGGTGGTGGCACGGCAAAAGAGCTTTTTGTGGATCCGGGTCGAAAACACCTACGACGGTGCCTTCCAAGCGGACGGCAACCTGCCAAAAACTACCAAGTCCGACGCCCGCTACCACGGCTACGGTCTAAAGAGCATCTACGACACCGCCGAAAAATACGGCGGCACGGCAGAGATCACCACCCAGGAGAACCAGTTCACATTAAAGGTACTGTTTCCCATCAAGCAGAAATAACCCGGACAGCCCATTTTGGTGGGCTGTTTTTTGCTTTAAGCAACCTGCACATAAAGCGCATGATACGATTGTCTATTTTGCCAATGCCGCAGGCGGTTCGCGTGAAAAAAACGGCTGTTTACGTAGTGAATCCCCTTTTTGCTGTACATTGTGATATAGTGCAGACAACAGAAAAGGAAAGTCTCCTGCGTTTTTTGCTATGGATAACCTTGAAAGCGAGGATCTTGTATGAAAGCAACATCCCTTCTCACCGGCTGGACGTGCCGCCATTTGGGCGATACCGCACCCGGCAAACCGGTGACCCTGCCCCATGATGCCATGCTGGCTGAACCCCGCACCGCCCTGAGTGCGGGCGGCACCAATACCGGCTGGTACGAGGGATATGACTACGAATACCGGCGCACCCTGACCGTGCCGGAAAACGAGCTGGCGGACACCCACATTCTGGAGTTTGAGGGCGTCTACCATAATGCCGAGGTCTGGCTCAACGGTCAAAAGGCGGCGTTCCGCCCCTACGGCTACACCAACTTTTATGTTGATTGTGCGCCGTATCTGCACGCAGGCGAGAACGAGCTGCGTGTCATTGCCCGCAACGCCGACCAGCCCAACAGCCGGTGGTATTCCGGCGCGGGCATCTACCGCCCGGTGCAGCTTTGGACGGCAAGGGGCGCGCATATCGCGCTGAACGGCGTTAAAATCCGCACCCTGTCGCTTGACCCCGCCGTCGTGGAGGTGCGCGTAAAGACCACCGCCCCCGGCACGGTACGCCTGACGATGGACGCCCTGCCTACCATGCAGCAGGAGAGCGACGGCGAGGCCGTATTTACCCGGACCCTTGATAACGCCCGCCTTTGGACACCTGAAACGCCAAACCTGTACACCTGCCGCGTCAGCTTTGCCGATGATGAGGTGACCGAGACGTTCGGTGTCCGCAAGGTCGAGTGGGGTACGGACGGCTTCCTGCTCAACGGCAAGCGGTACATCATCCAGGGCGCGTGCATCCACCACGATAATGGTCTGTTGGGCGCAGTTTGTGACCCCGACGCCGTGGCGCGCAAGGTACGCCTGCTGAAAGAGAACGGCTACAACGCCATTCGCTCAGCGCACAACCCCTGCTCCAAGGCGCTGCTGGCAGAGTGTGACCGGCAGGGCATGCTTGTCATGGACGAGTATATCGACCATTGGTACATCCACAAAACCGAGCATGACTACGTGGATTATTTCAATGAGTGGTGGCATCAGGATCTGACCGACATGGTGGAAAAAGACTACAACCACCCCTGCGTGGTGCTCTACTCCACCGGCAACGAGGTCAGCGAGACTGCCCAGAAGCGCGGCATCGCCCTGACCAAAGAGATGACCGACTTCCTGCACGGGCTGGACGATTCCCGCCCGGTGACCTGCGGCGTGAACATCTTCTTCAACTTTTTAAGCTCCATCGGCTTCGGCGTGTACAGCGACAAAAAGGCAAAAAAAGAAGCCGATCGTGCCGAAAAAGCCAAACAGCGCGGCGAGAAGGCCGCCAAGAAAAAGGCAGTCGGCAGTCAGTTCTTCAACAATCTGGCGGGGCTGCTGGGCGATGAGTTCATGAAGCGCGGCGCGACCCTGCACGGCTGCGACGTCAAGACCCGTGACGCCTTTGCCAACATGGACATTGCGGGCTACAACTACGGCATCTACCGCTATAAGCACGACCTGAAAAAGTACCCGCAGCGGTTGATTTTGGGCAGCGAGACCTTCTGCAACGATGCTTATAAATTCCGCGAGCTGGCCAAACAGGAACCCCGCTTGGTGGGCGACTTTGTCTGGGCGGGCATGGACTACCTGGGCGAGGTCATGGTCGGCTCATGGGAGTACGCCGACTACGCCGAAACGTTCGACGGCGGTCCGGGCTGGGTGTCGGCGGGCTCGGGACGCATCGACCTGACCGGCAAGCCGCTGGGCGAAGCCCTCTATACCCGCGTGGCGCTGGAAGCTGACAACGGCCCCTATATCGCCGTCTGCCCGGTCAACCATACCGGAGACCGCCACAGCCCCAGTGCGTGGAAGATGACGAATGCCATGCCCAGCTGGAGCTGGACCGGCTGCGAGGGGCGCAAGGCCAGCGTGGAGGTCTACGCCCGCGCCGCCCGTGTGGAGCTGGTGCTGAATGGTCACACGGTGGGCAGTAAAACGCTGAAAAATGATTGCTTGGCGAGGTTCAGCATTCCCTACGAGAGCGGCACGCTGGAAGCCGTCAGCTATGACGCTGCCGATCACGAAATTGGTCGCTGCAAGCTGCAAAGTGCCGGCGGCACGACCCGCCTGACGCTGGACGCGGAAGAACCTACTGTAAAACCGGGGCACCTGTGCTACATCCGTCTGCGCTACACCGATGAAAACGGCATCACCAAGCCGCTGGTGCGCGGCAATATTCAGGTACAGGTGCGCGGCGGCACGTTGGTGGGGCTGGGCAGTGCCTGCCCTTTCAACAAGCACAGCTATCTGGACAGCGAAACCGATACCTACTACGGCGAGGCTCTTGCCATCGTCCGCATGGGGGACGGCGACGCCATGACGATTGCTGCTTCCGACGGCGAATACAGCGCGGAGCTGACTGTGCCTGCGCAAGCATGAGGCGAGCTATGGAGGTATGGGCTATTTTGCGGCGCTTGCCATCACGCTGTTTCTGGCGGCGTTCGTGCGCATCACCGCCGTCAACGGCGGCGTGCAGATGGTGATTTACTTCCCGTGTACGCATGGGAAAAAATCCGTTCTGAACCTTGGCACACAACACCACAAAACCGGCAAAAGCTCGTTGAAACGATGAGTTTCAACGAGCTTTTGTTGCCTTAGGATGCAAATTTCAGTGCAGGGCCTCGCACAGGGCAATCAGGGTCAGCGCCTGACCGCAGGCCATCGGGCGGATGCCGATGTCCTTAGCAACTCCATGGCGCGCTGGACGCGCAGCCCTTTACAACCGGCGGTCAGGGTGCTATAATAAATCCGACCGACCGGTCGGTCGGAAAAGAAAGGGAACACTTCCATGCCGAAATACAGCGTTAAAAAGCCATTTACCATTCTGGTGGCGGTCATTCTGGTGCTGGTGCTGGGCTTTGTCAGCCTGACCGGCATCCAGACGGACCTGCTGCCCGCCATGAACCTGCCCTACCTGATGGTCATCACGACCTACCCCGGCGCCAGCCCCGAGCAGGTCGAGGCCGACGTGACCAAGCCGCTGGAAAATGCACTTTCGACGCTGAATGGCGTCAAGAACGTGACGAGCCAGAGCAATGAAAACTACAGCATGCTCTTTCTGGAATACCAGGACGACACCGACATGGACAGTGCCATGGTCAAGGCCAGCACCGCCGTGAACCAGCTCGGCGACGCGCTGCCCGACATGGCGTCCACGCCGACGCTGATGGAGATCAGCCCGGACATGATGGCGACGCAGTACATTGCCGTGGACTACGACGGCATGGATATTTACGAGCTGTCCGACTATATCAGCGAAAACGTGCTGCCCCAGCTCGAGCGCGTGGACGGCGTGGCCAGCGTGTCCACGACGGGCCTGGTAGAAAAGTCGGTGCAGATCACGCTCGACCAGGAAAAGATCGACGCTGTCAACGACAAGCTGCTGGTCAAGGTCAGTGACCGCCTGGCCGATGCCAAAAAAGAGCTGGATGCCAACAAGAAAAAAATCAACGATGGCATGAAGGAACTGGACGCCGCCCAGGCCCAGCTGGACGCAGGCAAGGCCCAGCTGAACAGCCAGAAGGCCGACGTGACGACCCAGCTGCGGGACGCCATCACCGAGCTGGACAAGCAGATCCCCGAGCTGGAAAAGAAGATCGCCAGCCTGCAGACCGACCTGGACGAGGCAAACCGCAAGCTGGAGGACGCCAAAAATACAAACACGACCCTGCCCGAGGTCACGCTGCCCATCGACGATGCACTGTTTGCCAGCTGCAAGACGGTGCTGGCCGCCTACGACCCGCAGTATAACGCCGACGCGCTCCCGGCCAATCTGGCCGAAGCCAAGAGCGACCTGAACAAGATGGGCGCGATGATCAACTCGATTGACCGCGCGGATGCGGCCATCCGCCAGCGCGCCGCAGACGAGGGGCTGTTGGAGCAAAATATGACGGTGGAGCAGACTGCGGCCTACTTAGATGCCCAGTATGCGGCCATGAGCGCCCGCATTCAGGCGCTGGAGGTGGAGATCGCGTCGCTGCAGGACACCCTCAACAACACCGAGGACGAGACCGAACGGGCCGATTTACAGGCGCAGATCGACGCCAAGCGCGCCGAGCAGGCGCAGGACCAGGCTGTCATCGACGGCAACGCCGCCCGCCGCGCCCGCGTCAGCGAGCTGAGCGGCAATCTGTCAACGCTCTCCACGACGAAGGTCGCCCTGCAGAACGCCACGACGCTGCTGACTGCGCGGCAGGAGGCCGAGACTGCGCTGAATGACGGTATGCAGCCGCTGCAGCAGACGCTGAACGACACCGCCGCCGCCCTGCGCGACCAGCTGACCAAAGCGCAGGAAATGCTGGCCCAGCTGAACGAACAGCGCGACAAGCTGCAAAAAATGCTGGCAAGCCTTGGCGACGAGGCGGTAGACCCCGCCATGGCCGATATGGCCGTCCAGCTGCTGCTGAGCGGCACCGAGGCCCAGCTGCAGCTGGGCGAGTTCCGGGTCTCCAGCGGCAAGACCCAGCTCGAGGCCGGCAAGACCCAGCTCGAGGCCGCGCAGGAGGAATACGAGTCCGCCCGCGAGGAGGCGCTGAAAAGCGCGAATCTGAACCAGCTGCTGAACATGACGACGCTGCAGCAGCTCATTTATGCGCAGAACTTCTCGATGCCCGCGGGCTATATCGAGGGCGGCGACGGCGACGACAACCGCTACATCGTCAAGGTCGGTGATGCCTTTGCCGACGCGGACGAGCTGAAAAGCATGGTGCTCTGCAATATTGACGGCATCGGCGACGTGCGCCTGTCCGATGTGGCCGAGGTCGAAATGACCGACAATGCCGACGATGCCTACGCCAAGGTGGACAAGAACCGCGCCGTGCTGCTGTCGCTATACAAGAGCTCGACGGCGTCCACCTCGACGGTCTCCAACGCCAGCAGCGCGGCGATGGAAACGATGATGGCCGAAAACGAGGGCCTGCACCTGACGCCCATCATGGACCAGGGCGACTATATCAAGCTCATCGTCAACAGCGTGCTGTCCAACCTGATCGAGGGCGCAGTGCTGGCCATCATCGTGCTGGCGCTGTTCTTAAAGGACCTGCGCCCGACCATCGTCGTGGCCATCAGTATGCCGTTGAGCGTGCTGTTTGCCATTGTGCTGATGTATTTCACCGGCATTACCTTTAATATCCTGTCGCTGTCCGGCCTGGCGCTGGGCGTCGGCATGCTGGTCGACAACTCGGTTGTCGTCATTGAAAACATCTACCGTCTGCGGGGCCGCGGCGTGCCCGCCGCCCGCGCGTCGGTGCAGGGCGCACGTCAGGTGGCCGGGTCCATCGTATCCTCCACCCTGACGACGATCTGCGTTTTTCTGCCGCTGGTGTTCACCACCGGCATGGTGCGCGAGCTTCTCAGCGACATGGCCTGGACCATCACCTTCAGTCTGCTGGCGTCCCTTGTTGTGGCGCTGACCGTTGTGCCCTGCGCGGGCTCCACCGTGCTGAAAAAGCAGAAGGACATCAAGCACCCGCTGTTCGACAAGGTGCTGAACGGCTATGAAAAGCTGCTGCGCTTCTGCCTGCGCCGCAAGGCTGTGCCGCTGGCGCTGGCCATTGCGCTGCTGGGGGTGTCGGTCTGGCGCGTCGCTACCATGGGCATCGTCATGATCCCCGACATGAGCAGCAACCAGCTGACCATTACGGTCAATGTGCCTGACGATACGGCTAAGGAGGACGCCTTCGCCACGGCGGACAGCGTCATGGACGCGGTCATGACCGTGGACGGCGTCGACACCGTCGGCGCGATGTCGGGCGGTTCCAACAACATGGTCGCCATGGCCGGCAGCAATGCCGCCGCCGACAACACCACGTTTACCTATTACGTCCTGCTGGGCGACAAGGCACCCAAGGCCAAGGTCGTGGAGCAGGAGATCTACGGCAAAACAGCAGATCTAAACTGCGAAATTGAAGTGAACTCCAATGGCATGATGGACATGAGTGCGCTGTCCGGCTCCGGCATCGAGGTGGACCTCTACGGCAGCGACCTCAATGACCTGGCCGCCGCGGGCAAGCAGGTCATGGCGCTGATGGAGGGCATCGACGGTATCCAAAACGTCACCGACGGCCAGGACGCCGGCGACGCCGAGATCAACATCACGATTGACAAGGACAAGGCTATGCGGATGGGTCTGACCGTCGCGCAGGTCTACCAGCAGATCGCCGCCAAGCTGACGACGGACACCACCGCCACGACGCTGAAGGCGGGCGGCGACAGCTACAGCGTCGTCATCGTCGATAAGACCGACACGCCGACGCTGGACGATATTTTCAATATGGAGTTCGAGACGACGACCACCGACGAGAACGGCAGCAGCGTAAAGGAGACGCACACCCTCGGTGAGTTCGCGACCCGCACCACGACGGCGGGCTATACGACGATTGCCCGCGAGAACGGCTCCCGCAAGCTGGCCGTGACGAGTGAGACCGCCGACGGCTACAACACGACGCTGCTCTCCCGCGAGCTGGAGCCGCAGCTGGCCGCACTGGACCTGCCCGACGGCGTGACCGCCGAGCTGGCCGGTGAGACGACCCAGGTCACCGAGATGCTGAGCCAGATGGCAAAAATGCTTGCACTGGCATTGGCTTTTGTCTATTTTGTCATGGTGGCGCAGTTCCAGAGCCTGCTGTCGCCGTTCATTGTTCTGTTCACGATCCCGCTGGCCTTCACCGGCGGTATGCTCGGCCTGATGGCTGCCGGTGAGCAGCTGTCGCTGATCTCGCTGATGGGCTTCCTGGTCCTGATGGGCGTCGTCGTCAACAACGGCATTGTGTTTGTGGACTACGCCAACCAGCTGCGCATCGGCGGGCTGGAGCGCACCGACGCCCTTGTGGCGACGGGCCGCACCCGTATGCGCCCGATCCTGATGACGACGCTGACGACGGTGCTGGCGATGGTCACGATGCTGTTCGGCACCGACATGGCCAGCGAGATGAGCACCGGCATGGCCATTGTCATCATCGGCGGTCTGAGCTACGCCACGCTGATGACGCTGTTCGTCGTGCCTGTGCTGTATGACCTGTTCTACCGCAGGCCGCCGGTCAATATTGACGTCGGTGATGACGGTCTGGACGACCTGCCCGACGATGCGGCCGAGTTTGCCGCAGAGTTCGCCGCCCGCCGCGCCGCCGAGG
>ERZ791875.1169-NODE-1169-length-19080-cov-2.558003_pt1 | contig 19080 bp, 10 predicted proteins | sample MGYA00510278_ERZ791875 | MGnify/ENA primary metagenome ERZ791875 (study PRJEB30046, sample SAMN00792078) | human gut metagenome | study: EMG produced TPA metagenomics assembly of the A metagenome-wide association study of gut microbiota in type 2...
GCAGGATTGTAGCCGATAATATCGTATACGGAAACAAAGAAGTGTATCCGGGAACGATGGGCACATCTATCGCCAAAGTGTTCGACCTGACGGTTGCCACTGCCGGCGCTAATGCCAAGTTGCTGAAACGGGAGAAGATCGCTTATCTGTCTTCCTACACACATAGCGCGTCGCATGCGGGCTACTATCCCGGCGCCATTCCGCTGTCTGTCAAGATACTGTTTGCACCGGAAAGCGGGAAGTTGTTAGGCTTCGCAGGAGTGGACAAACGGATCGAGATGCTGGCACAGGTGATCCAGCGCGGCGGAACGGTCTACGACCTGATTGAATTGGAACACGCCTATGCTCCCCCCTACTCATCTGCCAAAGACCCGGTGAATATGGCAGGGTTCGTTGCCGAGAATATACTGAAGGGAAAATCCCGGATCATCCACTGGCGCGAAATAGACGGACTATCCGCCGACACGATACGGCTCGATGTCCGTACACGCGAGGAATACAAATTAGGCACGATCCCCGGTTTTATCAATATCCCGGTAGACGAACTGCGCGAACATCTTGCCGAACTGCCGAAAGAGAAACCGATCGTCGTGACCTGTGCTGTCGGGTTGCGTGGTTACCTGGCCTATCGCATTCTGACGCAGAACGGATTTACAAATGTGCGCAACCTGTCCGGAGGTTACAAGACATGGAGCGTAGCGACCGCCCCTGTTAAAGAGATAAACGATTGCCCGGCAAACTCGTCGCAGGCTGCAAACTGCGGATGTGCGGCGTCTCAAGCCACCACCCTGAAAGTAGACGCCTGCGGACTGATGTGCCCGGGGCCCGTGATGCAACTAAAGAAAAACTATGCGACACTCGGCGCAGGCGAACAGCTCCTGATTACAGCCACCGACCAGGCTTTCGGCAAAGATGTAGCCTCCTGGTGCAAAATGACCGGTGCCGAACTGGTATCACTGGAAAATAAAAACGGAGTAGTTGCCGCCACAATCCGCAAACAGGAGAAGCAGGAGGTTTGCAACCTTCCGGACAAGGCGGCCGACAACAAGACGCTGATCGTCTTTAGTGACGACCTCGACAAAGCATTGGCCTCCTTCGTCATTGCCAACGGAGCAGCATCGACAGGCCGGAAAGTGACAATGTTCTTCACCTTCTGGGGACTGGACATCATCAAGAAACACCGGAAACCAGCCGTCTCAAAAGACCTTTTCGGCAAAATGTTCGGCTGGATGCTCCCGGCCCACAGCGGAAAGCTCAAACTGTCGAAAATGAATATGGGCGGCGCCGGAAGCCGGATGATGCGCCTCATCATGAAAAAGAAGCGGATCGACAGCTTGGAAAGCCTCATACAACAAGCCGTAGACAATGGTATCGAAATGATTGCCTGCACCATGAGCATGGACGTTATGGGCATACAGAAAGAGGAACTGCTGGACAACGTCACGCTGGGCGGTGTAGCTTCCTACCTCGAACGGGCGGAGGAAGCGAATGTGAACCTGTTCATCTGACAAACATCGGTTCATATCTGACCGAAGCAACGTTGATTTCCATCTCCACAGCGGGCATTCTTTCTGCTGAAACTTTCAGTCGCATTGTTCCGCTCTTCGTGCCAGGTTGCAAAATAACCTGGCACTTTCCCTGATACGTAGTGCAGGCCGGATTGCGGAAACTCTCCATATCATCCGGCGCAGCATTACCGGAGGCAAGCAAAGTGCCCTCTCCTTCCACTGAGAACCGAAGGCGGACAGGACAATCAGGTACTACGCGTCCCTCCTCATCCACGACACGAACCTGCACGAAAGCCAGGTCATTCGGATCGGCTGCTACCGTTGTCTTCTCCGGAACCAGCACGATATGATGCGGGCGGCCGGTTGTTTGCAACGATTTACGTACGACCTCCCGCCCCTCTTTTATACCGACAGCAAGAAGTTCGCCCGCCGAGAAGGGGACATCAAAGGCTGCAACTAACTTACCGGTTACGGCCTTCGTCTCCAACAACTTCCCATTCAGGTACAGCCGCACGGAGTCACAGCGCGAGTAAGCACGGACATTCAGCGTTTCCCCTTCATGCCCCCGCCAGTTCCAATGAGGCAGTTCGTCCGGCCAGCCCCATTTACTGATCACTTCGCGCTCACCTGCGGGGACAGGAGCATGGACGAGCAATTCCAGATCACTCCTTCCCCACACCACATCACGGAAGAAAGACTGCGGTTTCTTATCTCCGTTTATATCCAGGTCACCACAGTTGGACAGATACCAGGGCCACGAACGGGTGGGCGTCGAATAGGGCCTGTCGTCACGGGTGTAACTGAAATTACCGATTCCGACCTCTCCTATATAATCCATTCCGGTCCAGACAAAATCTCCCAACACAAAGGGATAAAGATTTGCCGCCTGCCAGTTTTCAAGCGTCTCGATAGGAAAACTTTCGGTGCCGACCATTATCCGGAAAGGATGCGCCCTATTGTCGGAAAGGTAACGCCCTTTTTCGTAATTGTAGCCGCCCAAATCCAGCAGGGCATACGCAGGGGCGGATTCTTCCCACACACGCCCTTTCTGTTCCCAGAAAGCGCAAATCGCCTGCGTGACGGGGCGGGTCGTATCGAGGGACTTCACAACCGAAACCAATTCGGCGGCAATCCTGAGCCCGGAGCTATCGGCACGCTCGTATATCTCGTTGCCGATACTCCAGATAATAACACTGGGATGATTGCGGTCGCGTTTCACGAACGACGCCAGGTCCCGTGCCGCATGTTCCCGGAAAAAGAGATGATAATCCTGGTCGCGCTTGGGATGTTCCCACATATCGAAAGCCTCGTCAATCACCAGCATCCCCAAACGGTCGCAGGCATCGAGAAACTGTTCGGAAGGCGGGTTATGGCTGGTGCGGATGGCATTGAAACCGTTTTCTTTCAGCAGGCGCACCTTGCGCATTTCCGCACCGTCATAAGCGGCTGCCCCTAACAGGCCGTTATCATGATGCAGACAAGCCCCTTTCAACTTAACAGGGATGCCGTTCAACAAGAGACCTTTGTCCACAGAGAAATCCAACGAACGGATGCCAAAAGCAGTCCGGTAGAAATCGGTCGTTTCACCTGAAGAGAGAATCCGAATGCGGGCTTCATACAAGGCAGGAGAGTCGACCAACCATAGTTCCGGCCGCTCCACTTCAGCTGTAAGCCGGAAAGTCTCCGACCCGTTTGCACCGATCTTACCGGGATATTCTTTCGTCTCGACGGCAGTCCCGTCGGGTTGCACAAGCGTAAGCTGCACAACCACATCCGCCTCTGCATCCGTCAGGTTCCGGACAGGAAGAGTGATGTCCACTTTTGCCTGTGCAGGCGTGATTTCGGGTGTCTGTACCTGTACCTCATCATCCGGAATAAAGAGCTTACCGGAGACAGCCAGCTTGACATGCCGGTAGATGCCCGATCCGGGATACCACCGGCTGTTATCGCCGGGATTAAAGGCGCGGACTACAATCAAGTTCTCTTTTCCGGCAGGATTCAGGAATGGAGTCAGATCGTATCCGAAAGGCATATATCCATTCGGATGGAAACCGAGGTGATGTCCGTTGATCCAGACATCCGAACGTTCCATCACACCATCGAAACGGATGCCGACCTGTTGTCGGGAAGTCCATTCGTCCAATATGAAACGCTTGCGATACCAACCTGTACCACCTGGAATATTTCCGGTGGAGACCGAATCCTTGATCCCTTTTACAAACGGGCCAACGTGTCGGTCGTCCTTCGGATAGTGGCGTTCGATGCTGAAATCGTGCGGAAGCGTGAGTGTGCGCCAACCGGAGTCGTCGAAGGAGATACCGGAGGCATCCACCACGGAATCTTCGCAGAACTTCCAGTCTTCGTCAAACAGGCGGTCACCGTAGAGTGTCGCGGCATAAGCGGGATCGGTAGACGGAGCCTGCAGCTCAGGGTATTTAACTCCGTAATATCCCGTAACGGCGGCAAGCAGGAAATAGTAATTATCTGCCAGATAGTTATATCCGGTAGGAGCCCCTCCTTTTGTCCGCCAGTCTACACTTTGCAGATAGCCGGTGAATACGCCGGAATGGGTATATTCGCGCTCGTAAGTTGCCATCATGGTGAATAGAATCTCGTCGGCATCACGGCGCATTCCAACGTTATATAATGCTTGAATGAAATGATAAGCCGCCTGACCGCAAAGGCCGCCATTCTCGTAGCGTCCCCAGCGAGTCATTTCCTCCCAAGTTCCCAAGTCCTCTTTGGCTACGGGAACAAGCGGGCCGGGTATGCCGTAGACATAATCATATCCCTCCTCCTTCAGCTTCTTCAACATCTTTTGCAGGATTTGACGGGCACGCTTTTCGGGCACCAAGCCTTCATTGATCGCCATCGAACTGATAAAGGTGAACTGATAATCGTGCACTCTCCCGTCACGGCTGATCCATCCGGCATACATTCCGGTTTCCGGATTATAGAATGTGGAATCAAAGGCCGAACGGAACTTATCGAGCTGAGTACCGACCGCCTTCGCTTCATCCGGCAGACCGAGCAGGTTAAGCACTTTCTGCATTCCGGTCAAAGCACGATAGGCATGCAGGTTGACATAAGCATCTTTATGCCCGAACGCAAAGTCGTCCCACCAATTCAGGCTTTCGCGGTTCGGAGTCATATAATTCCCGTGAAAAGGAGATTCAAAAATACCATCTCCATCCGTATCAGTAGCCAAGACACCGCGTACAAGCCGGGAAATCTCATCCTGATAACGCCGGATAAAAGCCCAATCGTTCGTCGCTAACAGGTAGTCATAGAGGGAGATCAGCGTCACTTCAGTACTTTCCCACCCGTAACCTCCGCTAAGGCGGTTGTTTTCGCCGATCCGTTCGCGCAAGGCCACTTCGATGGAAGTACGCAGAGCGTCGCATACCGAATACGTCCCGGACAAAGCGGGCGTGAAGGGAATCATATCCGCCTTAAACGCCAAAGCCAGATGTCCGACACCTTCCAGAAGGATGTTATCACCCATCGACTGATGGATAGGATTGACCGTAAATGTGTTCTGCCAGCAACGCTTCAAGCCGTCGAAGCGGGCGTCCGAGAAGTCGCAGCCCGGAAGCTGCGGATAGTTTTCTTCGAGCACCGTAAAGGTTAATCCGGCCTCCTTCAACGGTTTCTCCGAATGGAAAGACAGGATAACCGAACCTGTGTGGACGGACTTCCGCCAGGCATGCCCTCCACGATTGAAAGGGCCGAGGTTGAGCCCGGTATTGTCGTAGTCCGGCACGAAATGTTCCTGCAGATAAATGTCGGGATCGTCAGCTTCAACCTTCACCAACCCGCAGTCGGGGAAATGCAAAACGGCAGGAAGACGGAAAGAGGCTTTTATGATTTCCGGTGTATAGATAGAAACAGGAGTATCATATTGAGAAGAGGGTTCCCGCGTTGTTTTCTCCGCCCATACGGAAACCGGAGAAATATCGGGAGCAGTATGCACACGGAAAAACTCGCCTTCGATAGCATCCGACACACTCCGGACAGACAGGCTGAAACGCCTGTCACCCGAAGGTTCGACAACACAATCCAGCCGGTTCTTCCCCCCAAGAGGCACATCTTCATAAACCGTTTTCCAACCGTCGCAAACCGCAGGCGCCTGTTTACCGAAAGAGCTTTCACCCTCTCCTATCAGGCATCCGCCTTTTCCGGGACGCAGCAGCGACTTGTCCTGATAACGCCTGTTCCTTCCGCCCGATTCGACATTGAAATAAGACATCATCGGAAAATCTTTTGCCCAGGAAAGGGCATAATACGGGGAAACATAGGTGATAAAATCTCCGGAAGTGTCCACCTTTACATGAGAAGCGTCCTCCTCCGGCCGATCAACAAGGATAAAGACGGAGCGCTCACTGACATCGACTTCCACCTTGCCGGCTTTGACAGAAAGCGTTCGTTTCTCACCAAATTCTTTCTTATCCTCCAGAGAAACCTGTACAGCCTCTTTGGCAGAAGGATAGTCAAGGCGAAGCTGGTAGCGGTCTTTGCGTGTCCCGTCGCTGGTCGGACACCAGAGAGCATATGCCAGCTTTCCGGTGTTCCGGTCTTTATAGCGATACACACAAATATCCTTATTACCCGATGCACATTCGGCATCGAACACCATACCGGCAAGGGCTGTTTTCATTGTTTTGACGTAATACCAGGATGGTTTGTATTCGCCATCCACCGTAAAGAATCCGCAACTTCCGTACACCCCCAGGGTATAGCCTTTTATGTCGTTGGCCAGAAACATCATCATGCGGTCCAGCCCGGCAGCCGAACCGGCAAGGTAAGCTCTGACAAGCCACTGCCCTTGTATCTCGTTCATGGTGATTCCGTCCGGATAAAGCTTATGGCCTTTGGCTGCGGACTGGTAAGTGTCCGGATCCGTATCCCAACCAAATTCGGTGAGCCAGATCTCTTTGTCCGGCAGGTTGGCATTCCGCCACTTCACTAACTTTTCCAGTTTTTCCTTCAACCCGTCTTCCTCCGGACTGATCCCGTAGGCTGTTTCTTTCGGATGCTGCTTGCCACGTGTGTTACAGTAATGATGCACATTGATGACATCGGCAGGAAAAGAACCGTTGCGGTAGTAATCCGACCACAGCTTCATGGCCTGGATATAACTAAGGGACAAACCGACCAAGCCGCCGAATACATACTTCATATCCGGATCGGCCTGCTTTACTCCGAAGCCTTCGCCCATTGTTCCCAAATGGCCGTCGTAGGAGGCACTGCAAAAGGCGGAAAACACATAGGGATTGAAATGCTCCCCGGGATCGCCCCATTCACGGTTTCCTTCGTTCCAGTTCTCAAAATACCGGATCAAGCCGAGTCCGCTTTTCTTCGGAGCGGCTTCTGTGGTACGTAGTAAGCGGTCAGGTATCTTCCGGGAACCATAGCGTGCGACATATTGGAAAGAATAATCGGCCATGACACGGTATGTCTCGGGATTAGCGGGATCACCTCCAAAATCAGGGATGCGCTCGGCCTGGTTTTTCGCATCCACATGGCGGTGTATGCAGGGGACGCAATCGACACCCATATCTTTCAGTTTCCTGTAATAATCATCACTGTTGCCATCCCGCAAAGTCGCCCATGAAATAGGGGTTTGAAAATCCGTCACGCCATTCCAACCCCAAGGCCGGTATTCACGGACACAACCTACCGCTTCGTGTGCCTTATCCGGGGTATTGATATAGGAATTCATACCGATGAAAAGATCCATCGGACAAGGTTCGGGACGCTTTCCGGCAGGCTTGGCCACAGGTTCGAGATCACCGAGCGGCTCGCCTTCTATCAGAATCTCATTGATGGCCAGGTCGCAATTCTCCGGGTATTGCCCGTCGAGATTACACATGACGGTTGCATTCTTCTGCAACTGGATATAGCGAGTTTGCATCGGACAAGCGATCTTCACCCACTTCCCGCCATTGCGGAGGGGTTGCCTGACCGAGTCGCACCATTCGAAAGGACGCCCGCCCGAAACTTTCAGATAGCCGCCTTCCACACGATAAGACTTCGGAGCGTCGAACACATAAACGGCGTCGATGCGGTACATCCGTTTCAAATCGATCACCAACCCGGCCGGCCAGCAATTCACATTGCCGGAAGTGATCCACCGGGTAACCGGTTTTTTACTCATATCCTGCTCATCGAACCATGACATATAGTCGCCCGAGCCGGATTCATCCGTCACCATATCTTCCGCTATCTTTATAATAGAGGCCTGTGCCCTGAGACCGGAACGGACGGCAGGGAACAATAAAGTGACAATTATCAGGAATATTCGTATATACATTGGTTTTTTCTATAATAAAATTGATTTCTATTTCTTTGCCTGTTCAGCTACATAATCGAGCACATCAGAGAATGTTCCGACCCAGATTTCATCGGAATGGGCAGCCAGGAAGTCGACCAGCTTCTGGTGTTCAGCCGCATCGACCGTCAGATAATCGCCGCCAACGCCATGAAAGACGATGATGCCGAGTCCATGTTTGTCGAGTGCGTCCTGCACATATTTGATCAGGTCGTCAGCCTTGCATCCGGTCAAGGCAGGAAGAGTCGGGATCAATGCAAAATTCAGCGTCTTCGCATCTTCCACCACATGCCGCCCGGCAGCTCCACGGCAATACTTGACCAGTCCGGAGTCCAGCAAAGGCCGGGAATAATCCTCTCCCCCGGCTACGCTTTGTCCGCAAGGATAGGCATAGGCATGTTCCTTTTTTCCGTCAATGGCATAAAGAAAACTGTTCATCATCCCGATCTCCGTCAGCATGTCTTTCACCGAATAGCATTCGAGGGAACGGCAGAGTGAAGAAGATGATGTTTCAACTGTTCCGGCCAGGCAGGGGTGAAAAAGGCTGTGGTTGCCCAATTCGTGTCCGCGCCGGGCAGCTTCGCGCCATTCGGGGACGTCGCTGTCTTTTACGACCTGGCCATAGAGAAAGAAGGTTCCCCGGAAACCTTTTGCTTCCAGTTGTGGCATTACGATATCGCGCTGGGATTTCAGCCCGTCGTCGTAGGTCAATACTATGGCAGCTTTTTTACCGTCCGGCCAGGAAATCTGTGCCTGTGCACCGCAAACGGACAGGCAAACGAGTAAGAGAATTAAAACCGTTTTATTCATAATTGTAATATTTACAGGAATTTCTCCCTAAATGTAATAGGTTTATCCGAATGAGTTATCCAGAAAGCATCTTTTAACGTAAAAAAGCTGCCGGAACTTCAAAAAACTCGTTGCAAAGCTGCAACTGATTTTTAGGAATCCCGACAGCCTCTTTCTTTTTATCAATCACCCAGAGCTGGGTTCAGCAAGACTTCCGTATAAGGAATTGGAGCAAAATATTTGCTCTTGTCGATCGAACCTTGCGGTTTCAGGTCGTCGGCATCTTTATATTGGTTCATCTCCTCGACTTTCTCCGTGCGGACAAGATCGAACCAGCGGCAGTATTCGCCACAGAATTCCCATCCCTTCTCATCAATCACGGCATTCCGGAAAGCTGTCTGGTTCAAGCCTGCCGGCAAATCTTCCAGTCCGGCACGACGGCGAACTTTATTTACACAATCATAAGCCATCGCATTCGGAGCCCCGTCAGCCATCGTCTGCGCCTCGGCATAAATCAGCAGGATTTCAGCGAAACGCAGGTAGTTCAAGTCGCGGCCACCCATATGGTCACTACCGCTGTAGTTCGGTTCGTTCGGAACCATCCCATCGCGATATTTAGCTAAGAACGGATGCTTGAAAGTACTTTCCTGCCAAGGCGTTTGCGCGCCATCCGTACGGCTTGTGAAAAGCGTCAGGTAAGTTGCATCCTTACGCGGCCCTTCCGGGAAACGGTTAAAGAAACCGATCTCGCAAAACACCTGGTCCCATCCATTTTCCTCGCTCGGCTGTGTATTCAGGCCCGTGAACGTATTCATATTCTGATTTCCGCAATCATTAAAATTACAGAAGATAATAGCCCACAGGATTTCAGGGTTTCCGTCCGAATCCCATTTCCATAAATCAGCGAAATTCTCCAATAAATAGAAAAGACCGCTGTCGATCACATCCTTCGCTTCCTTAGCAGCCAAGGCATATTTATCCGTTTCGTTCAACGGATAACCTGCCATCATCAGATAGACCTGTGCCAATACGCCTTTGGCCGACATCTTACACGGACGTCCGACACTGGCCGGCAATTCGTCCGGGAGATTATCAATCGCATACTGCAAATCCTCTATAATCTGCGTATAGACCTCCTTGATTGAAGACTTAGGCAAATTATAATTCATTGTGTTATCCAATTGTAATGGTATTTCACCGAAAACACGGACCATCCAGAAATAAGACCAGGCACGCAAGAAACGTGCTTCCGACTTAGCCTTCGTCTTTGCAGATTCTGCAATCGTCATATTATCGACATTATTCAATAGATTATTGGCTGCAAATATAACGCGGAAAGGAGCCGTCCACGAAGCAGCCTTCAGACCGCCATTTGTCGAGGAAGGATTAAACGTATCGAACTGGACATAATCCGGTTTACCGGCTTGCGAAGTCAGGTCGTCCGCCCCCATCAGAGGAACCCAAATATTCGTATGCCCCAATCCGCCCCAACGGTTGGAAGCCAACTGTGCATAAACTCCCGTCAGTGCTGCATCCAAATCTTCTTCCGTAGAGAAATAAGAATCGGCAACCAACGTACCCGCCGGATTCTCATCCAAACTCTGGCAACCGCCAAACAACCCCAAGAAGCAAGCGCCTCCGAGAATAGATGAAACTATATATTTTAATGTATTCATATCTCAATAATTTAAAGTTGATTTATTAAAATGCAAACTTGACACCGACCATAAACGAACGGACAGCCGGATAACCGGAAGCGTCATACCCGAAAGCAGTATCACTGTTTCCGCTCATATTGGATTCCGGGTTATATCCGGAATATTTCGTAATCGTAAACAGATTCTGCGCACTTACATACAACTTAGCCTCCTGTACGAATGTATTTCTTTTCAACTGATTGAAAGTATAACCCAAAGTCAGGTTACTCAAACGTAAATAACTGCCATTCTCGAGCCAGCGATCCGATTGTGTTTCATTCCTGTTTGAGTTGCTGAATTCCGGGTAATTCGAATTTTCATTTGTCGGGCTCCAGCGATCCAATACAGCAACGTCGGTAGGAACATAGGCCGTATTCATGGTTGCACGCGTAAAATTCCAGATATCATTTCCCTGTACTCCATTGAAAAGGACATTCAAATCCCAGTTTTTATAGGAAACAGTCGTATTCCAGGAATAGGTAAACTTCGGCAGTGCATGCCCGATCACCGTCATATCTTCCCCGTCGATCGTATGATCACCGTTCAAATCGGCATATTTGCTATCACCCGGAACAGCTCCGTATTTAGCTGCTTCCGCCGCTTCGTTGCTTTTCCAAGTTCCCAGATATTGCAATCCGTACATCTGTCCGATCGGTTCACCTACGTGCAAGACCGAATATCCGGTATAAACACGAGAGCCATAGCTCGAATTTACGAATATCTCTTCTTCTTCACCCATATTCAACACCTTATTACGGTTCAAACTAAGGGTAGCGCTTGTCTCGACAAACCAATCCTTACTATCGGCCAGAACGCCTGTCAGCATAAACTCCCATCCTTTATTCCGCATGGAACCGACATTCTTCAAAACCGAACCTCCGTACAGATAATCCGGAACAGAGACATTAAACAACAAGTCGACAGTCTTTTTGTAATAATAATCCACCGCACCGCTCAACCGTCCATTCAATACGGCAAAGTCCAGACCGACATTCGTCTGTTGCGTCGTCTCCCATTTCAAGTCCTGATTGGCAGGTGTAGACGGAGCTACACCAATCGAAGTCGATGTATTATCAAAATGATAATTCATCCCTTGGCCATTTCCGCTCGACATTTTCTGCAACGTTGCATACGGGTTGATAGCCTGGCTCCCGACATGCCCGTAACTTCCGCGTAACTTCAAATTCCGGAAAATATTCAAATCCTTGATGAACGGCTCGTCCGAAAGTCTCCAAGCCACTGCACCGGAAGGAAAATATCCGTATTTATTTCCTTTAGTAAATTTGGAAGAACCGTCTATACGCATGGAAGCCGTAAACAAATAACGATCCATCAAAGTATAGTTGACACGTCCCAGATAAGACTGTAACGACCATTCCGTATAACCGCTGGAAGCTGTTTGGTTAGAACCCAGCCCTAAATTGTTCACTCCTAAAGCTATTGTCGAAAAGCCGGTCACATATGCACCTAACTGACGATTGATATATTTCTGTTGCTCATAGACCAACGTTGCATCCAATTTATGAATGCCATTAAACGTTTTACTGTATGCCAACTGGTTCGTATTCTGGTAAGAGACAACCATTCCGTCATAAGCTTGTGCAATAGCAGTCGTCACAGATGCATTTTTGTTATTCAAATCCAATGACGTGCTTTTAGTAGATATCAAATTGGCACCACCGCTTACGGAAAGTTTCAATCCGTCGATAATCGTCCAGTTCAATTGCAGATTTGCCAACACTTTAAAGCCATATCCGTCTTCATCTCCGTTATGCAACAACCAAACGGGATTGGTTCCGACATTCCCATAAAGCCCTCCTGGAGTTTCATATTTACCATTATCATCAAAGATCCGTTCATCTGGCGGATACAGCAGGGCAGCGCTCACCGGATGGCCATTGTAAGTAGCCGTATTCAGATTCTTAGACTCGTAATAATTGCCATTCAGGTTAAACACGACATCAAAGTTATCCCTCACTTTGGAAGTAATATTACCGGTAAAACCATATTTCTTATGGAAAGAATTTTCTACAACACCTTCCTGGTTCACATAAGAAGCAGAAAGATAGTATTTGATTTTACTCTGTCCGCCGCTAATCGCCAACTGATGGTTTTGGGAAACAGCCGAACGCAACACTTCATCCTGCCAGTTGATTCCTTTCCCCGTAGCAGCTAATTCCGCCTCAGAATAATAAGGATTGTTGCCAAGTGCCACCAACCGTTCGTTAAAGACTCTCCTATATTGGGTTGCATCCAGCACATCCAACTTACGGAAAGGTTGATCGAAGCTGACAAAACCATTATATTCCACCTTCATTTCGCCTTCTTTAGCCGACTTTGTTGTTATCAAAACAACCCCGTTCGAACCCTGCGATCCGTACATGGAAGTGGCCGAAGCATCTTTCAATATCGTAATCGATTCGATATCGTTCGGATTAAGCATCGAATAGTCGGCCCCCAGGAAACCGTCCACAACATAAAGCGGATCGTTGCTGCCGTTTACAGAGTTCGTACCACGGATACGGATCCTCATATTGGAACCGGGCGCACCGTTAGTCTGCGTGATCTGGACACCCGGCGCTTTACCGCGCAATGCCTCTTCTATCCGAAGTACAGGCTGGCGGGAAACATCGTCGAGGGAAACAGAAGATACGGCACCGGTAAGGTCCGCTTTCTTCGTCACACCGTAGCCTACAATCACGACATCAGACAGGGCGACGGCATCTTCTTTCAACACGACATTGATTGCCGTATTGCCTTTCAATGCTATTTCCTGCGATTCCATTCCAATATATGAAATCTGCAAGATCGCATTAGCCGGTACATTTGACAAGTTAAAACGTCCTTCCGCATCCGTAATAGTACCGTTTACCGTACCTTTAACCGAAACATTAGCTCCGATAACAGGCTCGCTGTTTTCATCGACCACACGGCCGCGCACATTTTGTACCGGTCCTGTTTGCTGAACCTGTTTAGGCATCAGGACGATTTGACGATTATTGATTTCGAATTGCAGATTGGTTGGCTTCAGCATACGGTCTATGGCCATTTCAATATCCTGGCTGTTCACCCGAAGGCTGACTTCCTGCTTCAGATCAGTTTTATCCACATCATAAAAGAAGGTATAACCACTGACCGATTCTATTTTCTTGATTGCTTCCGATAAAGGGATTTTAGAAAAAGACACTGTTATTTTCTCGTTTGCATTATCGGCGTGCACATAGGATGAGACTAACAGCAGAAAAATAAAGGATAGAAAAGATATCCTTTTTTTCGATAACATCTTTATATTATTCATATCTTTGCGTGAATTTAAAGTTAACATTAATGAGTTCAGTATCAGACGACCAAATCAGAGATGAACTCACGTTGTTTTCTTGTTGGAGAATTAACTCCGCGTAAGGCATGGATTTCGTTCCGTGCCTTATTTGTGTCATTCAATTCGTATTACTTCATAGGCATTATCTTTTTAATGGTTTGACTTCCGATATAATTACATGTTTATCCTCCTCGAAAGAGTATTGTATCGGATTAATCCGCGACATAATCTGCAGAATTGTTTCAAGCGGTTCATCCGTTATGGTAAAAGTATAACTCGTTTGAGCAATGGCAGGATCCAGCTCAATACTTATACTATACCAACGTTCCAGATACTTACAGATATAATCCAGCGGCTTGGCTTCAAACGAGCAGGACTTGTTTGCCCAGCATGACTCAAAATGTACATCTGCCGGATTCACCCGGATTCTATCTGCTTTTCTATCAATCATAGCCAGTTCTCCCGGCTTCATATACGTTTCTTCTTTCCCCTTCTGCAAGGAAATCCTCCCTTCCAATAAAGCAACCCTCAAGTCCGGACTATCAGAATATGCCTTTACATTGAAGCGGGTCCCGTAGACATTTACGCTGAAATCTTCCGTCCGGACTGTAAACTGATGCTCCCGGTCTTTCTTAACATCAAACAGGGCTTCCCCTTCCAGCCAGACCTCACGCTTTCCCGTAAAAGAAGTTTTATAGGAAAGTGTGGAACCGATATTCAACCACACAGAACTGCCATCCGGCAAGACCATCTGCGATTTTCCATTCAAAGCCGAATAGGTCTGCGAGGCAACTTCCGGCCTTCCCGTTATCCGGCCGGCAAAAAAAGAAATTGAGACCGACAGGACAAGCAATAAAGAGGCAGCAACCATTGCAATCCGGTATTTCAAAACCGGAATCGTATAGACCTTCCGTTTCACCTGCATACGGGCTTCCATCCGTTTCCAGTAGTACGACACGTCCGGATCATATTCCCCGGCTTCGGCCTGTACCTCCCTCCAAAGTGACTCCAGCTCCATGAACAAAGATTCATTCCCGTCCGAATTTCTCCATTCATTCAGGGCAGCTTCCTCTTTCTTATCTGTTTCCTGCTTCAGATGAGAAATAATTAAATCCCAGGGAATTATTTTGTCCGTCATACACTTTTCCTTTTATGTATGACACATCAAAGAGAGAGAACCCTACTCTAAAATCAAAAAAAATTAAATCTTTTTACCAGAAATAAGTATAAGAGTCCCCCAAATACGCCTTTATCAGCTTTAACGCCTTCGTAATTTGCGCCTCCACATTTTTAACGGAGACATCCAATCTCTCGGCAATCTCTTTATTGGAAAGATGTTCGGTACGGCTTTTCAGGAATATTTCGCGACATCTGTCGGGAAGGGAACAAACGGCTTCGGCAATCAGACGTTCCAACTCTTTCAACTCCAGGGAGTCGTCTATCTCAAAACGTTCGAGTAACGACCAGTCGGATACGGCTACAAAGCGATCGTTATCTCTCAAATAATTCATAGCCCTGTTGCGGGCTGCTTGGAAAAGATAAGATTTCAAAGTTAATTTGATGTCCAGATTCTCCCGTTTCTCCCAAACAGAAGTAAAAACATCGAGCGCCAACTCTTCTGCAACTCCATTATCTTTTACATAGATACGGACAAAACGGCAAAGAGGCACAAAATACGTTTTGAACAGATACTCAAAGGCTTGCTGATCCCCCGCCCTGATTAATCTGACCATAAACATGTCATCTTGTATTTTTCCGGCATTACTCTCGACCATATTCCAATTCAAAGTTCAAGACGCAAACTTATATAAATCCGGTTAGATTTCAATAAGAATTAACCAAAAGAAAAACGGAATAAAAGTATTTTTTACTTTTATCCCGTTTTCATCGGTGCGACTCATCCGTTCGCTCCTGGTTATGAGTTCTTTTTTACTTAATCATATCAAAACCGGTGTACGGAACCAATGCTTTCGGAATACGGATTCCTTCCAGTGTCTGGTTGTTTTCCAGCAAGGCGGCAACGATACGCGGCAGGGCTAATGCGCTACCATTCAGCGTATGGCAAAGCTGTGTCTTTTTGTTTTCGTCACGATAACGACATTTCAGACGGTTTGCCTGGTAATTATCGAAGTTCGATACGGAGCTGACTTCCAACCAACGTTTCTGTGCTTCCGAATAGACTTCGAAATCGAAACAGAGGGCAGCCGTAAAGCTCATATCGCCACCGCAAAGACGCAGGATGCGATACGGAAGTTCCAACTTCTGGAGCAAGCCTTCCACATGATCCAGCATTTCCTGATGGGACTGTTTGGAATGCTCCGGCTTGTCGATACGGACAAGTTCCACTTTAGAGAACTCGTGCAGGCGGTTCAACCCGCGCACGTCTTTACCGTAAGAACCGGCTTCGCGGCGGAAACATTGCGTATAGGCGCAATTCTTGATCGGCAACTGTTTCTCATCGAGGATCACATCGCGGTAGATATTGGTTACCGGCACTTCGGCTGTCGGGATCAGATAGAGATCGTCCACTTCGCAATGATACATCTGGCCTTCTTTATCAGGCAACTGGCCTGTGCCATAACCGGAAGCGGCGTTTACCACTGTCGGCGGCATGATTTCCATATAACCTGATTTACGGGCTTCATCGAGGAAGAAGTTGATCAGCGCACGTTGCAACTGGGCACCCTGTCCTTTATAGACCGGAAAACCGGCGCCTGTGATCTTCACACCCAGGTCGAAGTCGATCAGGTCATATTTCTTCGCCAATTCCCAGTGGGGCAGTGCGTCTTTCGGCAGCTCCGTTTCCATTCCGCCCATCTTTTCCACCTTATTATCATCGGCGCCAACACCTTCGGGCACTTCATCATAGGGGACATTCGGGATCGTATAGAGCAGGTTCTGCATATCTTCAGCCGCCTGATCCATTTCTGCCTGGATCGCCTTGTTAGCCTCCTTGATCTCGGCAACACGTTGCTTGGCAGTCTCGGCCTCCTCCTTTTTACCTTCTTTCATCAGCATGCCGATGGTTTTCGAAGCGGAGTTCACCTCTGCCAGGTTCTTATCTAATTGATTTTGTGCACTACGTCTTTTATCATTCAGCTCAATCACTTTTGCAATGCATTCCTTCGCACCTTTAAAGTGTTTCTTTTCCAGACCTTGAATCACGCGGTCTGTTTCTTCCGTAATTACTTTAAGCGTCAACATACTCTAATGATGTTTTTTTAATTGAGCTGCAAATATACATAGAGTTCTTAAATTAAGAATTAAGAATTAAGAATTAAAAGTCAAAATTGACGACAAGTGTACATTTATCTCACCCGTCCGCCTGTAAGCCACGCCCGGATATAATAAGGTTCACTCAGGCTGCTCACGACAACGCCGTTCGATGTGCTGGTATGGATAAACTTTCCGTTTTTCAGATAGATCCCGACATGGTTGGGCACATTCTTCTTCCCTTTCCCTGTCCGGAAAAACACCAGATCGCCTTCTTTCAAATTGGCCCGGCTGACTTTCTTGCAGTTATGTTTCAGCATATCGGCCGACGAACGTGCCAACTGCTTCCCATACACCTCGCGATACACAATCGCTACAAATCCGGAACAGTCCACTCCTTTCTTTGTCATTCCACCCATCCGGTGAGGAACACCCAACCATCTCGCCCCTTCATTATAAAGGAAAATATTATCATCCGGAGTCAAACGGACGCCATACAACCGTGAAAGCTCCTTCGGCCCCTTAAAATCCGCCGGCAACGCGACCCGTTGCCTCCTACTGCCGCAAGAAGTAAGCGCCAGGATAAAAAGAAGCATTCCGAGAGAGGATGTGATAAAGTGTCTACGTGTCATGATGAAGACAAAGATAAGAAACATCCTGAAAGTTTCGCATCCTGTTATTTGAATTTAAGAATCCTCACCACCGGATTGTCATCTTCAACAAGTTTCTTCGCAACTTCATTCCCATTTCCTACCAGTCTTTTCTTTTGATAAGCCTCTATCATGGACGACGCCTGAATCATTTCGGCTGCCATATTTTTGGCGATAGACGGGGTCGATCCAGGACTCCATTCATCTAAACTGCCCCAAGGCTTCACTCCTAATTCAGCGTCTAAAATAGACAGTTTACTTATTTCACCGGTTTTAAAGTCATACATAAATGTCGGCATTGGTCCTCCTCCTTTCGAATTAAAATCCAAAAGAAACGTTCCGAACTGTATAAATTTGTCGGTTGTGAAAAAGGGCGTCCATATATTCCGAGGTTCAGAAGCATGAACCGACGGTTTACGGGTTAGGATGGGAGTCAATCCTTTATTGGGAGATAGTAGAAACAGTGTATCAGATGATATATCCATAATCACCAAGTCCTGGCCGTAATGCATGTTATGGAGATAAGAAAATTGATAAGGCCTATACATATTACCATCTTTCTGTATTATAGCGTTTGAATATCTTTTAGAAAAATGAATATCCAATACAGAAATCAGACTGCCGTCTTTCTTTGAAACAAGGCGATAAGGATCTTTTGTAGTCTCTTTTTCACGGCCCGGCACTATAGTTACATCGTCGTAAATCAGCAACGATTCATCATCAAAATTAAAAATCTTCATGCCATGCCCGAAACCATTTATTTTCAAAGTCCGCCTGTATTCTCCTTTCAACGAATACACAAAAATATATTGAGAGCATACATATATCTCCTCTTTCTTTTCATCCAAAAGCGTACCATTCTTAATCCAGGTATATTCCATGCCACTCGAACCTTTATGGTTAAAATGAGAATAAAGTTTCCCTGTCTTACGATCGAAAACAAATATATCACCTCGTTGAAATTCATGCACGAGAATATATTTGTCGGTAACAGCAGAAAGCGACGCCATTCCGCTCAACAAAATATCATCGGTCGTCTCCAACGGAACATATTCAATATCTGCGATTTCCTGAAGGCGCATCTTTGTCTGAGGATAATCTTTTGAGAAATCAAATACTGGCAAGTCTCCTGTTTTTGACTGGGAACTTACAACCTGGCTCCCCATTAAAAAGAGGGATGTTGCCAATAAAAGGAGTTTTTTTGTTTTCATAATGTTAGAACGTTTAAATATATATTACTCAATATCAGCCAACAGATACCGTAATCTACCTATTCACGATCCAATATCCGCCTTTGGCACTTCCCATGCGAACAAGGAATCTTCCCCTCGTTTACACCGACATTTGCACCGACATTTACACCGACATCTTTTATAAGAGAATCTAATTTGCAACTTATACAAAGATAGAAAACTACTTGGTAGTTTCTATACATAATTCTAAAAAACATTATATACTTTTTTCACTCAATAAAAAGCTCACTCACTCCAAAATTTCCACTATTCGAATAGAGAAAGTGCTTTTTATTTTTTATCTTTAAATTTATATAAATAATATCTTTATAATATTATAT
>ERZ791875.1178-NODE-1178-length-18934-cov-3.125271_pt1 | contig 18934 bp, 9 predicted proteins | sample MGYA00510278_ERZ791875 | MGnify/ENA primary metagenome ERZ791875 (study PRJEB30046, sample SAMN00792078) | human gut metagenome | study: EMG produced TPA metagenomics assembly of the A metagenome-wide association study of gut microbiota in type 2...
AAAATGCGTTTTTCACAATAAGCCCCCCTCGAATAGTTGAAAGTCACACGAACTTCTCCCTCTTTTGCAAGTTCAACAGGCCGATGAGCATCCAGACGATACTGGCGACGAGGAGGAAGATGCGGCTTTTGATGATGATGCCTTCCCAGATGACCGGCAGGAAATTGCGGGGGATGGAGAAGGGGTTGAGCATGATGTTCCAGAAGGAACGCTCGATCAGGGGGGTATTGCTGAAGATCAGGAGAACGATACCGATGACGATCATCAGAACAGCCGTTCCGTTACCGCTGCGGGTAATGGTGGAGAACATGAAGGCGAGGTTGCCGAAGAAAAGGATCGGGAACATCAGCTGCGTGGCCATCTCGAGGGGATTGACGGGATAGAGCAACAGCGTAGCCAACCACGAAAAGGCGATCAGGATCACGAAGATCGCCACGTAGATCATCAACAGACGGATGCCCCATACCTTATATTTATAGTTGGGGATGCCGAAAAGTATCTCCAATATCCGGCTGTCCTCATCGTTCTGGATGCCGAACACGGCGGGATAGAACACTAACAGGACGCAGGGGAACATCAGGAGGTTATAGATCAGCCCTTCGTTGATCTCCGCCCGGTTCCAGGCGCTCTGGAACATGAACAGGGCGAAGAAGAGGAACGCCGCCAGCAGGAACCAGATGAATTTCCCGGCAAAGATGATCTTCAGGTTATATTTAACCAGGCGGGGCAAGAGGGATATGAGTTGTTTCAGTGTCATCCTATAATCCTTTTAATAAACATAAATATGCATCTTCCAGGTTCGGCTCGACCTGCACCGCGCCTTCGTACGGGGAGGCGGCGGAGAGATAGCGGACCCGAATCCGGTCGTCTTTCTGGATATGATTGACGATACGGGATTTATCTAATGCTTGTTCAAACGCTGTCTTGTCGATGTCGAACTGCCAGACTTTACCGGCGGCCATACCGACCATATCGACCGGGTCGCCGAAGTAACGCAGGGCGCCCTTGTTGATCACGACAACCTGGCTGCACGAGCTGGATATATCTTCGATGATATGGGTGGAGAAGATGACGATACGGTCCTTGCTCAACTCGACCAGCAGGTTACGGAAGCGGATACGTTCGCGCGGATCGAGTCCGGCTGTCGGTTCGTCGACCACCAGGATGCGTGGCAGGTGCAACAGGATCAAGGCGATGCCGATACGCTGTTTCATACCGCCGGAGAAAGAGCCGATCTTCTCGTCCTTGCGGTCGTACATATGGACGGCTTTGAGGACATATTCGAGGCGTTCGCGGCGGACAGCACCGTCGACAAGGCCTTTCAGGATCGCCTGGTAGTCGAGGAACTCCCACGACGACATATTCTCGTACGTCCCGAACTCCTGCGGCAGGAAGCCGATCAGGCTCTGCAACTCTTCCCGGTAGATGCGGGTGTCCAGTCCGTTGATCCAGATACTTCCGTAGCTCTGCTCCAGGATGCCGCAGATGATGCGCATCAGGGTGGATTTACCCGCCCCGTTAGGTCCCAACAAGCCGAACATACCGGTACGGATCTCGAACGACACGCCCCGGAGCGCCTTGAACGGGCGGCGGCGTTTGCCGATCAGCGGGATGCCTTTCACCAACCGGAACCACGAACGGCGGAGCCCGGCAAAGCGTCCCTTCACACGCTCGATATTGATCTCCTTCTCAAACAGGTAACCGGCAGTCACGTAAACGGCAATACAGAACGCCCACAGCAACCCGACGGTACTGACGAGGTTCGGATTGTCCAACCTGCGGAACAGGGCGAAGAGGATCAGCGGCGGGATGCTCCAGAAAATGACACGGTTGAGAATCCTCACCGTACGGCTTCCGGCAAAACGCCAGTAGAGGTATTCGCGCACCTTCCTCCACAGATAGAGAGTGGCGGCATAGATCGCGAAGGATAGGATAAAGATCCACAGCCTGCTCCCGATAAAGAACCAGGTGAACCAGATGGCGAAGCCTAAGAGGGCAAATTGCCAGCTCAGTTCCATAAAGAATCCTCTTTCCCGCGCTTGACGCGGGATCGCAGAGGTGCTGGCGGTGTCTGCATCATCAGAAGAGGGATCGGGGTTGTTCTTTTGCGATCCCGCGTCAAGCGCGGGAACGAGGTAGCTTTTCTCCAAGCCCAACCGCCGGCGGATCAGCAGACCGCTCCGCCACTGGCGGCTGACACGTCCCGGCCAGTCGTATATCTTCACTAAGTTGCGGACGGAGATATGGATATCCGCCTCCGGGTCGATCACCTTCGAACGGGCACGGCGCAAGCTGGTCTGCATAAACCAGGTCATGCCCGGAATACCGGCCAGCAACACCACTCCATAGATAGATTGCCACAACAGGCTGCCGCCATAGAGATAGATGCAGCTCATGCCTGCCACAAGGAGCACGCTGTGCAACACCCACACCTTCGGCGACAGGCCCCGGTACCACTGCAACGTGTTTTCCAGCCCCATGCAGACAGTCGGAATCAGTATCAATGTCAGCAACGCCGAGAAAGACAGACCGCCAATCACGGTAATGGCGAAAGGCGCACCGATCGCACCGGCATACTCATCATTGCCCATCGCCATCGGGAACATGGCTACAATCGTCGTAATGGAGGTTATCAGGATCGGACGGATACGCGACAGCCCTGCCGTCATCAACGCCCGGTTACGGCGATAGCCACGCCGCCGCAGGATATTGGCATAGTCGATCAGGATAATGCCATTGTTCACCACGACGCCTAACAGGATCAGGAAGCCGATCATCACGTTCGCATTATTCAGCAGACTGTTGCCCGTCAGCAGCAGCGCTAACAAAGAACCGATAGCCGCCAGCGGAATGGAGAACAGCAGGACGAACGGTGTCGCAAGGGATTCGAACACCGAGGCCAGTATCATAAAGATCAGGATAAAGGCTGCCAGCAGGAGGAACTTGAAGTCGGCAAAAGTATCTTCCTCATGGAACACCTCGACCGCCACACCCGACGGGAGGTTATAGCCCGACACCAACTGGTCGATATCCGAGCGGTAGCCTTCGAGGAGGTCCTTGGAGTCTTCCACGTCGCGCGAGAAGGAATAGAATAGTTCGATCTGCTTGTCCTGGTTCACACGGGTGATGCGGGCACGTCCACGGCCATAGTCGATCGTGGCGATGTCTTCGAGGCGGTGCAGTCCGCCGGATGCATTCGGGATGCGTACTTCGCGGAGGTCGTCGACGGTCTTGTCCTGCTTCTTTTCGGCTTCCAGCTCTTCTTCCGTCCGGTTCTCCCGGTTACGGATGATGATGTCGTAAGTGTCTTCGCCGACCTTAAAGGAGGTTCCGGAAGACATCTCCGGGTTCAGCGAGGCAAGGCCGGAGGATATATTCTGGCGGGAGATATCGAAGGAGGTGAGCAGGATCGGGTCGAAGCCGAGGCGGATCTCCGGCTGGCGGCGGTTGTAGGAGACACGGGTGTTGCGGATGAACTCCTGCTCGTCGAGGTAGTAACGGAAGTCTTCCGCCACACGCTGCATACGGTCGAAGTCGGAACCTTTGATGACGATTCGTTCGCGGTTCTCACCCATTCCGAGGAGGCGCATGAAACCACCCATACCGGACATATCGCTACCTCCACCAAGGGCTCCGCCCTGGCCTCCGCCCGAAGGAGAGGACAAAGATATCTCGGCGCCGTTAATGGTCCGGAGGCGGGTTTGCACGTCGGACTTGATATCGGATATCTTGCGTTTCCCGATCTTCTGGTAATCCTCTTTGAGGACAAACGTTAGCTCGGCATCCGTCTCGCGGATACGGCTGATCAGGTCTTGCTTCTCAGGGAACTCGGCAAGGCGTTCTTCAATGACGCGGACCACCTGGTCGGCATTCTCCAACGTGCTGCCTGTCGGCATGGTCACGTAGATGCTGAAACGGTCGTTCTCGACCTCTTTACGGTCCTGTATATTGAGGGAGATCGAGAGGATCAGGGAGACGAACAAGAGGATGACAGCCCCGAATATCGTCACACCCGGATTCCGCATACAGGTCTTCAGCAGCACTAAGTATATCTGCACAGGCCGCTGCGTCACAGATACCTTCTCGTAAAAGACAGTGTCTCCTCCACGCATTACCGGACGCAGATGACGCATGAAAAGTCTGCGTCCTTCTGCGTTATCTGCGTCATCTGCGTCCGGTAATTCCGTTTGTTTACGCCTCAACACCGTATAGGTCGCCATCGGGATGAAGAGGAGGGCGACGAAGAGGGAGATCGTCAGGGTAGAGATGATCGAGACGCCGATATGGTGTCCCATGAGCTTGATCAGGAAGTTATCTGAAAAGACGAAGGGCAGGAAGACCGTGACTGTCGTCAGCGTAGCCGCCAGGATAGAACGCCAGACCTCCCGCGTACCTTGCGTCACCGACTGTTCGGGACTCTTACCGGAGGCCGAGAGACGGTAGATATTTTCCAGCACGACCACACTATTATCCAGCAGCATACCGATCGCTAACGCCATACCGACCAGCGTCAGGCTGTTAATCGAGATCCCCGCCCCGTAGAAGAAGTTGAACGCCGTATAAACGGAGATCGGAATGGAAAGGGCGATGAAGAACACCAGCCGGAGATTCTTCAGGAAAAGCCAGAGGATAAGGACGGCAAGCAGGCCGCCTACGAGGGCAAGGTGAATGATCTGGTCGATATTGTCTTCCATCGTCTCTGCCTGGTTACTCTCCACCACGATCGAGAGATCGAGCGGGGCGAGCTGTTCGTTCAGGCGGTCGATGACGGCTGTCGTACGGTGAGAGAGCTGGATCAGGTTCGCCTGCGAATCGGCAAGCAGGGAGACGGAGACGGCATCTTTCCCGTTCACACGGCTATAGCTGGTCTCCTCCTTCTTGTCGAAGAAGATCGTGGCGATGTCTTTCAACAGGATAGGACCGGGAGCAACGACGATGTTCTCGAGGTCCGACACTTCGGCGTAGGGCGAGTCGACGTGTACGAAATACTTCCCGTCAGGCTCTGTGGCATAGCCGACAAAGGCTTTCTCCTGCGTGTTCTGCGTCAGGATGCCGCTGATAGTGGAGGGGGTCAGGTTTAGCGCCTTGCAGGCATCGGGGTCGAGCTGCACTTCGATCGCCTTCTCACGGCCTCCGTAGACGTTGACCGAGGCGATCCCGTCGATGTTCTCCAGGTCGGGACGTATCTCCTTCTCGACCAGGTTACGGACACGGTCGGTACCGCCCGATCCGCGTACCTGCAACGATATGAAGCCGCCGCTGAGCATCGAGACGTCTATCTTCTGTATCTGTACCGTGAAACCTTCGGGCAGCGTCGAGGCTGTCTCGTTGATCTTCTCCTGCAGCTTGAGGGCGGTGATCTTGAAGTTTACGTTCGGCTTGAAGTCTATCTTGATAGAGGATTGGCGGCTGTCGACCTGCGATTCGATCTGTTCCACGCCGCCTATCGTGCCGATCGCACCTTCGAGCGGGATGATGACCTCCGACTCCACATACGACGGGTCCATATCCTGCTGAGCCGACACCTGCACGAAGAGCATCGGCAACTCCGCATTGGGCAGCAACTCGACGGGCAACTGCTTATACGAAACATAGCCGAGGCCTGTCAGGGCTATAAACAGCATGCAGATCGCAATCCTTCTATGTAGTACTATATTCATATCTTTTCTTTATTCAAATTCCATTCATCGGAGTTCACACACTGTGAACTTATAAGTTCAGACACCATGAACCGGTAAGTTCATGCACTATGAACCGGTAAGTTCAGACACTGTGAACTTATAAGGTCGGACACGCTGAACTTTTCCTCCGAAAACGGATGTTCTCAAACACGTAATAAACACATGGTATCACCACCAGACTCATGACCGTCGAGGTGACCAGCCCCCCGATCACCGCTATCGCCATAGGCGAACGGAGCGATGCTCCTTCCCCGAAACCGAACGTCATCGGCAGGAGAGCGAGGATCGTCGTAAGCGTAGTCATCAGGATCGGACGAATACGCTGGCTGCCGGCCTCCACAATCGCATCGTCGAGCGGCATACCGGCCTGTATCAACTGGTTGATACGGTCGACCAGGATAATCGAATTGTTCACCGCTATACCGACCAGCATCACGATACCGATCACACCCATCATGTTGATCGTCGTACCGGTCAGGAAGAACAACAGGATCGCCCCTACGACTGCCAACGGAATCGTCAGCAGGATCGTGAAAGGATGCAACAGCGACTCGAACTGCGAAGCAAGCACCATATAGACCAGGATGACCGATAGGGCAAGGGCGAACAGGAGGCTGTTCATGGACTCCTGGCGTTTCTCTTCTTCTCCGGTGACGGTGATCGAATAGTTGTTCGGCAGGTCGATATCTTTCACGGCAAGCCGTATATCGGCGGCAACACGGTCGAGCGAGTGTCCGGCATCGAGACTGGCGGTCACCTTACTGATACGGTTCTGGTTGCGGCGGAAGATCTCCTTCGGCGCCTGTGAATGGGTGATCGTGGCGATCTCCTGTAGGCGGAATTCTTTCTCGCCGCTCCGTATGACGAGTGCACCGAGGTCACGCAGGGTGATGTCGGGTACTTTGATCAGGATGTCGCGCATCTCTCCCCTGTACTCCATCTTGCCGGATTCCAGGCCGGTGAGCTGCTGCTTCAACTGCTCGATAACGGTCGAGACGCTTACGTTATTGATACCGGCAACCGTGCGGTCGACGGAGATCGTCACCTCGGGAGCGCCGTCTTCGACGGACGACTGGATGTTATAGATACCCCGGACATTCCCAAGACGCTGCTTTACCTCATCCGTAAGGGCGGCGATCTCGTCCAGCTCCTCACCCTTCACCTCTACGACAATGGGAGCGCCTTCGCTGCCTAAGAGGGAACTAAGGGAATTCTCTTCCTGCTTCAGGGTGATTTCCAATCCTTCGGTGTTTTCAGTGGTCTGCACGAACTGTTCCATGACCACCTCCGGCGGGACAGGGCAGGAAGGCGAGAAGATCACTTTCATCACGGCGGTATTCTCTCCCTCGAATATATCATTCTCCGAGCCGCTCCCCGACCCGATATGGCTGTAGATCGTACAAAGCGAATCCTGCGAAATGGTATGCATCAGTGTTTCTAAGTTCCCGACGGCTGAAGCGGTACGTTCCAACGGAGTCCCTTCCGGCAGCTTGATAACAGCCGTGAAAGCCCGGCTCTCCGCCCGAGGCATAAACTCCGTCCCGATAAAAGGCACCAGCAAACCCGCCAGCGCAATCAACCCCACGGCACAGCCGATCACCACCCAACGATGCCGCAAGAGGGCACGCAGGAAGGGGGCGTAGGCGGTAATCCGGACACCCGTACTCGTATTACCGGACGCAGTATTTAAATTATCTGCGTCCATCTGCGCTTGTCTGCGTCGTCTGCGTCCCGTAATATTGTGTCCGGTAATCCGGTCATACAACATCGGGATCACCAACACCGCCACAAACAGCGACGACACTAACGAGAAGGTCACCGTCCAGGCCTGGTCCTTAAACAACTCTCCGGAGGCGCCATGCAAGTAGACGATCGGCAGGAATACGACAATCGTCGTCAACGTCGAAGCGATAACAGCCCCCGCCACTTCCGACGTACCCGTAATGGCTGCCTCGCGTACCGTCATCCCTTTCTCCTGGTTACGGAAGATACTCTCGATCACCACGATCGCATTATCGACCAGCATACCCGCCCCGAGGGCCAGACCGCCGAGTGTCATAATGTTCAGGGTAAGATGATTGAAGAACATCAGGTTGAACGTGGCAACGATCGAGATCGGGATCGCCAGACTGACAATCAGCGTCGTCCCTAACCGGCGGAGGAAAACGAAGATAATGATCACCGCTAAGATAATACCCAACACGGCACTGTTCTTCACCTCTCCAATCGCATTCTTGATAAAAGTGCCCTGGTTGGTAATCACCTGGAAACGGTAGCCGGGCAGCGCCTGTTCGATCATCCCCAACTGGCGGATCACGCCATCTACCACCTTTATGGTATTAAACCGCATCTCCTTATAGACGGACAGCCCGATGCTGCGCTCGCCATTGATACGGACAATATTCTCAGGCCTTGCATTCTCAAAACGGACATCGGCAACTTCTTTCAAAAAGATCGGCGCCTTATCGACACTTCCTGCCGCCGTGTTGCCGGCAGTACCGGCTGTTGCCGAAGCGCCTTCCTCAGCCTTGACTGCCTTATAGCCGACGATCAGGTTCTCGAAATCACTTTCCGTAGCAAAGAGGCTCGAACTCTTTACCAGGTATTGCAACCCCAATTCGCTGACGCGGCCGCCAGAGATGCTCTGATTGTTGGCTTCTATTTTGGAGGAAATATCATTGACGGTCAGCTTAAAGGCATCCAACTTATAGGGATCGGTACGGATCGTCAGCGTGCTGACCTCATCGCCGGACAGCGTGACATCGGCAACACCTTCCAGGCGGATCAGTTCGTTACGGATATAGCTCTCGGCCACTTTCCGGAGCTCCGCCATATCGATAATACTGCGGTGCGAGAGGCCGATCAGGACGACGGGCGACTGGTTCGGGTCGTGCTGCGTGATCTTCAGTTCGGTGATATCCTTGTTCTGGGCATACGGATTCATCGCTTTCTGTAAATCGAGGAAAGCCTCGTCCATATCCTTCTTCCAGGTATATTCGACGGTGATACGGGCAGAACCGGCACGAATCACGGACGAAACCTGCGTCACATCGCTCTGGCGTATCGCCATCGATTCGATGTTCTTGACGAACTGTTTCTCTATCTCCTCCGGCGGACGTTCACCTGCCTTCAGCTCGATAAAGAGCCGGGGGTTATTGAGGTCGGGCAGCAGGTCGACAGCCAGCTGGTCGTAGGATATCTTGCCCAACAGCAGGATCGCCAGTACGAGCATGCAGATAGTGACCGGATTGCTTACTGCAAATTTGATAATGCTTTTCATATTAATAATGTGCTGATGTGCTAATATGCCAATGTGCCAATGAAATGTACCAATTCATTCGCATATTTAGCAAAGCGCCACATTGGCATATTGGCACATTATTTTTGTACTTTTACCTTCGCATTCTCCTTCAACGTCTCGAAGCCTTTCACCACTAAGTTGTCGTTTTCCTTCAGGCCTTCCAGAACCTGGATGTTCTTGTCGTCTTCGAGGCCGGTCTTCAGTTCCCGAAGCAGGGCGGTGTTCTTTTCAACGATATAAACGTATTTGGTACGGCGGTTGGACTGGATCACATCTTTCGGGATGATAATGGCGCTGTCCGCCTTGTTGACGATGATATCCGCCTTGACGAACATTCCGGGACGAAGTTTGAGGCCGTCGTTCTGGATCAGTATCTTTCCCTTGAAGGTACGCGTCTCGGAGCTGATAGCCGGCGACAGTTCGCTGATCACCCCTTTGATTGTATCTTCCGGTAAGGTATAGTGGGTGATACGGACCGGCTGATCCGCCTTCACATATCCGATAGCGCTTTCCGGCAGGTTGATGTCCATATACATGCGGGCATAGTCCATGATGCCGACAACCGGTTTCCCCTGCTCGATCCGGACATCGGACGTATAATGCGGCAGGTCGACAATCACACCGTCGAAGGGAGCCGTGATGTTCATCTTTTCCAGATTGAGCTTACCGTTCTCGAAGTCGTAGCGGGCGTTCGTCACCTTTACCTCCGTATTGCGCATCTCGCTAAGGGTCACGCCGCCCTTTTCGTAAAGGGCTTTCTGCTTCACCTGCTCCTGCTCGGCTATTTCGAGGCTCAGTTCTTTGGCGTCGATCGCAATGCCGTTCTCATACTCTTTGTCTTCGAGGCGGACGATCAGTTGCCCTTTGGAAACGAGATCACCCAACTTAAAGGGCTTACCGGTACGCGGGTTCGTCTGTAACTTATACAGGCCGCTCATCTCGGAATTGAGGGTGACGCCGTAGGTGGGCTGTGCCGTCCCGGTGGTATTGACCAACTTGCTGATAGAACCTTTCTTGAGTTCCATCACAGAGACAGGGGTTGCAATATCGTTCTGCGTGTTCTGCGGCTGATTGTTACAACCGGCCAGTAAAACAGCCAACAACAGAAGAGAGGTGATTGTATATTTCATATTCGCTATATTTTACCGGACCCAGATGACACAGACGGGCGCAGAAGAACGCTGACTTTCTAATTGAATAAAAAAGTCTGCGTTCCTCTGTGTCGTCTGCGTTATCTGCGTCCCCTTGTTCATACTATTTTTTCGTTATTAAATCTTTCATCGGGACAACAGCCACATCGTGCTCGAAGTCGTAGAGGGAAAGTATCTTGAGGTTCAACAATTCGATTTTATAGTTGATAAGCGATTGCGTGTAGGCAATCTTCTTATTGGAAAGCTGCGTCTGGAACTGGTTCATATCCATACCGGTGATATCGCCTTCGCGGTAGCGGGTCAGGTTCAGGTCGTAGGTACGCTGGGCATTCAGCACGTTCTGTTCGGCAATCTTGATCTGCGAAAGCAGGTTCTCCAGGCTGCGCCAGGTCTGACGGATATTCAGCTCGATGCTCACCTTGTCTTCGTGAAATTCCAGTTGGTTGATCTTCTGGGCTACCTCCTGCGCCTTGACACGGGCTTTCTTTTCTCCCCAGTCGAAGATAGGGACGGAGAAGGTAATCGCGACGCGGGGGTTCTGCGTCGGGTTGTTGTAGATCTGGTCCAGGTGACGGTTATCACCGATCAGACCGAACGAGAGCGAGATGTCGCCCTTAAATTCGTTCAACGCCTTTGTCTTGATCATGTCAAAAGCCAGTTCCTTGCTCTCGATCTCCCGCTGGCGAAGTTCGAGGCGCGACTCGAGGCCGTGCTGGATCGCCTTTTCTAAGTTCACCTCCACCGGCTTGATCTGCACTTCGGCAAAGACCATCAGGTCTTCGTCCAGGTTCATCCCCAACGTCTGCTTCAGCTGGTCTTTCGCGTTTTCAAGCGAAACCTGCTGCTCTTCCATGGAGGAACGGGCGGATGCTAAGTTTACCTCCGCCTGGAACAGTTCATCGCGGGCGGCCAAGTCAGCTTCGACTTTATTCTTGATGATATCATAGCTCTGCTGTGCGTTGGTCAGTTCTTCTTTCGTAATGGCCAGCTGGCTTTGCGCCATATAGACGGAATAGAACTGCTGGGTGATGTCTTTCTCCGTATTGAGCCGTTGCAGAGCATAACTGATATTAGCATTCTCGTAGTCATATTCGATCTGTTGCAGTTCCATCTTACGCTTGTTATAGGTAAAAATAGGCTGCGAGAGTTGCAGATAGAGGTCGTTACTGAAAGCCTTGTTGCTGGTCTTCGTCCCGTCTATATTGGAATTGTTGTCCTGCCATCCGAAGCGGTTGATCAGCGAAAGGACACCATCCGTCCACAAGATCGGCTGGTCGACCTGGAACGTCCCGCTCGTACTGAACCTCTCATTGGTGTACCATTGCGACAGACGGTTGTCGAAACTGCGGCTCTTGCTATAGTCCACCGGATTAAGGTTCAGCGAGAACCTCGATTTCAGGGAGGCCCGCTGTGCAATCAGGTTCTGCTGGTAGCGTTCCAGGTTCATGTGGGAACGACGCAGGGAAGGGCTGTTCTCTTCCGCAATATCCATCGCCTTCTCGATCGTCAGCGCGATCTGCCCGTAGGAAGGGACCGACAGGCTCAGGCAGGCAAGGCCCGACAGCAGTATCTTTTTCATGGATAGTAACTCTCTTTGCATCATGTATCGTAATCTACTAATTAATATCGTTTTACTATTTTGACCGCATCGGCCGTCACACTCCGGAGCTTGCACTCGTTCGTGAGGGTGATCCGGATCGTATCGCCGCTGAAGTAGTAAGCCCCTAAAGGCTCCCAGCCTTCATTCGCCTTCTTCAAATCTATATACGCATCTTCGCTCTCCTCATCATAGGCGACCTTGAAGTGGTATTCCCCGCCGGCCTGCTTATTATATTTCAATTCGTTGTCCTTGGAAACATAATAATAGACATCATATTGTCCGGCAGCCGGGACAGGCACTTTCCAGGTAGCCGTCTGGTTCCCGTTGCCACTCTTGATGACATATGCGGAACGGATATAGCGGCCGTAGTAAGCCGCATTCGTCGTCGCCGTCCACTGAAGCGGAGCGCGCCAGGGAGAAACGCCGGCATACTTGAAGGAAGTGTCTTCCACCTTATCGAGCCATTTGGGCAGCAGCCCGACAACAGCCGGTTCGGACAGGGAGAAAAGTGCATCTTCATTATCGACGATCACCTCCCCCTCCGCCTCGGGAGAAAAGTCCCGGACGATAAAATCCCCTTCCGGATCGACCGTACGCTCCCGTTCTTCCGGGATATTGGTGATAGGCAGGTTCAGCACATTCGGCAGGTTACCGGATATCAGCGTATTGACATCCACCTGAACGGGCGCATCCTCCCAAACGGTTACCAACAACTTGGTCTGATGGGCGGCAAGCGGCAGTTTCCGGCTGGTGCGCGGATCGATATCCGGACCATTGCCCCTGGCCTGTATATCGAGCTGGAGCATCCCGTCGTAATCGGAATTATTGCTCACCAACTGTTTCAACACAAAACTCTCCTGCCCCTTATTCGTTATCTTTGTCACTCCGGGCTGTCCGATCGTATAGAAAGGAAGCGGCGTCGGACGTTCCCAACCGGAGATACCCGAACGGATATCGGAGCGGCTGATCATCCCTAACGTATCGAGCAAAGACTCGAAGCGAATATTTTTAAACTCATTCCGCCCCAACACGGCATACAGGGAATCCCGGAACAGGCTGACCCCGATATTCACCTCGGCAGGGGCAAACAGGCTGTAGCCTTTCAGACTGATAATATTGTTCAGCAAATCACGATGTTCAACATCGGACAGCAGCTCCTTAAACGACTGCTTCTCCATCAGCAGGTTCGCCTTCTCGTTATTACTGATGCCGTTAATCTCCCGCTCCCAACCGTTGTTATCGGCTTTTTTCTGCAGGTAAAGCTCGATGATACGGTTTGTAACGGGCCATGCGGATGAATAGATATTATACCGGAAATTATAAAGCTCGGGAAACAACAGATAAGGATTGCTCTGGGAAGAGATATTGAACTTGCCCCGGCTGCCGGAAGAGAAGTTATAATTACCCTCCGTCTGCGAGAATATCCACAGGAAATTGTTCAACACGCGTATCTCTGCTTCCTCCTCACTAATCTCCCGCCCTCCGCGTTTCGACCATTTCAACTGGTTTTTCTTGTTCCTGACGAAGTCCATCTGATTGAACATACAGCCCATTTCAGGGAAAAGAACCATCTCAGGCTGTACAACCTCCTGCGCTTGCGACCAGGAACGGACATAGCTGTAGAACTGTGCGGGGACCTCCACCACCGAAAAGCGGTCGAACGGATAGCTCAGTTTATAGGTGCGTTCCAGATTGTCCCGCTGGTTGCGGACAAGCCCCGGAATCGTATCGCGGATCGAATCGAAAGCCGCCTGATAATAGTCATGCCCTTTTATATGCCAGACACTATAGAGCGTACTGTCGCTCTCGAAGCTCTTCTGCTCATACCGTCCGATAATCAGCGAGACGGATTGATAGGGGGCATTACCCGACTGCGAAACGGCAACCAGCCCGGGCAGCGGCTTCACATCCAGCCGGAAACGGCTGAAATAGGTCTGCTGCCAGTCCGGACTCACATCGCTGTATGCTGTGCCGGGACGGGGATACCAATACGTCTCGGGTGTAAACAGCACATAGTCGGGTGTCTGGAAACTATATTTCTTATCTATCTTCAGTAGTTCCTTCTCATACGGTTCCTGCAAGACCTCGGCCGGGATATCCAGGTAGCAGAAGTTATCCGCTATCCGTCCCGCATAGCGTACCGAAAGCGAAACCGTGTCCCCCTCCTCTATCTTCCTACCGAAATCCACCAGCAGGATCTGTTTGTCCCGTTTAAAGTCGAGCGTCTTCTCCCCTTCCCTTACCTCTTCCACCTTCAATCCCGGATTCAAGCAGAAGGTAAAGACATCGGACGTGGCAAGGGTCGCCCCTTTCATCGTGACGACCGATTCGATCGCCTCAGGCTTCTGTTCCACCGAAATATCATAGCGGTCGATCACCATCTTAGGCGTATGGACATATTTATTGTTGATGCTTGTGTATAAAGCCCGCACCTCTCCTTCCTCCAGGATAAGGCGTATATGTCGGAACCCTGCCGTCCCCGCCACCCCGAACATACAGAGGGAAAGGAACAACCAGGGATAATGGCTCCGCCGGGCATTAGGCAACCGCTTGAACAGAAAGATCGTAAAGAAGATAAACCCCAATCCGGCAAAAAGGTAGATAGCCCGATGATTCAACATCAACTCCGGACTGCTGAACCCGACAATCGTCGATTTAAACAACGGCAGGTTATAGGCCATATAATCGAACAGGTAATAAAACTTATCCTGTATATAGAACAATGTCAACCCGATATACCCCAACAACAGGATAAAAGTCAACGCCTGGTTCTTCAACAACAACATCAGAAAAATGGAAAGCCCGATAATAAAAATAAGCGTCGGCAGGCTGACCAGGAAGAAATAGATGAAATAGGCCTGCCAATCGACCGCAATACCGGGCGCCATAAAGTTTAAAGCCATCACAATCCCCAATATCAGCACATTCAGAAGCAGGAATACACGCAGGTTTCCCCATATCTTCCCGACCACATATTCCGCATTGCTGAGCGGACGGACATAAAAGACTTCGGACGTATCGAGCTTCTTATCCCGCTTCAGGAACTCGGACGAGAGGAAGACAGCCACCACCGCCTGCCCCGTGTTCAACAGCAACAGACTAAAATAAGGTATATTGGAAGCTACCGATTTCTCGAACCAAAGCCCCCCGCTATCCTCCATCAACAGCATAGCAAAGTTGAAGAACCCTAAAAAGGCGACGGCAAGCAGCGTGAAGATCCGGAAGAACCAACTTCGCACCAGTATCTTACTTTCGTATTTAGCAACGGATTGTATGTTTGTGATAAATGACATCTCGCAGGCAACCTCCTTTAATCGTTTCTCCACCGGTTCAACTTATTCTCCATATAATAGACGTAGGCATGTTCCAGATTAGGCGTGTAAGACTCCGCCTCATACCCCCGCACCTCATCGGCCACCACCTGCACTTCCCAACCCGTACCGGAAGGAATGGTCGAGATAACAGGGTACTGTTTATCCACCTCATGCAGCTCGTCACTGGTCACCCGTATGCGCCACACCTTCCCTTCCGCCTGCTTCAGCATATCCTGCGGGGAACCAAAAAACGACACTTCCCCCTTATTCATCAACGCCATACAGTTGCAGGTACTCGAAATATCCCCCACGATATGCGTCGACAGGATAATCGTCACGTCATTCTCACTGACTTCCGACAGCAGGTTACGGAAACGGATGCGCTCTTCCGGGTCGAGGCCCGTAGTCGGCTCGTCCACGATAATCACCTTCGGATGATGGATCAACGCCTGCGCAATCCCCAAACGGCGCTTCATACCTCCCGACAGCTTGTTGGCATAGCGGTCGCGCACGTCGAAAAGCCCCACGTTCTCCAGCATCTCATCCACCGCTTTCTTCCGGAAAGACTTACGGTTCATTCCGGAAAGACGCGCAGCGTAGTCCAGAAACTCGTACGTTTTATATTTGGCAAAGAAACGGAAGTCCTGCGGAAGATACCCCAATATGCCCCGTATCTCTTTCCGCTGCTTCATCAGGTCGTAGCCACAGATATCGACTTCACCGGAGGTCGGTTCCATAAGTGCGACAAGGATACGCATCAGGGTAGACTTACCTGCGCCATTCGGCCCCAACAGCCCGAACATACCGGTCGGTATTTCCAGATTGACATCTTTTAGTGCGTGGTTTCCATTCGGATACACTTTATTGAGATTTCTTATCGATATGCTCATCAACAGGTAAATTCAGATTCATATAAATAGTCGGGCTAAAGATAGAGTTTATTTCATAAAAAACGCTCCCTTACAACATATTATTGTAAAGGAGCGCCCTAATTTAAAAACTAATAAGATAATTAATAGTTCTGTTTCATCGGTTCGAAATAAGCCTGCGGGTGAGCACATGCCGGACATTTCATCGGAGCCTTCTTGCCTTCGAATACGAAACCGCAGTTACGGCACTGCCACATGATCGCTTCGTCTTTTTCGAATACCTTGTTTGCTTCCACGTTAGCCAACAACTTGCGGTAACGTCTTTCGTGTTCAGCTTCCACCTTTGCGATCATACGGAAAACGACAGCGATTTCCTTGAAGCCTTCTTCGTCTGCGATATCAGCAAAAGCCGGATAGAGGTCTGCCCATTCTTCGTTTTCGCCAGCAGCAGCGGCAGCCAGATTTTCAGCAGTTGTTCCGATCACGCCAGCCGGATAAGAAGCTGTAATTTCAACCATTCCACCTTCCAGGAATTTGAAGAAACGCTTTGCATGTTCCTTTTCCTGTTCAGCTGTTTCCATAAACACACCTGCAATTTGTTCGTAACCTTCTTTTTTAGCTACACTTGCAAAAAATGTGTAACGACTTCTTGCCTGAGATTCTCCGGCAAATGATTTCAGCAGATTCTGCTCGGTACGAGTACCCTTAATACTTTTTTCCATAACGCTAATATATGTAAGATAATTATGAGTTTGTCTAATCGCCTATAAATAATAACGCTCAAAGGTATGAAAATGTTTAAGGGGATTACTAATTTAGATGATAAAAATATTTCTATTGCAATATAGATACAATCTATAATAGCAAATAATATTTACATTCATCTTCTTCCATAAAAAAACAATGACAGCATGCTGGTAAAATTATCCTGAATGAAAAAGAAACCAAACTTCCAGTAAACAGTTACTTAGCCCTCTATTAGCACTGGAAAGATGTAGAAGACTGCTACAAATGCTTTCTATCTAATGTTGTTTCAAATGTTAAAGGTACGTCAAGCCTCATTTATTACGTATATACTTTTAGTAAGTCGAGTTTGTAATGATACGATGAATATTATTCCTTACTTTTAGCAACCCCATATGTTCTGTAATATCCAACTTGAATTTCTATATTTTTAATGGTTACATTTTGACAGGTACTTGATATGGACTTACGAATGTTTTTAACTGGCAAACACTATTTATAGTTAAGAAGTCTTTTTAAAATAGGCATATTTGAAATGTGTATAGTAGCTTTACCCATAGGCAAGGTATTTAAATGTACTACATCAGTAGGAATTGGTTTTATCTTAATCTCAACAAGTGCTATTCCTTCAAATTCTTTTATTTTATAAATATAGCCCTTTATTGAGTAGTCCTTATCTAAGCTAATTATTAAAATATCAACACATTGTCCAACACACAATGATTTTGCATCTTCTACCATAATTTTACCTTTTGCATAGTATTCCCCATCAATATGATAGATATTAACACCCATTGTCTTATTTTGAGGATATGGAATTACATACATTAGCGTGAGAAATAATATTATTATCCCAGTTATAATACTAATGCCAATACGTGACAAAATTGATGGCACTGTTCCTATTATACTACGAACCTTTTCACTTTTTAACTCTATGTTCTTTTTCTCATTCATTCTAATTACCTAATTCAAGTTGGTTTTTTACCAAATTATAATACATACATTTCCTTTTTGTTAGTTCTTCGTGAGTTCCTTGTTCTACAATTTCTCCTTTATCAATTACAACAATATTATCAGCATCTTTGACTGTACTTAAGCGATGTGCAACAATTATGACTGTTTTTCCTTTATAAAAGTATTTCAAATTTTCTATAATACATTTTTCATTGTTTGCATCTAATGCATTTGTTGCTTCATCAAAAAAAATAAATTGAGGATTTTTATAAACAACTCTTGCTATTAATATCCTTTGCCGCTGACCTTGACTAAGACCTTGACCATCTTGTCCTATTTTTGTATTGTAACTTAAAGGTAACCTTTCTATATATTCGGAAATATTCGCTATTTCTGCCGCATATTTTATACGTTCTAAATTTGGAGTATCCTCTGATATTGCTATATTATTAGCGATAGTATCAGAAAATATATACCCTTCTTGCATTACAACTCCACATTGGGTACGCCACCATGATAAATCAATTTTCTTTAAATCATTATTACCAATCATTATAGAACCACTATTTAATTCATAATATCCTAGTAATAATTTAAGCAGAGTCGTTTTTCCACTCCCACTTGCTCCAACAATGGCAGTTATTTTCCCTTGTTGAATAATTAGATTTATATTCCTTAAAGTGTATGATGGTAATGCATTATTATATCTAAAACATAAATTACTAATTTGTATTGACATACAGTTATTTTCTATCTTTGTAATATATCGATCTACGTTTTCTTCTTTTGTCTGTGTATGTATTTCGTTCATTCTACTTAAACTTATACCCACATCCTGCCAATTATATATAAATGATATTAGTTGTTCAACAGGAGTATTTAATTGTCCAACAATATATTGAATAGCTAACATCATCCCTAATGTAAGAGTCCCATTAATAACGGACATTGCTGTAACAATTGTTATCAATATATTCCTTGTTTCATTGATTAATATACTACCAACATCCTTATTTTGCTGCAAAGTAAGCATATCTAATTTAACGGCAAATAAATCTGCTTGTATATCTTCCCATTCCCAACGTTTATGTTGTTCACATCCTTGCAATTTTATTTCTTGCATTCCAGAGATCATTTGATATACAATATTTCTATTTAGACCTTCTTGTTCAAATAATTTGAAATCCAACAACTTTCTTCTTTTTAAAAAGAATGTAATCCAAATAGCATAAATAAGACTACCAGTTAAAAATATTAAAAACACCATCTTATTGTAATATAATAATACCAATCCAAATGTTACAAATGTAAATAATG
>ERZ791875.1179-NODE-1179-length-18906-cov-8.273779_pt1 | contig 18906 bp, 15 predicted proteins | sample MGYA00510278_ERZ791875 | MGnify/ENA primary metagenome ERZ791875 (study PRJEB30046, sample SAMN00792078) | human gut metagenome | study: EMG produced TPA metagenomics assembly of the A metagenome-wide association study of gut microbiota in type 2...
GGGTCTGCACCACGCCGCTGCCGTGGCACTCGGGGCAGACCTCCGGCGTGGTGCCGGGGGCGCAGCCGCTGCCCTTACAGGTGGCGCACTGCTCCATGCGCTCCACCGTCAGCTCCTTTTCGCAGCCGAAGGCGGCCTCCGTAAAGCTCAGGGATACGCTGACCCGGATGCTCTCGCCCCGCTGAGGGCCGTTGCGGCGCTGCTGTTGGCCGCCGAAGCCGCCGCCGAAGAAGCTGCCGAAGATGTCCCCCAGATCACCGAAGTCGAAGCCGCCGAAGCCGCCGCTCTGACCGGCGCCATAGTTGGGATCGGTGCCGGCAAAGCCAAACTGGTCATAGCGGGCCTTCTTCTCCGGGTCGGACAGGACCTCGTTGGCCTCGTTGATCTCCTTGAATTTCTCCTCGGCCTCCTTGTCGCCGGGGTTCATGTCCGGGTGATATTTGCGGGCCAGCTTTTTATAGGCCCGTTTGATCTCGTCCTCGCTGGCGTTTTTGTCTACGCCCAGGACCTCGTAATAGTCTCGTTTTTCTGCCATACCGGCGTTTCTCCCTTCTCCGGGAATATCCGGCGGCCGGAAAGACGGCCGGATATCATCTGGTTCCAAACGCCACAGGAAGGGACAGGAAGCCCTGCCCCTTTCCGGTGGTCAAGCTGCGCTGCGGGGCGCAGGATGCTTACTTATTCTGGTCGTCATCATCCACGACCTTGTAGTCGGCGTCGTAATACTGGCCGCCCTGTGCGCCGGTGTCGCCGCCGGGCTGCTGGGCAGCAGCGTCGCCCTGAGGCGCCTGCTGCTGGTACAGCTTCTCGCTCATCTTATAGAAGGCCTGCGTCAGCTCCTCGGTGGCGGCCTTGATGGCGTCGGTGTCCTCGCCCTTCAGGGTCTCCTTCAGCTTCTCGATACCGGCCTGAATGGGGGCCTTCTCGCTCTCGGGTACCTTGTCGCCCACCTCGCTGAGGGTCTTTTCCGCCTGATAGACCATCTGATCGGCCTGATTGCGGACCTCTACCTTCTCCTTGATCTTGGCGTCCTCGGCGGCATACTGCTCGGCTTCCTTCACGGCGCGCTCGATATCATCCTTGCTCATGTTGGAGGAGGAGGTGATGGTGATGTGCTGGGCGTTGCCGGTACCCAGATCCTTGGCGGAGACGTTGACGATGCCGTTGGCATCGATGTCGAAGGTCACCTCGATCTGAGGCACGCCACGGCGGGCCGGGGCGATGCCGTCCAGATGGAAGCGGCCCAGGCTCTTGTTGGCGGCGGCCATCTCACGCTCGCCCTGCAGGACATTGACCTCCACGGAGGTCTGGTTATCAGCGGCGGTAGAGAAGATCTGGCTCTTCTTTACGGGGATGGTGGTGTTGCGCTCGATGAGGCGGGTGCAGACGCCGCCCATGGTCTCGATGCCCAGGGACAGGGGGGTGACGTCCAGCAGCAGCAGGCCCTTGACGTCGCCGGTCAGCACGCCGGCCTGCAGGGCGGCGCCCATGGCCACACACTCATCAGGGTTGATGCCCTTGAAGGGCTCGCTGCCGGTGAATTTCTTCACGGCCTCCACCACGGCGGGGATACGGCTGGAGCCGCCCACCATCAGCACCTTAGACAGGTCGCTGGCCTTCAGACCGGCGTCGGACATGGCCTGACGCACGGGGCCCATGGTGGCATCCACCAGATGGCCGGTGAGCTCGTTGAACTTGGCACGGGTCAATGTCACGTCCAGATGCTTGGGGCCGGTGGCATCGGCGGTGATATAAGGCAGGTTGATGTTGCTGCTGGTGACGCCGGACAGCTCGATCTTGGCTTTTTCAGCGGCCTCCTTCAGGCGCTGCATAGCCACCTTGTCGCCGGACAGGTCGATGCCGTCGGTGCGCTTGAACTCACTGACCAGATACTTCATGATGCACTGGTCGAAGTCGTCGCCGCCCAGACGGTTGTTGCCGGCGGTGGCCAGCACCTCGATGACGCCGTCGTCGATCTCCAGAATGGAGACATCGAAGGTGCCGCCGCCCAGATCGTAGACCATGATCTTCTGGGTCTGCTCCTTATCCACACCGTAGGCCAGAGCGGCGGCGGTGGGCTCGTTGATGATACGCTTGACGTCGAGACCGGCGATCTTGCCGGCGTCCTTGGTGGCCTGACGCTGGGCGTCGGTGAAGTAGGCGGGGACGGTGATGACAGCTTCGGTGACGGGCTGGCCCAGATAGGCCTCGGCGTCGCTCTTCAGCTTTTGCAGGATCATGGCGCTGATCTCCTGCGGGGTGTAGCTCTTGCCGTCGATGTTCACACGGTGGTCAGAGCCCATCTCACGCTTGATGGAAGCGATGGTGCGGTCAGGATTGGTGATGGCCTGACGCTTTGCCGTCTGGCCCACCATACGCTCGCCGCTCTTGCTGAAGGCCACCACGGACGGGGTGGTGCGGTTGCCCTCTGCGTTGGGGATGACAACAGCCTCGCCGCCCTCCATGACGGCGACGCAGGAATTGGTCGTACCAAGGTCGATACCGATAACTTTAGACATAATGATTGCCTCCTGATAAGATATATATAGATTGATTTTTTACGGATCGTTACTGCTGGTCCGGGTTCACGGGGATCACGATGGAAGCGATGATATAGGCCAGCAGGCCGCTGCCGCCCATGAGGCCCAGCAGCACCCAAGCCAGACGCACCAGCGTGGGGTCGATGTTGAAGTAGTCGGCAAGGCCGGAGCACACGCCGCACAGCATTTTATCGTTGACGTTGCGATACAGTCTCTTTCTTTCCATGATGCTTCTCCTTTCAGTTGGCTACCTTGACCATGGCGAACCGGAGGACCTTATCGCCCAGCTGGTAGCCCTGCTGGAGCACCTCCACCACGGTGTTCTCACCGACGTTCTCGTCCTCCACGTGCATCACGGCATCGTGCTTCTGAGGATCGAAGGGCTGGCCCTGTGCCTCGATGCGGGTGACACCCAGCTTCTCCAGCACTGCCAGAAACTGCCGACAGATCAGCTCCATGCCCTGGCGGTGGGGGTCGCCCTCGTCAAACTGGGCAAGGCCACGCTCCAGGTTATCCAGCACCCCCAGAAACTCCTTGACGGTGTCCGCCTTGGCATCGGCGTAGACGTTTTCCTTTTCCTTGGTGGTGCGCTTGCGGTAGTTGTCGTATTCCGCCGCCAGACGCAGATACTTGTCGCTGGCATCGCTGACCATCTTGGCCAGCTGCTCCATCTGCTCCATCTGCTCACGGGTGACGGTAAAGGTCTCCTCCTCGGCGGCCTTTTCCGCAGCCTGCTCCGTTTCCGGGGCGGTATTGGCCTGCGGCTGCTCCTCCTGAGGGGCGTTCTTCTTTTCCTTCTCGCTCATGACTGTTCCTCCTTGGTAGGCGGCAGCTGCCGCTTTTCAAACATATGACTCAGGCTCTCGGCAAAGCAGGTAAGCCGGGCCGCCACGGACGCATAGTCCATGCGGGTGGGACCTACCACCCCTACCAGCCCACGCATACCGTCACCGATATCATAGCTGGCAATGACCACGCTGCTCTCCTTCAGAGCGGCATCCACATTCTCCGGCCCGATGAGGATCTGCACCGGGGCGTTGCCTGACGGCACCGGAAGGTTCTGCTTGTTGTCCACCATAAAGGTCATCAGGTCACGGGCCTTGTCGGCGTCCCGGTACTCCGGGAATTTCAGCAGCTGGGTGGTGCCGCCCAGATAGACCTCCTGCCCGGCAGCGTCCTTCAACAGCTGTCCGGCGTATTCGCACACCTGATTCAGCAGCAGGAACCACTTGCCGGACACCTGATCCGACAGGCTCATGAGCCGGGCGTTCATCTCCTCCGGCCCAAGGCCGGTAAAGTGGGTGTTCAGCAGGTGACTTATCTCCGTCAGGGCCTCCCGCTCCACCGGCAGCTGCCAGCGAAGCAGCTGGCTCTTGACCCGGCTGTCCGACAGCATGGCCACGGCGATGAAGCTGTCATCGTCCACGGCAATGAGGTCGAACCGCTGCACCGTCACCGCTTGGGTGTGGTCCGCCATGGCATAGGCGGGGTAGCCCACCATGCTGGAGACCATCTGGCCCGCTTGGGCCATCACCTGATCCACCTGAGACATTTTCCCGGTGAGGGAGAGGCGGATGCTCTCGGCCTCCGCCTCCGGCAGCGCACGGCGCTCCATAAGCTCGTTGACGTAGAGCCGGTAGCCCTTGGCGGAGGGAACCCGGCCGGCGGAGGTGTGGGGCTGCTCCAGATAGCCCATCTCCACCAGATCCGCCAGTTCATTGCGGATGGTGGCGGAGCTGATCTTGCCGGGCATCTTCTCGGCAATGGCCTTGGAGCTCACCGGCTCCGCCGTGGCCACATAGCCGTCCACCACGATCTTTAATATTTGCTTTTTCCGGTCTGTCAATTCCATGATAAAACTCCATTTAGCACTCCTATCTCCTGAGTGCTAAATGGAGTTTACCACCGTGGGCAGGTAAAGTCAATACCCGCAATTTTAATTATTTGTAAACACGTCGCTTACCAGCGCAGGCGACCGCCCGGCAGCTGCTCCGGGAGCCAGTGCTGGCGCTGCATCACCGGCAGCACCGCCTGAAACAGGAAGCCCAGCAGCAGAATTTGCAGCGGCAGATACAGGGCGTTTTTCACGGCGCTCTGGGTCAGGTAGTAGAGGTAGCCCTTGCTGTACAGAATGGCGCTCCAGAGGGCGCCCAGCAGCACATTCTGGATATTGGTGAGGAGCTTGGCCAGAATGATGCGCCGCCACGTGATCTTGGCCCGGTAGAAAAACAGGGCGTAGATCATGCAGCCGGTGATGGTGGTCAGCATATAGCCGGGGAAATAGGGGTAGCCGCCGGAGGACAGGAAGAAGCTGAGGGTATCCTCGGCGGCGCCGAACACGATCACCGCCAGCGGGCCGCAGACCAGTGAACAGAGGGCTCTGGCCAGAAAGGTGATGCTGAGGGACAGGCTCTCGCCCAGACGGATGGAGCAGTGACTCAGGACGATGCAGGCGGCGATCATCAGGGCCATGAACACCAGACGGCGCAGAGCCTTCAGCTCCCCGGCGGCGCTGCGCCAGTAGCCGGGGGACAGGGGATGGGGATAAAGCGGCATAAAAAAACCTCCTCTGATTTGGCAGACCGGACAGGCCGGACAGCCGCACAGAGGAGCGCCGGGGCGTGCTGCCCCGGAGATAGCCGCTATGCGGCAGCGGGATGCGAGATCTGCACTGCAAGGCGATGCCATTTCGTCCGGCGGACAACTCCCCGTTCCGCCGGCACTGTGCCCCCATGGGGGCGACACGCAGATCCCTACTCTGCCTTTGTATGTGTGATGGGTTTAGTATAGCACATCGGCGGGAAAATGCAAGGATAATCGCCGAAGCGCCGCCGGTGGCGGAGAAAGCGAGGCGATTTCGAGGAAGTGTCCCGGTTTTCACGCCCCAAAGGGGCTGGAAACCGGCTGACACAACGGTGTTCCGAATCGCCGAAGCGCCGCCGGCGGCGGAAAAAGCGAGGCGATTTCGAGGAAGTGTCCCGGTTTTCACGCCCCAAAGGGGCTGGAAACCGGCTGACACGACGGTGTTCCGAATCGCCGAAGCGCCGCCGGTGGCATACTTTTCCCAGCAGTTCTTTCTTTTTGTCTCCGGCGGCATACTTTTTGTCAACAGCGACAAAAAGTATGCAAAAAACGCCGCCAGAAACCGATGGTTTCTGGACTTCCTTTCCTCTCAAGAGTTGCGTTCGTTATGGGCCGTAAAGGGGATCGACTGTGCAACAAACCCGCTGCCGCTCCCTCTCAGGTGAAGGGGCGTGTGGGTCTACCGCTGGGGGAGTACGGATCCCCACGACCAGTCTGCGGACTGGTCTCGGAATGACAGGGGGGCAAGGCGGGAAAAGGGCGCTCTCCCCGGTGGGGAGAGCGCCCTTTTGTATGGAAAAATATCAGAGTCTAACTTGCAGCGGTAGGCTTAGCCCTTGACCACGGTGTACCAAACATCGCCGTTGGTCTGAGTCTGAGACACGACCTTGTAACCATCGGCCACGAAGTTGGTGCCGGCACCCTCGGCCGTGCAGTTGGACGGGTCGAAGTTGATAAACGTACCGCCCTGAATGATGGCCTTCGCCGTACCATTCTTGTAAGCGCCGTCCAAGCAGTTGATCAAGAAGTTGTAACCGTAAGTCGGGTTGCTGTACGGCTCGCAGGCGAAGGTACCGCCGTTGATGATGAGGGTACCCTTCTGGACCTGCACAGCAGTACCGCCGCCGTAATAGTAGCCGCCGTTGATGGTGAGGGTTGCACCATTCCGGACGTTGATGCCATAGCCGCCGTTGACGCCGGTATCAATGCCGCCGTTCTCGCCCGCATTGATGGTGGTATCTGCATCGATGATAAGGGCGCAGAAGTTCGTATTGTTGTTGCCCATGTTATCGGGGGTGATGATCTTCTTCTCCAGATTCAGCGTGGTGGGCTGGGAGATGACGATGCGGGCCGCAGCCGTATCCTCAATGTTGTTGGTCTGGATATCCTTGGTAACAGCCACGACGCCGCCGGTGGTCAGAGCCTCCTTCAGTTCCGTAACGTTCGCCACAGGGTAAGTGGCGTTGGCGTCATAGGTGTTATTGAAGCTGTCGCTCTCCACGGTGTCCTGCGTGGCGTAGACGGTGAACTTGACACCCTCCAGCGTCTTATTCATGTACTCGTTGCCGGCGGCCTCGTCCATATGGGCGGATACGGTGATCACTTTGGAAGCACCGCCGTTGGCAGTCAGATGGCCCTCGGTGTTCATGTCAAAGGTTTCCTCGCCAGTCTTATAGGTGAACTTGATGACCTTCAGCAGGCCAGTGTCGCCCTCCAGACCGGTGACGACGATCTTATACTTCAGGGCCAGATTGCCCTTGTTGACGATCTGGAAGGGGGTCAGGGTGTAGGTGCAGCCCGGCTCCCACAGGGGCGTTTTTCCATCTTCGGCGAAAGCGGTACCGTCTTTCGTTGCCCATGCCAGAGTGTCGATCGCCTTGCCAGTCTCATCCTGAATCTCGATATCCAAATTACCGGCCTGAATTTTGTTGACACCCGTGCTTGCGGTGTCGGTGAACCATGCGAAAGTAGCGCCTACCAGCATGGCCAGGCACAGAACCATGGCCATGACGCTGCCCAGCAAGGCCCGTTTGGTACTCTTGCGGTTTGTCATAGTATCTGCCTCCTATTTTTTGCGTGTGACCGATGGAGCGCTCGCACGGGGAATAACCCCTTATCGTTTCGCCTGAAACGATAACCGCCCATGGGCGGTTCGGCACACTGTCTATACACGTATGTTAGCACTCCTTACGGCAAATTGCAAGAGGAGTTGACATTTTTTTGTCGTTTTTTACATAGCGGTTTTACAGCGATTTCACGCAAAGCGCCCCTCTCGCAGGGAGAGGGGCGCTCAGGCGGTACATGGGCAGGATCAGCAGCGGACCAGCTCCACCAGCACCTGCACCATCTTCTCCATGGAGGCCACGGGGACAAACTCATGGACGCCGTGGAAATTGGCGCCGCCGGTGCAGAGGTTGGGGCAGGGGATATCCCGCTCCCAAGAGAGGCGGGCTCCATCGGTGCCACCCCGGATGGGGACGATCTCCGGCTCCACGCCCACGGCCCGCATGGCGGCGCAGGCGTTGTCGATGAGCTCCATGTGGGGCAGCAGCTTTTCCTTCATATTATAGTAGCTGTCCTTCAGTTCCAGCTGGAAGGACCCATCGCCCCAAACGCCGTTGAGATAGCGGACGGCGTTTTCCACGAAGGTCTTGCGGGCCTCGAACTTCTCACGGTCGTGGTCACGGATGATGGCGTGGAGCACCACCTCCGTCTCGTTGCCGGACACGTCGGTGACGTGGTAGAAGCCCTCGTAGCCCTCGGTGTGGGCGGGAGTCTCCGCCTCCGGCAGCAGGGAGATGAACTGGTGGGCCATGAGGACGGCGTTTTTCATCTTATCCTTGGCAGAGCCGGGGTGGATGTTGACGCCGTGGACGGTGAGGGTCACGGCGGCGGCGTTGAAGTTCTCGTACTCGATCTCGCCCAGCTCTCCGCCGTCCACGGTATAGGCGGCCTTGGCGGGGAATTTGGCGGGGTCAAAGTGGTCGGCGCCCTTGCCCACCTCCTCGTCTGGGGTGAAGCAGACGGCCACGGTGCGGTGGGGAATCTCCGGGTGGGCCAGCAGGTACTCGCAGGCGGTGACAATCTCCGCCACGCCAGCCTTGTCGTCGGCGCCCAGCAGGGTGGTGCCGTCGGTGACGATGAGCTCCTGCCCCACGTAGCGGCTGAGGAAGGGGAAGTCCTTCACCCGCAGGCAGCCGGTCTTGGCCAGCGGCAGGTCGCCGCCCTGATAGGTGACGATCTGGGGCTGGATGTCGGCACCGCTGACGGCGGGGGAGGTATCCATGTGGGAGATGAGGCCCAGCGCCGGGACGTGCTCCTGACCCGGTGTAGCGGGCAGAACGGCGTAGACGTAGCCCAGCTGGTCCATGTGGGCGTTCTCCAGCCCCAGACGGGCCAGCTCGTCGGCCAGATACCGGCCCAGCTCCTTCTGGTGGGCGGTGGTGGGGACGGTGTCGGACGTCTCGCTGGAGGTGGTGTCAAAGGAGACGTATTTCAAAAAACGTTCGGTCACTTGCATGGTGGTTCCTCCTGTATCAGGCATCCCGCAGGATACCGGTATTCTTTGCCTTGTATTGTATCACAGTTTCGGGAAAATACGAAACTTTTTTCGCCGCCGGGGGAGATTTTTCTGCGGCGGCGGGGATTTTTGCTTGAGTAACGGCGGCGGGTGTGCTATACTGGTCACTGTATGCGGGCGTGGTGGAATTGGTAGACTCGATGGATTTAGGTTCCATTGCCATACGGCGTGCGGGTTCGAGTCCCGCCGCCCGCACCAAAAACCGGCAGGCGCCACAGGGGGCCTGCCGGTTTTTTATGCTCGGGTCAGGGGTCAGGGCGGTTCCTCTCATAAATGGCAGCTGCGATGCAAATGCGCTGATCCGTCTGCCGTTTTCCAGCAGCACGCAGCTTTGTTCCTCCATATCCGGTCAACTCCCTTCGGTTAGAATAGACTAACTTCCGTGCTTTCAAAAGGCCGCCGTCAGCGGCCTTCCCATAAGCTGTCTGTCTTATCTATATGGATCGTACTGCCAGTTCCGTGCAAACACAAGATGCTTCTCCCGCTTGGGGAAATCTTTTCGGATGGGTGCGATGCGGCGACGGGCGCTGCGTCCATTCGCAGCCTAAAAAGGGACCCCTGCGGCGAGGCCGCAGGGGGTTCCTTTTCTATGCAGGGATCGACCGTATCTGCAGAAATTGCTGATGCAGGGTCCTCTTACATTTTCTCCGGGGCGCTGCAGCCAATGAGGGTCATGGCGTTTTTCAGCACCGCACGGGTGGTATCCGCCAGCTTCAGCCGGGCCAGCAGCACCGGCTTCTCCTCGCCCTTGATGCGGCAGGCGGCGTAGAATTTGTGGAACGCCGCCGCCAGAGCGGTGAGGTAGCGGTTGATGTGGCTGGGATCGTAGTCCCGTGCCGCCAGCAGCACCACCTGACCATAGGAGGCGATCTGCTTGATGAGGGCCTGCTCCGTCTCGTCGGTCAGGAGGCTGAAATCCACGGCATCGGCGGCCGGGACGGTATAGCCCTCGGCCTCCAGATTCTTCAGCAGGGTGCAGATGCGGGCGTGGGCGTACTGCACATAGTACACCGGGTTCTCGCTGTCCTCCCGGACGGCCAGACCCAGATCGAACTCCATCTGCGTCTCCGGCTTGGCGTTGAAGAAGTAGCGGCAGGCGTCCACGGGGATCTCGTCCAGCAGGTCCGTCAGGCTGATGGCCTTGCCGGTGCGCTTGGACATCCGCACCACCTCACCGTCCCGCACCAGCTTCACCAGCTGCATCAGCACGATATCCAGCCGGTGCTCACCGTCCAGCCCCAAAGCGTCCATGGCACCCTTCAGGCGGGCCACATGGCCGTGGTGGTCGGCGCCCCACACGTTGATGACCTTATCGAAGCCCCGGACGGCGAATTTGTTGCGGTGATAGGCAATATCGGCGGCGAAGTAGGTGTAAAACCCGTTGGCACGGCGCAGCACGTCGTCCTTCAGGCCCAGCTTCTCGATGTCCTCGTCGGACTTGCCGGCCTTTTTCAGGTTCTCCGCCAGGATCCGGCTGGTGGCCAGCCACAGAGCGCCGTCCTTCTCATAGGTATAGCCCCGCTGGGTCAGCGCCTTCACGGAGTCTGCCACATAGCCGCTCTCGTGGAGGGTGGACTCGAAGAACCATGCGTCGTACTGGATGCCGTACCGGGCCAGATCGGCCTTCATCTTGGGGATGTTGTGATCCAGACCGAATTTGGCCAGCGCATCGTGTCGGGTCTTTTCGTCGCAGTCCAGATACTTCTCGCCCTCCTGCTGATAAAACAGCCGGGCCAACTCCCGGATATCATCGCCATGATAGCCGTCCTCCGGGAACTCCACAGCGTCCTCGCCACGGATCAGCTGCTGATACCGGGCATCCAGACTCCGGGCAAACTTATCGATCTGGTTGCCGGCGTCGTTGACGTAGAACTCCCGCCACACGTCGGCACCGGACTTCTGGAGTACGGAGGCCAGCGTGTCGCCCAGCACGCCGCCACGGGCGTTGCCCATGTGCATGGGGCCGGTGGGGTTGGCGGAGACGAACTCCACCATGTACTTCTTTCCGGTCAGCGTGTCGTTGCGGCCGTAGTCGGCGCCCTCCGCCTCCACACAGGCCACGGTATCGCCGAACCAGCGGCTGCCCAGCCGGAAGTTCAGAAAGCCGGGGCCGGCCAGCTCTACGGAGGTGAAATAGGTGTCCGTCAGGTCCATCTGCTCCGTCAGGATCTGGGCCACCTGCCGGGGGTTCATCTTCATGGCCTTGGCGGCAGCCAGGCAGAAGGTGGTGGTATAGTCGCCGTTGGCGGTATCCTTGGGGATCTCCACCGAGGGGGTCACCGTCACGCCCTCCGGCAGCAGGCCGGCGGCGGCCGCCTTCTGATAGGCGGCGGTGGTCAGGGCCAGCACCTGGTCCTTTGCGCTTTGGATCATATTCATTGCGGGGTCCTCCTTCATTCTTGATATAGCTCCAGCCGGACCGTCAGCGCCGACACCGGCGTCTGTCCCATGTGCAGGGAATAATCCAGCGTAATGTGTCCTTGTTCCTCCTGCTCCAACTCCCACAACAGCTCATGGGCGGCTACGTCCAGCGCCAGCACGCCCTCCTCCGTGGGCAGGTGCAGGGCAGTGGGGGCGGCGGGGTCCAGCCGCATCCGGTAGCTGTTGCCGCTGCGGAGGGTCACGCAGCCGCAGTCCTCCAGCCACAGCTCCGAGGTCATGAGACTGCCGTCCTCATCGCTGCGGGCCTGATACCGCAGCTGCCACCCCGACGGGGTGCGCTCCAGCGTGCCGCTGCCCCGAAAGTGCAGCACATCCTCCATGTCCGGGAGCCGGGTGCGGCTCTCCACATGGACCTTCACATTTCCTTCCATGACGGCCTCCTCAGTATCGCTCGATGTCCACCAGCCGCACGGGAGCCGTAGGCTCCTCCTGCAGGAAGCGGCGGGCCATCTGGCCGAAGCCCTCCGGCCGGTCGCTGGTACACAGCAGCGCCTGTCCGGTCCCCTCCGGGGCCAGCAGCTGCCGCCGGGCCAGCGCATCATGCAGGGTGTGGACGGACTCTGCACCGGCGTTCACCAGCGCCACCTCCGGCCCCATGATCTCCCGGATGATATCCGTCAGCAGGGGATAGTGGGTGCAGCCCAGGATCAGCACGTCCAGCCCCTCCTGCCGCAGAGGCTCCAGATACTCACGGGCCACCGTCTCAATGACCGCGTCGCCGGGCTGATAGCGGCCGTTTTCCACCAGCGGCACCAGCAGCGGGCAGGCCCGGCTCACCACATGGATGGTTTCATCCAGCCGGTGCAGCGTCCGCTCATAGGCGCCGCTGCGGACGGAGGCAGCGGTGGCGATGAGGCCCACCCGCCGGTTCCGGGTCATGGCCGCCGCCTTCCGGCAGGCGGGCTCCACCACCCCCAGGATGGGCAGGTCGTTTTCCGCCTGCAGCTGGGGCAGGGCCGTGGTGGATACGGTGCCGCAGGCCACCAGCACTGCCTTAATATCGAAGGAGCGCAGGAAGTGGACGTCCTGCCGGGCGTATTTCAGCAGGATCTCCGGCGAGCGCCCGCCATAGGGGACACGGGACGTGTCTCCGAAGTATATAATGTTTTCAGAGGGCATCAGCCGCCGCATTTCCCGCACGGCGGTCAGCCCCCCCAGACCGGAGTCGAACACTCCGATGGGCCGTTGGTCCATGACTGGGCCTCCTTTCCGGCATCCCCGTGACGCCGCAGTGTATCACGCTGCATAATAAAACAATCATATTATACTATGGAAGCTCTCCTTTCTCAAGTGAAAATTTGGCGGATTTCCCCGGTTTTTTCAGTGGTATTTTCCCGCCGGGTCTGTTATACTGTTGCATACAGTAAAGGCCCTATCGGCGGCGTGGAGGTGTATCCATATGGAGATCAAAATGACAGAGAAGCAGTTCCGGCGTCTGCTGGATCTGGTGTATATCGGCAACTGGATCCTCAATTCCACTCGGGGCGACGATCGCATCCGCCAGTATGACGAGGTGGAGAGTCTGGTGTTCTCCCAGTGTCTGGCCCATGGGATGGCGCCGCTGACGGAGCTGTATCAGGGGCAGCTGATCCCCTCACAGGCCTTTGCCGAGGGCGGCATCCACGAGGCCATCATGGCCTATGAGGACACCACCTTCTTCGAGATACTGGCGCAGGAGCTGGCCCTGCGGGACATGGATGATCCCCCCATCACGGAGGAGAATTACGACGAGGTCATGAACCGCATGAACGCCTATCTGGGGGAGTTCGAGGCCCACGGCACCGACCACATCTCCGTGGACATGGAATAACGCACTGCATAAAAAATCTGCCGGGAGAGCACTTCCGGCAGATTTTTTATGCACCGGCGCAGGTCTGCTGATGAAAGAGCCGGGGACGGAAGCTCCGTCCCCGGCTCTTTTGATTTTTGTTACGCCTCAGCGCTTCAGCACTTCTCGTAGATGGTGGCAACGCCCATGCCGCCGCCGATGCACAGCGTAGCCAGACCACGCTTGGCCTCGGGACGCTTCTGCATCTCATGCAGCAGGGTGACGATGATACGAGCGCCGGAAGCACCCACGGGGTGGCCCAGAGAGATGGCACCGCCGTTGACGTTGACCTTGCTCATGTCGAAGTGCAGCTCACGGGCCACAGCGATGGACTGAGCGGCAAAGGCCTCATTGGCCTCAACCAGATCGATGTCGTCGATGGTCAGGCCAGCCTTAGCCATAGCGGCACGGGAGGCAGGCACGGGGCCAACGCCCATGATCTTGGGATCCACACCGCCCTGGCCCCAGCCAATCAGCTTGGCCATGGGCTTCAGGCCGTACTTCTCCACAGCCTCGGCAGAAGCCAGCACGATGGCGGCAGCGCCGTCGTTGATGCCGGAGGCATTGGCAGCGGTGACACGCTGGGTACCCTTGTCCTCGGTCTCCTTGGCACCGGTGACCTCGAAGGTGTGAACGACCTCGGGGTTGGGGGACTCAGGACCCACGGGGAAAGCGCCACGCAGCTTGGCGATGCCGTCGGCGGTGACGCCGGCCTTGGGGAACTCGTCACGCTTGAACTCCACGATCTCCTTCTTGACCTTCACAGGGACGGGAACGATCTCGTCGTCGAAGCGGCCGGCGGCCTGAGCGGCCTCGGTCTTCTGCTGGGAAGCAGCGGCGAACTCGTCCTGCTCACGGCGGGTGATGCCCCAGATATCATTGATGTTCTCGGCAGTGGTACCCATGTGATAGTTATTGAAAGCATCCCACAGACCGTCACGGATCATGGTGTCCACGATCTTCTTGTCACCCATGCGGGCGCCCCAGCGGGCATCGGGGGAGGCGAAGGGGGCAGCGCTCATGTTCTCGGTACCGCCGCAGACCACGATGTTGGCATCGCCGGACAGAATGGCACGGGCGCCCTCGATGACGGACTTCATGCCGGAGCCGCAGACCATGCCGATGGTGTAGGCGGGAACGGAGTAGGGGATACCGGCCTTGACGGAGACCTGACGGGCCACGTTCTGGCCCAGACCGGCGGTCAGGATGCAGCCGAACATCAGCTCATCCACGTTCTCGGGAGCAACGTTGGCCCGCTTCAGGGCCTCCTTCACCACGATGGCGCCCATCTCGGTGGCGGGGGTGTTCTTCAGGGAACCGCCGAAAGAACCGATAGCGGTTCTGCAGCAGTTGACGACGTACAAGTCTTTCATAGTATCTTTTCCTCCTAATTTGTTTTGGGTCCCTTTTTGGCTTTCCGATTTGCCTTGGTTTCCATTACCTTATCTATCGTACCATTTTTAGCAAAATAGTCAAGGGGAGAATCTCATAAAAATAGGAAATAATTCCAGAGTTCCCTTGTTTCGGGAGAAAATCAGTCCCCGGAGCCGGTGCTGCCGCCATCCTTTTCGCCGGAGTTATCGCTGTCCGTACTGCTGCCCGTGCCGGGATCGGCGCTGCCGGAGCTGAACTGGCTGCTAAGCTCGGACTGCCGGGCCGTGAGACGGCTGTAAAAGTCCCCGGCGTCCAGCTTGTCATAGAGACCCTGATTGTATTCCACCGTCAGCTCGCTGCGGGCCTGAGTCACGTTTTCCGTGAACATCTCGTCCAGCACGGAGCCCTCGTCCAGCGTCTGGCCGATGGCCACATACCAGCCTTCGTCGGTGGCAATGACATCGCTGACCTGTCCCGGCTCCAGCGCAGAGAAGGCGGCGGACAGGGTATCCCCCAGCGTCTCGGCGCTGAAGGTGCGGCCGGTGTCCCCGGCCTCGATGCCCAACTGCTGGGCCATCTCCGCATACAGGGCATCCTTATCCTCGGCGGTGGCCAGCCGGGCGGCGAAGTCCTCTGCCTGCGCCTGAGAGTTCTCACCGCCGGAGGCGGGCCAGTACAGCAGCTTCACCGTTACGTAGCCCTTTTCCTGAGCGAAGGCGTCGATGGCCTCCTGCGTGGGGTGCATGGCGCTGCCGTCGGCGGTATACAGATCGTGAATCCGTGCATACAGCAGGTACATCCGGTTGATGCTGTCGAAGGTATCCTCGCTGATGCCCAGCAGCTGCAGCTGCTGCTGATAGCCCTCCTCGCCGCCGTAGTAGGTGACATACTGCTGCCGCTGCTGCTGAAGCCGGGCCTCGTCCTCCTCCGTCAGCGATACATTGTACTGTTTGGCCCACTGCCGCAGCAGGGCGTAGAGCTTCACCGTCTCCACGGCGTCGGCCTTGGCATAGGACCCGTAGGTCATGCCGTTGGACACCTCGGCGCTGAAATCCAGATTCGGCACATAGGAGGTCAGGTACTCACAGTCATAGGCCAGCCAGTACAGGTACTCCTCCGCCGAGATATCCTCGCCGTTGATGCGCATCAGCACGGCGTCCGGATGGATGCCGGTGACCTCGTAGTAAAGGCCGTCCGTTCGTTGGCCGGCGCTCATCCGGTCACCGGAGGCGATCCACAGCACCATCAGCACCGAGACCGCCAGCATCGCAGCAAAACGTTTCATAGGGTTCCTCCTTCTGCGGGCGTTTCGCCCGAAATTTCCTTGCGTTTGAGAGTCAGCGCCTCCACCAGATGCCCGGCGGCGTCCAGCGCCTCCTCGCCGGGCTTCAGGTGCAGCGTCAGCTTGGGATGCTCCCCCGCCGACAGCAGCAGGCGGCTGCGGTAGGCAGGCAGAGTGCATACCGCCATGAGGCTGGGGACATCCATCCGCTGGCCCAGACTCAGCAGCAGCGTCTGGCCCTTCTGGGTAATATCCGTCACCCCGGTGTCGGCGGCTGCCGCCCGCAGCAGCGCCACATCCAGCAGCGCCGTCACCGGCCGGGGCGGATCGCCGTAGCGGTCCGTCAGCTCGTCGATGAGGTCCGCCGCCGCATCGTTATCCCGCAGGGCGGCAATGCGCCGGTACAGGTCCATCCGCTGCCGGTCGGAGGGGACATACCGCTCCGGGATGTACGCCGCCACCGTCAAATCGGCGGAGCACTCCGGTCGGATCTCCCGGCCCTTCCCCTGCTGCTCCAGCACGGCGTCGTTCAGCAGCTTCAGATACATATCATAGCCCACGCTCATCATGTAGCCGGACTGCTCCGGCCCCAGCAGATTCCCGGCACCACGGATCTCCAGATCCCGCATGGCGATGCGGAAGCCTGCACCGAAGTCCACATATTCCCGGATGGCGGACAGCCGCTTGCTGGCCACCTCCGTCAGCACCTTGCCGGGGCGGTAGGTGAGATAGGCGTAGGCCCGGCGGGAGGAGCGCCCGATGCGGCCCCGGATCTGGTGCAGCTGCGCCAGACCCAGCCGGTCGGCGTCCTCGATGATGAGGGTGTTCACGTTGGGGATGTCGATGCCCGTCTCGATGATGGTGGTACAGACCAGCACCTGCACCTCGCCGTCGGCCATCTGCTGCATCACCCGGCTCAGCTCCTGCTCGGACATCTTGCCGTGGGCCATGGCGAGGCGCACATCCTCCCCCAGCCACTGGCGCAGCCGTCCGGCGGTGGACTCGATGTTTTCCACCCGGTTGTGCAGGTAGTAGACCTGTCCGCCCCGGTTCAGCTCCCGCCGGATGGCCTCCGCCACGGCGGGCCACTCGTGCTCCATGACGTAGGTCTGCACCGGCTGGCGGTCCCTGGGGGGCTCCTCGATGGTGGACATATCCCGGATGCCCGACAGGGCCATGTTCAGCGTCCGGGGAATGGGGGTGGCGGACAGGGTCAGGGTGTCCACCTGACGCACCCGCTCCCGGAGCTTCTCCTTGTGGGTCACGCCGAAGCGCTGCTCCTCGTCGATGACGAGCAGCCCCAGATCCTTGAACACCAGATTCTTCGCCAGCAGGCGATGGGTGCCGATGAGCAGGTCGATCTTTCCCTGCGCCGCCCGCTCCAGAATGTCCTTGGTCTGCTTGGGGGTGCGGAACCGGCTCAGCACCTCCACCGTCACCGGGAAGGAGCGGAAGCGGTTCATGGCGGTGGCATAGTGCTGCTGGGCTAGCACCGTGGTGGGTACCAGAATGGCGGCCTGCTTGCCGTCTAGGATGCACTTCATCACCGCCCGCAGGGCCACCTCCGTCTTGCCGTAGCCCACATCGCCGCACAGCAGCCGGTCCATGGGTACGGGCTTTTCCATATCCGCCTTGATCTCCCGGATGGCCTGTAATTGATCGTCGGTCTCCGTGTAGTCGAAGGCATCCTCGAACTCCTGCTGCCACGGGGAGTCCGGGGAGAAGGCATGACCCGCCTCCCGCTGTCGCTGGGCATAGAGCTTGATGAGGCCCTCCGCCAGATCCTTGGCGGCTGCCTTGGCCCGGTGGGTGGTCTTGGCCCACTCCGTGCCGCCCAGCTTATTGAGCCGGGTGTGCTCGGTATCCTCCCCGGCCCCGATATACTTGCTCACCAGATCCAGCGCCGTGGCCGGCACATACAGGCAGTCGCTGCCGGCATAGGCGATCTTGATGTAGTCCTTCTCCACCCCGTCGGTGGGCATCCGGATCATCCCCACGAAGCGGCCGATGCCATGGTGCTGATGCACCACCAGATCGCCGGGGGTCAGGTCGGCGTAGGATTGGAGCTTCTGCTGATTGCTGTCCCGCTTGGGGCGGGCCTTTTTGGCCTTGCCTGCCAGCGGCGTGGTCAGCTGACCCTCCGTCAGCACCGCCAGCTGTAGGGCCGGGTACTCGCATCCGGCGGACAGAGTACCCAGCGTAATGAGCACCACGTTCCGCACCGGGGAGCGCTCCCCCTCCAGATCCAGTGCCGCCGGGATCCTCCGGGCCTCCAGCAGCTCCTGTAAATTCCGGGCCCGTACCTGTCCGCCGCACAGCACCATCACCCGGCAGCCGCTGGTGAGATAGTGGGTCAGATCCGTCACCGCCGTCTCCAGCGATCCGCCGTAGCCGGACAGCTGCCGGGCGTCGATTTGCAGCAGGGCCTTGGGGGCCAGCAGATACCGGCTGGTGGGCAGGCTCTCCAGTTGGCACACGGGGAAGCGCTCCAGCTGCCGGGCAAAGTCCGTCTCCGGCAGGGCTGCTTCTGCCATGGGGCCGCACAGGATGCCGCTCTCCATGGCGGAGGTGACGTCCGCCTTCATCTGGCTCAGCCAGCCCTTCAGGGCCTCTGCTGTGCGTCCGCTTTCGCTGACGCACACCAGACACTCCTTGGGCAGATAGTCCATGGCCGTCACCATCTCCGGGTATACCGCCGCCAGAAACCGGTCGCTGCCGTTGGGGACGATGCCCTGACGCAGCAGGTCGGCATCCGACCGCAGCTGCCGGGCCACGGGCTTATCCTTCATCCGTCCCGCCAGCGTCTCCAGCCGTTCGGCGGTCTCCTCCGCCGCACCGTCCCGCCACAGGGGCAGCACCTCGCCGGCCGGCAGCAGCAGCGCCTCCCGACAGTTCTCCGTCCGCCGCTGGGTGGCGACGTCGAAGAAGCCCAGCGAGTCCACCTCGTCGTCAAAAAATTCGCATCGTACCGGGGCCTCGGCACCGGGGGAATAGACGTCCAGAATACCGCCCCGCAGGGCGAACTGTCCCGGCCCCTCCACCTGCTCCGTGCAGGTATAGCCCGCCGCCGTCAGCCGCCGGGCCAACTCCTCCCCCTGATACCGCCCGTCGGAGCGAAGGGTGAAGCTGCACCGCTCCAGCACCTGCGGGGGAATGCATCGCAGGGCCAGTGCATCGGCGGTGGTGACGATCACCGGGGACTCCTCTTGCCGGATGCGGTACAGAGCCTCCAGCCGCCGGTATTCCCATTGACGGCTCACCGCCGCCAGCTCCCGCC
>ERZ791875.1190-NODE-1190-length-18786-cov-22.606054_pt1 | contig 18786 bp, 7 predicted proteins | sample MGYA00510278_ERZ791875 | MGnify/ENA primary metagenome ERZ791875 (study PRJEB30046, sample SAMN00792078) | human gut metagenome | study: EMG produced TPA metagenomics assembly of the A metagenome-wide association study of gut microbiota in type 2...
CTTTAATGTGTTTTGCATCGCTGCTACTCTGGTCGCAACCTGCCAGCAGAATTCCTGCCAGCAATAATGCGGCCCCCGCCCGTAGATGATGTGTTGTCAGTTTCATTTTTTATCCTTTTTTTAATCATTAACTGACTATAATGGCAAGAACACTACGATTTAAAAAACGAAAAGCTATCGAATAGAAGAAAAAGGTATAAAAAACTGGCACTTCTTACTGACCACGCAAACACCTTTCGTACAGCATGATGAGAGCGGTAAAAGCAAACTACACTTATGCTTCATTCGATGCACATTTGCAGAAGGTTGCCGCTATGAAGCCAACGATGCTACTCATGATTACCGTATTCCTGACTTTTCCAGCCATTTCTCAGGCCGAGTCGCCATTCAGCTCGCTACAGTCGGCAAAAGAGAAAACCACGGTATTGCAAGATTTACGTAAAATTTGCACGCCACAGGCGTCATTATCAGACGAAGCGTGGGAAAAATTAATGTTGTCTGATGAGAGTAACAAACAACATATCCGCGAAGCTATTGTGGCGATGGAGCGTAATAATCAGAATAACTACTGGGAAGCGCTGGGTAAGGTGGAATGCCCGGATATGTGAATTTCGCACACCTCCGCGCTCAGGCCAGCAGCCGCTGACTTAAGCTCGCACATCAGTAAATCACCTGCTTTTTCAAATTCCAATCAAAATTGAACCCGTTCATCAGGATTGTGGATAAATTTCCCTCTACATTATTTTCATTTCATCACATAGAAAATCTTATCTCATTGAAACAATACTTGTTTTTAATGCAGAAAACGAAGCCCAACGGATGGGCATAAAAATGAGCGAATTTTGATATCACCACCCTCTAAAAAATGGTGAAGTCTGAACAAAGAATGTTCGAAAGGAGAGAGTAGAGATGGAAAGCGCAAATCTGGATTTAGAAGAAAATAAAGAAATTGCCAGTAAGTTCGAACGTGCATTAGGTATGGGAGCAACGCTTGCAGAGCTGCATGGCATAACCCCGGATACCCTTGAAGGCGTTTATGCTTACGCTTATAACTTTTATGAAAAAGGAAGACTTGACGAAGCTGAACTCTTTTTTAAATTTCTCTGTATTTATGATTTCCAAAATTATAACTATCTAAAAGGATATGCCGCCGTCTGTCAATTGAAGAAAGATTATCAAAAGGCATTCGACATGTATCATATCTGTTTAATGCTATCTCCCGATAACGATTTCTCTTTGGTTTATTATATGGGTCAATGCCAGATGGGCTTAAAAAACATTAAAATGGCCACTGAGTTATTTAATACTGTCGTAACCTATAGTCAAAATGAAAAAATTAAAGAGATGGCTACTGCTTATCTTGAACTTTTGACAGCCAATACCGAAGAGGAAGTTCGAACAGAGTGAGTCGGCAAAATGAACATAAACGGAAAAAACGCTTCTTTTACGTCTGAAGAGTTAGCCAGGAAATATCATGAGGAAGGCACAGTTGATTTAAAAAAATAACCATGGCGATAAAATAAATGAGAAGAATAACAATAAACACATTACTTACTTTCCCGTTGATGCCATTTTAGATGGGAATAAACATCTGCCATGAGTTAAATAAAAAAGAATTAATTACACCCGATGATAGCTTAAAAAGGAGGTGAATTATGTCGGCACCGATTACGGGACAAACGATCACGTTTGAACAAATCAGTGAAACATTGCGTACACAGTATAGCGATGCGGAAAAAAGACTGCAGGACAGCAGCAAAACGCAAGTTGATCCCATGCGGCTTAATAAAAACCCGAAATCCCTTGATAACGATATTCGCGCTCGTCTTGAAAACAAACCGATGCTTGCTCCGCCTGAAATACAGGTTTCAGATTCAGACAACGCCACTACAGCAAAGACGAATGATGCCCGCCTGACAATGATTTTGGGTAATTTAACAGGCATTGCCGATCAGGATATTACAAAACGATTGCATAATAACCTTGACAGCACCCTGCTTCGACACGAAATGGCACATAATAAGTTTCGTGAATTAAGTGACGCTTATTCCTCGTCATTAGATGATGCGCAAAAAGCCGACGATATCATGCATCAGGCCAATAATAATTACAATGCGGTCGATAAAAAGGTGCAATCGCTGGAGAAAAAAGTCAACACATTGAATCAAGAGCTGTCGCAACTGCAACCTGGCGATCCGCAATATAATAAAGTACTGACGCAAAAAAATGCGGCTGAAAAAACACTCACGCTGTCATTACAAAAAAAATCGTTAGCTGAGAAATCGTTAAATACAGCCATTATGGATGCTGATGCTGCGATCGGCCAAAGTATGGAAATTTTTGACGAAATTCAACAGCAAGAACAGATTAATAACTTCACCACCAATATTTGCCTGACACAGGAAAACCAGAAAAATAGAAACGCGACAGCCACATTTATCCTTTTGATTACTTCAGTAATGGAAGTTATTGGTGATACCAATTGCGACTCTATTAAAAATCAATCTGAGGTAATGAAAGAGATTAACCATGTCAGGGAAAATAAACTCAATGAAACAGCACGTAAATATACTACCACGACTAAAGTTTTAAAAATCGTTAATGAGTGTGTAACTGTAGTTACCTTTGCCGTAAGCGCAGTCTTAATTGTTGTTGGTCTTCTTGCTGCAGTTCCAAGTGGTGGTTCAAGTATTGCGGGTGCATTGGCACTTATTGGAGGAATAGCGGGCGCAGTAGTATTAGGTGTAGATATCACTTGTCAAATCGCTCTGGGCACCACGGCTACCGGCTGGATTTTAGGGAAAGTTGTTGAAGGTCTTTCGGCTGCGATTAAAACAGTTGATCCCACTCTGCTCGCAATCACCGCGCTTCTGGACGTTATTGGTGTCGATCAAGATACGATTGAACTGGTTAAAAGTATTTACGCAAGTGCAGCCGCTTCTATTGTCATGGCGACAGTAATGATTGGTGCAGCTGTAATATGTTCTGTAGCAATAGGGGCCGTTGTTTCTGCATTATCAAAAACAGCCGCCGAAGAAGTCACCAAAGAAATAACAAGCACTATAAAATCAACCATTGAATCCATTATTAATTCAGTTTCAAAAAATATTATAAAGGTATTAGACAGCGTATGCAGCGTGCTACAAACATCAGCCGTAGTGTTGAAGTTGATTGCCAAAATAAGTAATGGCCTGGAGAAAATAGGCTTACTCATCTGTGCAATAGCAACATCGACGATGAATTGTTTTGTTGCTGGAAACTCTGCCGACATGGCAATTTTACAACAGGACATGAGTAATCTATCAAAAACGCGTGAACAAATGCTTTCAGTATTGCAAAGGGTGGATAAAACCGTCGAACAAGAGGTAAGCCAGATGGTAAGAGTATTACAACACCGAACTGAAGCCTTAAAATTTGCTTCCCATTCTATCGTATAAGAGGGTTTTAACATGGCCACCTATGAAATTAAAAATGCGACCAGCATACATAATATTAACAATCTCGATAAAACAATCTTTGATAGAGATTATGGTAAAGAAAACAACATACCAAATGATAATAAAATTGTGCAATACTATAACCTTAAAGATATTAAGCATGACATAAGCTCTCAGTTTATAATATTAAAAAATACAGACAGAGAAGTCTGTCCGGAACTAAGAGTAAAACTTTTGGATAATCTTAATTACTCAAGGAATACGCTAGATAATTTGAGGGGTGACCTTGACCAAGCTACAATTTCATTCAGTCAATCAAGCAGTTCTGCAGAACAGAGTTCTATTAAAATATCTAAATATAATATCCTTGATATGCTAGATAATTTGACCATGCGACAACAGGCTGTTATGGAGGAATTTTTAAGGGTATTCACATCAATGTATAAAGCCTCTGCTATGTCTGAGGCTATTATGAGCAACGTTTTTGAACAACTTGTCCAGTATCAGAAAACAGAAACCGTACACGCCACAATGGCAAGTTCGGCAGGTGTTCTTGCCGGGTCAACAGTTGGCGCAGCTGGAGCTGCAGCATCTGTTGTAGCAAATTTCAGAAGCCATCCCGAAAAGATGCAAACCCTTACACCTGATCAGAAGCACACTATCAGTGGAACTGATGATAAAACACAGCGAGGATTAAAAAGGGAAGTTCAAGATCAACAAGCTTATCTCAAGCAAATAGATGAAGAAATAAAAACAACAACGAAAGATACAACACTTGATGAAGAACAAAAAGAAGAGACCCTGAAATATTACGATAAAGAAAAAGAAACTACGGAAGAAAAAATTAGAGATAAAAACGAGCGTATTAGTATAAAACATAACAGGAAATATAATAAATATTTTACTATAGGTAAAGCAGATGTACTTTCACAGCTTGTTAATCAATCAACTCAAGCATCACTTAGAATTCTAGAAAGTACTACTCATGCAGAAAAAGACATTGTTGAACAGGCTAAAAATGTCATGCATTCAGTTATGAGTAGCTATCTGGATCAAATTAATCGTGATGTTCAAGGAAGAGATCAGGCACTCAATTTATTACAGCAAATAATACAAACCATTATTGATACTGATAGTGCTATTGTTCAAGGAATTCGCTCATAAATTATTGCAATAATAGTTTCTTATATTTAAGGAGGAATGACACATGATTAATAAAGATAATAATTTAAATATAGATATTCTACGTCAGCAGAATGCAAACATTCCTCTTCAAGAGGCATCCTCGCAAAGTGAGGAGCCTCATCAACTGGAAAACAGCAAAAGCGAGGGTAATTTGCATAACAGCGCCAGTAAGGATAATAATATTGGCGCTATGCTCAAGAAAGATGTTGAAAAACTATCAACTTTAGTCAGTGAACGTAGCCCGCGAAATGAAGACTGGAAATGCCAGCATGACATACAGCTTAACTTCGTTAAAAACATGCTCAGAAATTTCCCAACTGAGAACCTGTCAGAGAAAGGATCTGCGCTCTTACACGAAAGTTATTCGCTGATAAAAAACGTTCTGCAGCTTACAGAAAATGTTAATACTATTGACGGAAAATTAAAGGATCCCGCTAAAATATTGACCTTGCATAACTCTGTGAGAAAAACCCTGGCTAACGTTGCTCACAACACAACCGGGTCAAGTGCAATGGCATCGACCAAAGGTACCTTAAATCACGCTATCGCTTCTTTAGAGAGTTCTGCGCCTGAAATGAGAAGTTCAGCAACCAGCAGTACTTTAACGGCCAGTAGTTCAAACGAATTTAAAAGTGATAAATATATATGCAGTGATATTGCTGATTTGATGAGTGTGCTCGGTAGCGACTACCTCGAAATCTATGCAAATAGCGTTGAGATAATGAGCGCATACTGGCAGGACTTCAGTGAACATATCCAAAGCAATATGGGAAAATGGACTCACTCTAATAAAAAAGGCGATGCGATAGTTTTTGACGTCAATGCATTCCAAAAAGCCTTGATGCATTTTTATTATATCGATAAATATCCTAATGGTGATTTCCACTATCATTACAATCCAGACTATGTTTTATACCCTCCGGCACCTGCTGACAAAATTGGTGTACCACTAGAAGAAGCAGAAAAATGGTGCGCCGCTTTAGGACTTCCGGTAATTCCACCCGATCCCAAACACCGCACACCTTCTCCGATTGTCGAAGTTGAACCGCAAGGTAGCGGTCTGTATGTTATTATTCCCAACCCTCAGATTATTGACAGTATGAGTCAGTCTTCAGACTCAATGGTGCATAGGGACGATAAAGGGAAGGAAAAAAATATATCTAAAGAATTCACCGGTTATGAAATAAGCACAGCTGAATACCAGGCATGGCTGGCGGGTTATAACGGCCAGGCAGAAAACATGAAAACCGACGTGCAGGTTATCACGACTAAATACAGTACAGCCAACTCCACCTACGATACAATTATCAAATTATTATCTTCAACCATTACTGCGTTGTTTGATTCAGCGAAAGATTATTTACGTTTCTGATTAAGTAACACCCACAATTATCGCCTACTATCTGGTCCCGAAAAATGGGACCAGCGTTTCATATTATTAAGCATCAGCTTTCATTCATTTCTTCATCACAATCTTACAAAATGAGCGTTTTTTGATAGAGCAATTCTGCCAATACTTTATTTTATATTAATCAAATTAATACTATGAATAGAGAAAACGGAAGGAGCGTTCTATGCAACTGCAACATGGAAAAAATAATACACAACAATATATATTTGGCGACTTTGTATTAAAAAACAATGGAATATTATTATTCAAAAACAAAGAATATCATATTCCCCCGAAAGAACTTGGCGTTATCATTCTATTACTTAATGCTGACGGTGAAATTGTTAGCAAAGAAGAGATTATCGATAAGGTCTGGAGCGCGAGTGTTGCCAGTGATGAATCTCTAACACGATGTATTTATGCATTGCGCAAACTTTTGCATGAGAATAAACAGTGTAAGTATATCGAAACGGTCTATGGTCGTGGATACCGTTTTACTGTACCTATTGTGATTGTGACCGATAATGAACCGGTAAAGTCGACCACCACTCTTGCCGTTTTTCCCTTTCGTACTGAAGGTTCGATCAATGTTCTAAAACTCCATTACGAACTTGTCCAGGGCCTTTCAAAATATGCTTTTTGTGGTTTAGATATTTTACCCGCTTCGGTAACAAATGAGGCCAGTGATTTCTCCACCATCCATCAGTTTATCAATAAAACAGGTCCAGAATATTATATTATGGGTCAGGTCGTTCACTATGGTAAAAACTGGCGTTTATTTATTGAGTTAATCCATGCCAGAACGCATAAATTGATTGATCATCAAAGTATTGATTTCAACCCCGATAATCCTCTTTCCGTATTATTATCACAAGTAATTAATATTCTTATTGAAAAAATACCCAACATTAATTTTAAATCTATTAATACACAACAAATGCCATCTCTGGATTCTGCTGTTATGTATATGAATGGCAGGATGGAAATGTACCGTTATACACCAGAAAGTTTGAAACGAGCATTAGTAATATTTAGAGATTGTGTGAGTACGCAACCGCAAAATACCTTGCCCTACTGTTGCCTGGCGGAATGCCATATATCATTAGCACTCCTTGGAATCAGTGAACAAAAACAAGCAATAACTACGGCAGTAACCTCCATTGAAAAGGCTCTGGAAATTAACCCTTCAAATTCTCAGGCATTGGGTTTACTGGGTTTAATCAGTGGGCTAAAAGATGAACATTCAGTGTCTAATGTGCTATTTAAGCAAGCACATTTACTCAAACCTAATTCGCCAGACGTTTATTATTATCAGTCTCTGCTATGTTTTTTGAACGGTGACCTAGCAAGAGCATTTAATTTAATAGAAAAAAGCATTGCTCTTGAACCCAATAAAATGGGCATAAGCATTCTTAAATTAATTATACTTTATTACACATCCCCCCTCGATAACGCGATATCTTTTGCATTAAATCTTAACAGTCAAAACACCTGTAATAATCCAATTATTACCTCTATTCTGGCTATGTTCATGGCACTGAAAGGACATAATGACAAAGCCAAAAGTTTATTGCTTAAACTTGAGCCTGAACATGGTCTTGATTACACCTGCGTTAACTCGCTTTATACGAAGTTTCTGATCTATGGCGCATCTATAAAAAATGACATTATGAAGTTACTGGCAAATATTAACACTAACAAAATCAATGGTGTGATTTTGCCGTTAATTTACACTGTTTATGGTAAGAAAGAATATGAAAAGCGCTGGCAACAATTAATTAAAGAGAATGATTTATGGTCAAATGTTTTGCTTCATGACCCCCGTTTGCTCAGTGTAAAAAATGAATTTAATACTATTGGTGTGATGCGTACTTCTGCGTAATAACGAATATAAATTGCCCTGCTGATGCAGGGCAATTTAGTGATTACTTCGTTAATAATACTCTACGCACAAGCCAGAGGACTTTCCTGTTCCAAGCTCTGATATACCAGTTTCAGGATTAAATTTCTCGTGTACTCCCATGAGCTGAGTGCTTGTCCAATAATCCGTACCGCTAAAAGCGTTCCCATAAATTTTTAAATTACCATATTCGCCCCACAACGTACCTACTTTTCGCGGTACTACCCCACCGCTTGGCCGCTGCGCTAATTCTAAAGATGACGGCATTTGACCATAGCTACATGAAGTGTTTATGATATCCCAGGTATTACTACTGGTAGCACCTAAACTAGTAAACCATTTTTTAATCTTGAATTTAAATACAACATCATTCCCTTTACCATTCTTGGGTTTCCCGGTAATAGTAACTTCACTTCTTATCAGCACAGATAATGTTACTTCTCCATTACTGTCAACATTAATTCCATAAATCCCAGCCGTCCAATTATAATCCGTATTTTTCATATTATGGGTTAGTAACAGCGTGAATTTTGCACCATCAAACCCTGTTTCTGGAAAACCATCTGTCGCCCTGAATTTTACACCATTAACACTCAGCAACTCGACTTCCACAAAAGGAAGGATGGTATAGGATGGTTGTCCGTATATACGCCAACCTTTAATCTCCATAAATGAAGTTAAATTTTCTCCTTCTTGGTAGGCCATATATGTACGTTCATATATGCCATCACCCACATATCTCCATTTTTCCCCTTCTTTTTTTTCTACATTTTGTAAGTACACTGTATCATCCAGCAAATCCAGACCGTTATCCACCGGATTTCCAAAATCATCAACTAATAAAACACTGACAGGTAAATCCGCCCCTTCCACTACTAAAACTTCTCGTATACGAAGCTGTGAACCAAGCGGACTCACTTCACCTGGTTTGATAGTGTAATTGTTTGAATAATTGGCATCGCTCCAACCAGCCATCTTCAGTTGCGCATTCAAATTCGCTTCCGCAAAATGCGCCATATACTGTCTTTGATATTGCCCATTGCCGTTGTAAACCCAATTATTGCCCTGGATAGGATCCGCATTCCTGACTTGTACGTTTTCCTCATTAAGCTGAACGACACCATCAGTAATAAAGTTACCCTGGGCGTCTTTAAGAACAACGGTTACCGTTATGCTATCCCCAGCGATATATATCGTTTTGTCCGTGACAATCGTGGATTGATTTTTTGCCGCTGCACCTGGTTGTATTCCGTATAACGAGGACTTAATCTCCTCTGCCCATGTTTTTAATTTCAGACTGGCAACCAGATTTTCCTCGGCAACCCATGCTGTCCAGACAATAGTATATTCACCATTATTCTGCTCGACCCACCGCATAGAATCGGGAGTTGCGCCGCCTACCGCGAAATTATCGATATAAGACTCGATGACTTCTGATGTCAGCCCTAAAGCAGGGTTACCAAACTCATCCCGCAACGTTATTGTGACGGTTAATGGCTCCCCGGCGATATATGCCGATTTATCTGTCCTGATAGCAGAATTTGCCTGCACCGGAGCACCGCTGTGGATGGAATAACTCTCTGATTGTTTACTGCTGCCCCATTCAGACAACTTCAGCGTCGCGTGGTGAGAGTCTCCCGCCATTTGCGCCGACCATGTAGCAGTATAAACACCGGCGGTTTCAGACCATCCTCCTGAACGTACGGCTCCTTCTACTGTTACGTTATCACCAGACAATAAGGACTCGCCCCCTTCAACCTGGTTACCGTGCGCGTCTTTCAGCGTCACGGCGACGGTTATAGTGTCGCCAGCGGTGTAGGCGTTTTTATCCGTAGCGATAGTTGATGTGGCTTGCGCCGGAGAACCGGACTGTATGTCATAGCGATCTGACGTTACGCCATCACTCCACGTCTGCAATTGCAGGTTGGCGTGCTGATTGGTACTGGCAATCGTCGCCATTCGTGTTGTGGTATACACGCCACCTGATTCAACCCAGCTTCCCGTTTCTGACGGGTCGGTGCCATCCACCGCCAGCACACCATTAGCGGCTAACTGTGAAGCTGCACCGGTTACCAGATTATCGAACGCATCCCGGAGCGTTACCGTGATGGTGATTGTCTCTCCAACCGTATAGTTCGACTTATTTGTTTCAACGGTTGAAGTGAGCTGCGATGCATCACCAGGTACAAAGGTGACGTTCTGGCTCTGGCTGCTGTTGTTGATGCTGGCGGTGACTGTACTGGTGCCCGCCGTCTGGCTGGTGACACTGATCTCCACCGTGCCGTCCGGCTTTGTGGTCACCGTCGAAGCAACCGTTGCGCTGTTGCCCGCCAACACGCTGACCGTCTGTCCGGCAAGCGTATTACCGTTAGCATCGGTGACCTTCACCTGCAGCGTATTCGCCGTCGAACCGTCTGCCACTGAGTTATCCCGGGTGACCACCAGATCAGCGATCTGCGCCGTCCTGACATCGGCGATAAACGTCACGTTTCGGCTCTGGCTGCTGTTGTTGATGGTCGCAGTGACTGCACTGACTCCCGCCGTCTGGCTGGTTACAGATATCTCCACCGTGCCGTCCGGCTCTGTGATGACCGCCGGAGCAACCGTTGCGCTGTTGCCTGCCGACACGCTGACCGTCTGCCCGGCAAGTGCATTGCCGAACGCATCGGTCACCCTCGCCCGCAGCGTGTTCGCCGTCGCACCGTCCGCCTCTGAACCGTCCTTAATGACCACCAGACTCGCGATCTGCGCCGTTCTGACATCGGCGATAAACGTGACGTTCCGGCTCTGGCTGCTGTTGTTAATGCTGGCGGTGACCGCACTGGTTCCGGCGGTCTGGCTGGTGACAGAGAGCTCCACCGTACCGTCCGGCTCTGTGATGACCGTCGGGGCAGTCGTTGCGCCGTTGTCCGCCAACACGCTGACCGTCTGCCCGGCAAGCGCATTACCGAATGCATCGGTTACCCTCGCCCGCAGCGTGTTCGCCGTCGCACCGTCTGCCTCTGAACCGTCCTTAATGACCACCAGATCCGCGATCTGCGCCGTCCTGACATCGGCGACAAACGTCACGTTCCGGCTCTGGCTGCTGTTGTTGATGGTCGCAGTGACTGCACTGACTCCCGCCGTCTGGCTGGTGACTGAGATCTCCACCGTACCGTCCTGCCCTGTGATGACAGTCGGGGCAACCGTTGCGCCGTTGCCTGCCAACACGCTGACCGTCTGCCCGGCAAGCGCATTACCGAATGCATCGGTTACCCTCGCCCGCAGCGTGTTCGCCGTCGCACCGTCTGCCTCTGAACCGTCCTTAATGACCACCAGATCCGCGATCTGCGCCGTCCTGACATCGGCGACAAACGTCACGTTCCGGCTCTGGCTGCTGTTGTTGATGGTCGCAGTGACTGCACTGACTCCCGCCGTCTGGCTGGTGACAGGGATCTCCGCCGTGCCGTCCGGCTCTGTAATCACCGTTGGGGCAACCGTTGCACCGTTGCCTGCCAACACGCTGACCGTCTGCCCATTCAGCGCATTCCCGAACGCATCGGTGACCCTCACCCGCAGCGTGTTCGCCGTCGAACCGTCCGCCTCTGAACCGTCCTTAATGACCACCAGATCAGCGATCTTCGCCGTCCTGACATCGGCGACAAACGTCACGTTCTGACTCTGACTGCTGCTGTTGATGCTGGCAGTGACTGCACTGATTCCTGCCGTCTGGCTGGTGACAGAGATCTCCACCGTCCCGTCCGGCTGCGTGGTGACCGTCGGAGCGACCGTTGCGCCGTTGTCCGCCAACACGCTGACCGTCTGCCCGGCAAGCGCATTACCGAATGCATCGGTTACCCTCGCCCGCAGCGTGTTCGCCGTCGCACCGTCTGCCTCTGAACCGTCCTTAATGACCACCAGATCCGCGATCTGCGCCGTCCTGACATCGGCGACAAACGTCACGTTCCGGCTCTGGCTGCTGTTGTTGATGGTCGCAGTGACTGCACTGACTCCCGCCGTCTGGCTGGTGACAGGGATCTCCGCCGTGCCGTCCGGCTCTGTAATCACCGTTGGGGCAACCGTTGCACCGTTGCCTGCCAACACGCTGACCGTCTGTCCGGAAAGTGCATTCCCGAACGCATCGGTCACCTTCACCTGCAACGTGTTCGCCATTGCGCCGTCTGCCACCGCGTTATCCTGCGTCACCTCCAGCATCGCGATCTGCGCCGTGCTGACATCGGCAATAAACTTCACGCTCTGGCTCAGGCTGCTGTTGTTGATGCTGGCGGTGACCGCACTGGTGCCCGCCGTCTGGCTGGTGACACTGATCTCCACCATACCGTCCGGCTCTGTGATTACCGTCGGGGCAGTCGTTGCGCTGTTGTCCGCCAACACGCTGACCGTCTGCCCGGCAAGCGTATTACCGTTAGCATCGGTAACCTTCACTTGCAGCGTGTTCGCCATTGCGCCGTCAGCCACTGAGTTATCCCGGGTGACCACCAGATCAGCGATCTTCGCCGTCCTGACATCGGCGATAAACATCACGTTCTGGCTCGCGGTGCTGTTGTTGATGGTTGCAGTGACCGCACTGATTCCGGCGGTCTGGCTGGTGACACTGATTTCCACCGTGCCGTCCGGCTGCGTGGTGACCGTCGGAGCAGTCGTGGCACCGTTGTCCGCCAACACGCTGACTGTCTGCCCGGCAAGCGTATTACCGAATGCATCGGTGATCTTCACCCGCAGCGTGTTCGCCATTGCGCCGTCAGCCACTGAGCCATCCTTAATGACCACCAGATCAGCGATCTTCGCCGTCCTGACATCTGCAACAAACGTCACGTTCCGGCTCGCGGTACTGCTGTTGATACTGGCGGTGACCGCACTGGTGCCTGCCGTCTGGCTGGTGACACTGATTTCCACCGTGCCGTCCAGCCCTGTGATGACAGTCGGAGCGACCGTTGTGCCGGTATCCGCCAATACGCTGACCGTCTGCCCGGCAAGCGTATTACCGAACGCATCGGTCACCCTCACCAGCAGCGTATTCGCCATTGCGCCGTCTGCCACGGCGTTATCCTGCGTCACCTCCAGACTCGCGATCTGCGCCGTGCTAACATCGGCGATAAACGTCACGTTCCGGCTCTGGCTGCTGTTGTTAATGCTGGCGGTGACCGCACTGATTCCGGCGGTCTGGCTGGTGACTGAGATCTCCACCGTGCCGTCCGGCTGCGTGGTGACCGTCGGAGCAGTCGTGGCACCGTTGCCTGCCAACACGCTGACCGTCTGTCCGGCAAGTGCATTCCCGTTAGCATCGGTGACCTTCACTTGCAGCGTGTTCGCCATTGCACCGTCTGCCACTGAGTCGTCCTTAATGACCACCAGGTCCGCGATCTTCGTCGTCCTGACATCGGCGATAAACATCACATTCTGACTCGCGGTGCTGTTGTTGATGGTTGCAGTGACCGCACTGATTCCGGCGGTCTGGCTGGTGACAGAGATCTCCACCGTACCGTCGGGCTCTGTGATGACCGTCGGGGCAGTCGTTGCGCCGTTGTCCGCCAACACGCTGACCGTCTGCCCGGCAAGCGCATTACCGAATGCATCGGTTACCCTCGCCCGCAGCGTGTTCGCCGTCGCACCGTCTGCCTCTGAACCGTCCTTAATGACCACCAGATCCGCGATCTGCGCCGTCCTGACATCGGCGATAAACGTCACGTTCCGGCTCTGGCTGCTGTTGTTGATACTGGCAGTGACTGTACTGGTTCCCGCCGTCTGGCTGGTGACACTGATTTCCACCGTGCCGTCCGGCTCGGTGATCACCGTCGGGGCAACCGTTGCGCCGTTGTCCGCCATCACGCTGACCGTCTGTCCATTCAGCGCATTCCCGAACGCATCGGTGACCTTCACCCGCAGCGTGTTCGCCATTGCGCCGTCAGCCACTGAGTTATCCTGCGTCACCTCCAGACTCGCGATCTTCGCCGTCCTGACATCGGCAACAAACGTCACGTTCCGGCTCAGGCTGCTGCTGTTGATGCTGGCAGTGACCGCACTGGTGCCTGCCGTCTGGCTGGTGACAGAGATCTCCACCGTGCCGTCCGGCTGCGTGGTGACCGTCGGAGCAGTCGTGGCACCGTTGCCTGCCAACACGCTGACCGTCTGTCCGGCAAGTGCATTCCCGTTAGCATCGGTGACCTTCACTTGCAGCGTGTTCGCCATTGCACCGTCTGCCACTGAGTCGTCCTTAATGACCACCAGATCCGCGATCTTCGCCGTCCTGACATCGGCGATAAATGTCACGTTCTGACTCTGAGTACTGCTGTTGATGGTTGCAGTGACTGCACTGACTCCCGCCGTCTGGCTGGTGACACTGATTTCCACCGTGCCGTCCGGCTGCGTGGTGACCACCGGAGCAACCGTTGCGCCGTTGCCTGCCGTCACGCTGACCGTCTGCCCGGCAAGTGCATTCCCGAACGCATCGGTCACCCTCGCCCGCAGCGTATTCGCCATTGCACCGTCTGCCACTGAGTTATCCCGGGTGACCACCAGATCAGCGATCTTCGCCGTCCTGACATCCGCGATAAACGTCACGTCCCGGCTCTGACTGCTGCTGTTGATACTGACGGTGACCGCACTGCTGCCCGCCGTCTGGCTGGTGACACTGATTTCCACCGTGCCGTCCGGCTGCGTGGTGACCACCGGAGCGACCGTTGCGCCGTTATCCGCCAACACGCTGACCGTCTGTCCGGCAAGTGCATTCCCGAACGCATCGGTGACCCTCACTTGCAGCGTATTCGCCGTCGCGCCGTCTGCCACCGCGTTATCCTGGCTAACGACCAGATCCGCGATCTGCGCCGTGCTGACATCCGCAATAAACGTCACGTTCCGGCTCTGGCTGCTGTTGTTGATGCTGGCGGTGACCGCACTGGTTCCGGCGGTCTGGCTGGTGACACTGATCTCCACCGTGCCATCCGGCTGCGTGGTGACCGTCGGAGCAGTCGTTGCGCCGTTGCCTGCCAACACGCTAACCGTCTGCCCGGCAAGTGCATTCCCGAACGCATCGGTGACCCTCGCCCGCAGCGTGTTCGCCGTCGCGCCATCTGCCACTGAGCCGTCCTGCGTCACCACCAGCTCAGCGACCTGCGCCGTGCTAACATCAGCAATAAAGTTCACCGTTTTACTATCGCTGCTTTGATTGATCTTCGCCTCAACAGTGCTGGCATCCGCTACGGTACTGCTCAGATCAACCTCTGCCATGCCATGCGCATCCGTCCTGATATCTGCGCTCTGCCCTGCATTGGCAAATACAGCCGCCCCCTTCGTCACCGTAAAGGTGACGGTCTGCTCCGGCAGCACATTGCCAAACTGATCTTCCACCCGGACATTCACCGTATGTCGATCGCTGCCATTCGCCAGCACATCCGGGTTACCCGTTGTCACTTGCATCGCGACAATTTGTGCGCTGGCGGCATCGCCACTAATACTGTAATCATTTGAAGTCAGAGCGTTCGCCCAGCCGGACATCTGTAGCTGTGCTTTTAAACCGGTGCCAGGGAGTAAGGCGGTATACGTTGCGGTATAAATTCCTTTTTGATCTTCATTCCAGGCGATGCTTTCCGCTTTTGTATTTGGCAGCTGGATAGCCAGGTTGATAGCGTCTCGTTGCCCCCCGACCAGGTTTTCATAGCTATCCTTGAGTGTTACCGTAACTTTTATCGCGCCGCCCGCGGTGTAGGCCGTTTTGTCGGTAACGATGGAGGAATAAGCCAGCACAGCTCCGCTTTCGCGGATGGCATACGCATCGGATTGCTGCGCGCTACTCCATGTCGATAGTTTCAGCGTGGCGTAATGGCGATCGCCAGCAATCTTCGCGGTTCGGGTGGTGGTGTAAACGCCATCAGACTCTTCGCTCCAGTTACCCGTTTCATTTTTATCTGTACCGCTCACCTCGACCACACTGCTACCCGCCAGCAGCGAAGCCATCCCTTTCACCAGGTTTTTCTGCTCATCCATAAGGGTAACTGACACTTTTATCTTGCCACCCGCGGTGTATGACACATCGTCTGTCTTAATGGTGGAGGTCAGCTGCGAGATATCGCCAGTAATAAAACTCACTTCCACAGACTGACTACTGCCATTGATCTCGGCCTTGATAAGACTATTTACCGCCTGGTCACTGGCAAGGTTAACGCTGGCAATCCCGTCTTTATCTGTCGTCACAATACCGCCATTTGGATCGGCAAAAACCGCCGCACCATTCACGACCGTGAAGGTAACATTTTGTCCCTGCAGTAAATTTTGATGCACATCCCTGACCGTCACAGCGACGGTATTGTGATCGCGTCTGGCAACTGCGTTATTCGCGGTGATCTGCATCGCTGCGATTTTGGCGGTATCTTTATCACCCGCAATACTGAACGCATCCGAATGTTTGGTTTGCCAGCCCGGCATCGTCAGCTGGGCCGTTAATTTGTCGCCAATGAGATGGGCCGTATAGCTTGCTTTGTAAATTCCCTCACTTTCTTCCGTCCAGGCACTAACGGCATCAGCCTTCGTGTTGTCAACTTTAACGGTTTGTTTGAGAAGTTCTTTTCGTCCGGTAACCCCGTTGCCGTTATCATCTCTCAGGGTCACTTTAACGACTATCGGCTTACCCGCGACGTAATTATCCTGGTCTGTCTCAATCGTGGAGTCAGCGCGGGATGCCGTATTCGCCACGATAGCAATCAGCGCTGGCGTCTTAGCGATATCGTCGCCGTTAAATTGCGGCATCAGCGATAACGCGCCAGACGTCTTCCCGGCGGTAACTATTTGGGTATAGGTTCCGTTACCGTTGTCTTTCCATTCGCTTAAGGCGAAATCCTGCAAACCTTTCACCTGTGTTTTTAACGTCATACCTGGGATTGGCTTGCCGCTGGAATCTCGCGCGGTATAGGTCAGCGTTGAGGTTGATTTTCCATCAGCAAGCAGGATTTGCTGATCGACAGAAAGCGTTGAATCGGCGAGGCTTAATGTGGGTTTTTCCACGACCACCATACTTTCTTCACGCCGGGAGAAATTTCCTTTCGAATCTTCCGCTGTAACCGCTATCGGGTAAGTGTTGTCGGTTTCAGGCATTGCCGTGAATCGGTAGGGAGGAATAGTGACCTGAATATCCTTGCCGGAAACAGCTACTTTTCCGCCCGCTGATTGCAGGGAGGCGGCTTCAATGTCATAACCTTTCAGCGCATATTTGGTTTGCAAGGAAGAAACCAGCGATTTAACCTCACCCGGCTTGCCTTTCAACGGATCGGTCAGCGTCAGCCGCACCAGCTCTTTCTTGCGATATTCGAGGACAATATTGTTATTACGATCGACCTGGTCATAGCGACTGCCCACAAGGCTGCGTCGTGCTGCAACTTCAGCCGGATCGAGCTGTTTTTGCAGTGAATGGCCGGGTTGCAACGTCAACTCCATACCAATTCGGGTGTCGTTTTCTCCCTGTTTGCCCTGCCGTTGCTCGGCACTAAAGGAGATCAGGGGAACGGGGGTGTAACTCAAACCTGCGGTAATCGCGTGAGGATCATTTTGTCGCTCGTCTTTACCAAACAGCGCCACTTCATCGCCATAATATTGTTCATAGACCAGCTTGCCGCCCAGCTGCGGCCAGGCCGGTAACCAGCCTTCGGCGCGAAGATCCCACCCGTTCGCCGGACGTGCTTCATAGTCATTGTCGAGTTCCGGTGCACTACGCCAGTTACTGAGGCGCAGATAACCGTTGCCGCTCAGTTTCAGGTAATCGCGCCAGTATTCAACGCCCATCCCGGTTCGGGTGTGATAGCGGGTCAGGTCATGATCGATAAACATATTGACGCCAGACATCCAGCTCGATGTGAAATAACGCCAGCCGATACCGTGGTTGGTTTGAGTGCGATCATCCGTACGGTGAAGTGTGTGCTGGCTGAAGACCAGGTTATCCGGCGTTTCGTACCAGGGATGGAGAAATTCAAATGACGAGCTTTTAAGGCTGAAATCTTCATCCACACCAAGAGATACCCGGGCAGTTCCCCAACGACTGAGCCAGTCCGTTGCCTGCGCAGAGGCAGAAGAAGCCACCCAGCCACGCGCCATACTCGCCGCCTGTTCGCTGTCCATATCGCGTGCTAAAAGTGTTCCGCTTTGCTGCGCCACTTCCGCGACCTGCATTTGCGGATCTTTGCCATCGCGCTCCATCTGCATTGCTTTCAGGTTGCGCGCTTCAGGGCTGTTACTGTTAATGAGGGGCACATCTATTTCATCGCCCTGACGCACATTGTCAAAGCCCCGCGCAAAGGTACGGAACTGATTCAGGCGACGTAATTCATCAACGGTGATACCAAAGCGTGCCGCGACCGTTGGTGGCGATTCCAACGCACCCAGGGTATATGGAATAGTTTTAACGTTCGGCAGGATCAGTGACGCGGCAGTATCCGAGTGCGCAGGATTAATATGCGTAGGGGCAGCAGCCATAACAGGGAATATAGTTTGTGTTATCAGGCAAATACCGGCGGTCAGACGACGTAAACGATCCCCCAATCCACATATGGTGTTATCGCCCCGACGATCGCCATTCCCATGCGCTTTCCCTGCCATTTGTCATCCCTGTCGCTATGCGTTCAGATTAAATGACCTTTCTTTAACATGAGGGAAAATGATGATTCATGATTAGCAAATGATGAATACAGGCGGAATAATGGAAATAACAACAAGATAAGAACAATACCTGATCAAGGGTTATCAGGGGGAAGAACAGGAGAGCTTTCCCGCCAGAGCAATAACCCTCCTGTAAATACGTTACTTCATTTTCACCTTTGCGGTGACCAATAACGCCGTCAGCAACATCAATGTGCCGGACAACATCAACGGCGAAGTCAGACCAATATTAT
>ERZ791875.1194-NODE-1194-length-18738-cov-8.996360_pt1 | contig 18738 bp, 12 predicted proteins | sample MGYA00510278_ERZ791875 | MGnify/ENA primary metagenome ERZ791875 (study PRJEB30046, sample SAMN00792078) | human gut metagenome | study: EMG produced TPA metagenomics assembly of the A metagenome-wide association study of gut microbiota in type 2...
AAGGATTTCCGGTCGGTTAGGGCCGTTACGAATTTCCCCCCCCCTCTGAAATTTCCGGGGATTTTTCATCACACCTTTATTAGAAAGACGGCGTCCCGGTATTCGTACCGGAGCCTGATGCCAGTTTCCGGCCTGCATCCGGGGAGTCGCTTCCCGGCGGATGCACTGTGCCCTTATACGGCTGCGGCCGGGCCTGTCGGCCGGCCCTGACCCGAACTTTGCGCGGCCCCTCACCGCAGAAGATACAATCACAATAACGCGAAACTAACCTGAAAAACCGAATGCCTATGAATTTGAAACCGACTCCCCTCTTCGCAGGATAACTCCGATATCCTGCCTGTGTGCTCTTCGTAAGCAGCAGAAATTCCACTGTTTTACCCTTAAAACCTTCAAACATGAAAAGAAAACGAAGCATAAAAACACTCGATTCCTGTGTATGCATCACGCGCAAAGCCGCAAGACTTTTCTTTGTATCGATGCTCGTATTGTTCGCGTCGGTAACAGAGCTCTATTCACAAACCCCGAGAACCGTGTCGGGCGTCGTAACCGATAAGGACGGCGGCGTCCTTGCCGGAGTGACCGTGATGGCCAAAGGCACGTCGTCCGGTATGGTCACCCAGAGCGACGGCAGCTACACGCTGGCCGTACCCGCCGGTGCGGAGGTGCTCCAGTTCTCGTTCCTGGGAATGGACACCCAGGAGGTCGCCATCGGGTCGAGGACGAAAATCGACGTGGTCATGATTGCCAGCTCGCTCGGAATCGACGAGGTGGTCGTGGTCGGATACGGAACCCTGACCAAACGCGAACTCTCCTCGTCGGTCGGTTCGATCAAGGGCGACGATTTGAACAACCGCACCTCGGCCTTCAACATCATGCAGGACCTGGCCGGCAAGATCGCCGGCGTGAAGAACGTGTCGTTCTCGGGCAAGCCCGGCGGCGCATCGGCCCTGCGTATCCGCGGTATGGGCTCCATCAATGCCGGCAGCGACCCGATCTACGTGCTGGACGGCGTGGTGGGCATCGACCCCTCGATTATCAACCCGGCCAACGTGGAGAGCATCGACGTGCTCAAGGACGCCGCCGCCACCTCGATGTACGGTGCCCAGGGCGCCAACGGCGTGGTCATCATCACGACCAAGTCGGGTAAGAAAGGCGACGGCTTCGTGACCTACAACGGCAAAGTCGGCGTCAGCTTCCTCAACCGTAAAATCGACGTGCTGAACGCCGACCAGTTCATGGAGGTGCAGCGGCGCGCCTATGCCTACAGCGGCAAGGTCATGCCCCACCTGGAAACCCCGATGGAGAACCTGTTCTACTACGCCGAGGACGCTGCGGGCAACTACAAGCGCGATGAGTACGGCCGCCTGATGGCGTCGCCCCGCTACGACACCGACTGGCAGGAGGCCCTGACGCAGAACGCCCTGATCAGCGACCACACCGTTTCGTTCTCTTCGGCCAGCGACAGGAACTCCATCTACTCCAGCATCGCCTACCAGGACTTCGACGGACTGGTGAAATACACCTATTCCCGCCGCCTGACGGGAACCGTGAACGCCAAGAGCGACGTGACCAAATGGCTCAACGTGCAGACCGTCGTTACGGCAGGTACCGACAAGAGCAACGACATGGAGGGCGGCTTCGGACAGGGCCCCATCCGCAACATGCTCGAAATGCCGCCGATCGTGCCCGTGAAATACGACGACGGCACCTGGGGCCGCAAGAACGACTACCCGCTGGGCGAAGTGGCGGAGAACCCCATCCGGCTGCTTCAGGAGCAGAAGAAGGTGACCGAGAACGACTTCGCCGTCTTCAACCTCATCGCCAACATCAAGCTGACCGACAAACTAACGTTCACCGCAAAAGGCGACTACCAGATGACCAACCGGCGTAATTTGAGCTATGCCAAGGCCGGACTGCTCGACGTGAGCGAGAACAACGGCGGTTTTGCCGACATCTCCAACTTCAAGTCGCGCCGGATGGCCAACGAGGATTATTTCACCTACACCGACAAGTTCTTCGGCGGCAAGTTGAGCTCGAGCTTCGTGCTGGGTGCCAGCTGGTACTACTACCATGCGGAGAGCTCGTCGTCGGGTTCGGAGGATTTCTTCGACGATTTCTTCGGCTACCATAACCTGGGCGCCGGTACGACTTACCACAAGCCCACTTCGTCGATGGATCAGAATACGATGAACTCCTACTATTTCCGCATGAACCACAGTTTCAAAGATCGCTACCTGCTGGGATTCACGTTCCGTGCCGACGGCGCCTCGAACTTCGGTGCCAACAACAAGTACGGATTCTTCCCCTCGGCGTCGGCCGCATGGGTGATCTCCGAGGAGCCGTTCTTCGACGCGGCGCGGAAGTACGTCAGCAACATGAAACTCCGTGCCAGCTACGGTACCGTGGGCAACGCTTCGATTCCCAACTACCGGACGATTTCCTCCTACGGCAACGGCTCGATGATTTTCAACAACGAACTCAACCCGTATGTCACGCTTTCCAACCTGGGTAACGAAGACCTGAAGTGGGAAACCTCCAAGCAGCTCAACGTCGGACTGGACGTGGGCCTGTTCGACAACCGCCTCGAGCTGATTCTGGACTATTACAACAAGACCACGACCGACCTGCTGTTCCAGAAGCAGGTTCCCTACACGACCGGTTATTCGACCACCTGGACCAACCTGGGCAAGATTCGCAACCGCGGATTCGAGGTGACCATTTCATCGCGCAACATCGACCACAAGGACTTCAAATGGTCGACCGACCTGATTTTCTCGACCAACCGGCTGATGGTGCTCGACGTCGGGGGCGAAACCATCGATACCGGTAACAACACGATTGCCAAGGCCGGCGAGAGGTGGGCGTCGTATTTCGTGCTCAACCGCATCGGCACCTGGGGCCTCGACGAAGTGGACGAGGCACGGCGCTACGGCAAGAAACCCGGCGACATCAAGTACGAAGACGTAGACCACAACTACATAATCGACGATAACGACCGCAAAATCATGGGTAACGGCCAGCCCAAGGGCGAGGTGACGATGGTCAACACGTTCCGCTGGAAAGGCCTCACGCTGATGGTCGACCTGAATGCCAGCTACGGATTCAAGATTATGGGGATTGCCCCGACGATGATGGAAAACCGCCAGCTGTACGGCAACTCCGTCACTTCGGTGCTCAACGCATGGTCGCCCGAGCACCAGAACTCGATGATTGCGGCGCTGCGCCTGCCGTCGGACGTGAATTTCGGCGAGAACGAGAAAGACTCGCGCATGCTTTACAAGGGCGACTTCCTGCGCATCCGGAACATTTCGCTCTTCTACGACTTCAGCCCCCGGCTGCTGCGCAAACTCCGCTTCGTCAAAGGCTTGAGCCTGGGCGTGACCGTCGAGAACCTGCACGTGTTCACCTCCTATCCGGGCTTCGACCCCGAAGTGGGTGCCTTCAACACCGATACGGGCCAGAGCATCGACTTCTACTCCTATCCGAGGCCTACGACCGTTGCCGCCAACCTTAAGATTACATTCTAAAACATCCGAACGACATGAAAAAATATATATTGAACATAAGCTGGCTGCTCGCCATTGCGGTGATCGTGGGTTCATGTAATTCGTTCCTCGAAGAGAACCCCAAGACTTTCCTCTCCCCGAAATATTACTTCAAGACGGAAAAACAGATAATTGCCGGCGTGAACGGCCTCTATACGTTCGTGGACGACCTGTTCGACGGCGACATTGAGGTCGGAACGCAGAACTTCATCTTCCTGGAATACCTCTCGGGCTACGGCATCCGGCCGCGCGCCGCGGGAAGCCTCTATCTCTCGCAGGCGATGAACCTCTCCGTGACCGAGGAGAACAACCACGTCGAGAACTTCTGGCGGTCGGCCTACATCGCCATCGAGAACTGCAACGGCGTCATCGCCGGTATCGAGTCGGCCGCGGGCGTCGAAATCGCCGAGGACACGAAGAACAAACTGCTGGGCGAGGCCTACTTCCTGCGTGCCTACAACTATTTCAACCTGGTGAGACTCTGGGGCGAAGTGCCGCTGAAGATTACGGTGACGACCGACCTGTCGAGCGTCCAGATTCCCCTCTCCTCGCAGGAAGAGATTTACGACCGGATTGAAAAAGACCTGGTGCGGGCCGACGAGCTGATGGCCAAAAGCCCGTGGACGAGCACCGACGGCCGGGTGACCCGGGGCGCCGTCAAATCGATGCTCGCCAAGGTGTACCTGACCATGGCGGGTTACCCCCTGCAGAAGGGCACCGAATACTACCAGAAAGCCTATACTACTGCCCATGACGTATATGCCAGCGGCCAGTTCCGCCTGTTCGACGACTATGCGGCGCTGCGCGACCCCGCCAATGCCAATGCGGGCGAGTATATCTGGATGATTCAGCGCGAGCAGCAGTACGCCGGCTCTCCCGTCCACAACGACATGCTGCCTTATCCCGAACCTGCGAAGGCCATCTCCGCCAACTCCGCATTCGGCGGTGCGCTGGCACCTGCCCAGTCGTTCTACGACTCCTATCCCGAGGGCGACCTCCGCACGGCCGAGAAGGGGTATTATTATACCGAGCACGAGGCTGCCGACGGCTCTGGCATCGTCCAGCTCGACCGTCCCTACATTTACAAGTACTGGGACAGCGCTGCCGCCAGTTCGGGCAAATCGGGCCAGAACTATCCGCTGCTGCGCTATGCCGACGTGCTGCTGATGATGGCCGAGGCCAAGGCGCAGGCCGACGGCGGGACGACTTCCGACGCGGATGCCATCGACGCTTATTACCGGGTGCACAACCGGGCGAACCCGAACGATGCCAAACCCGCGCAGGTGACGGTGAACGACGTGCTGAAAGAGCGTTTCTGGGAGCTGTGCTTCGAAACGCAGACGTGGTACGACATGCTGCGTACGCGCAAGGCCCTGAACGTCACGAGCGGTTTGATAGTCGACCTGGTCGGTTACGAAGCGCCCGGGCACGGCGAAGGGTACAAGTTCGAGGAGGCCGACCTGCTGTTCCCCTATCCGCTGCGCGAGAAACGCCTCAATCCGAACCTCAAGCGGTAAGGGGGCCGGGCGACGCACATTTCAAATAAACCGAATGTTATGAGATTCGATTTCAGACATATAACCGCACTGGGCGTGTTGCTGGCCGCCGTCGCCGCATGCGATGACGACGGGACGAAGCGCAAGGCGAATATCTTCGGCGATGAAGACTCTTTCGTAAAGGTCGAATTCACGTCGAATGCCGATACGGTTTTCCTCTCCTGGGAACTTACCGACAAGGATACCCGGTTCGACCGCTACCAGGTGACGGACGACAAGACGAACAGGGTCGTATCGGTCGGCAAGGAGGAAACCTCGTGTTTCCTGACCCGCATTCCCTATGACCAGTCCGTGTCGGTGTACCTCTCGCTCATGAAAGACGAGAAGGTCGTGAAAACCAACAGGACGGACGTGAAAATCGACGGACTGGACAAGGTTTTCGCCCGCATGCTCATTCCCGACCGCGGCAGCGTTACCGGAGGCGACGGAATGTATTCGATTCCGCTGCCCGACGGGAGGAGTATCTTCCTGATGGGCGATTCCTACACCGGGACGGTGACCAACGGCCAGCGCTCCACCTCCGAGCATATGTTCCGCAACAGCTACATCCTCTACGACAACGGCAAGGTGAGCGCCATCACCGGCGCCAACGGCGACAAGAGTTCGGCGGCGGTGCCCCCGGGCTCACCCGACGAGCGCAAGTGGTATTGGCCGGGACACGGTTTCGTCGAGGGCAACACGCTCTATATCTTCCAGACGCTGATGTATCAGGGCGGCGAAGGCATGTGGGGCTTCATGTACGAAGCGACCGACATCTTGGAGTACGAGCTGCCTGCGGTGAAACTCAGGAAGACCACCCGGATACCCTTTACCGGCTCCGCGGACATCCATTACGGCATGGCGGCGCTCAACGACGGCGGGTACGTCTACATTTACGCACAGGTGGACGTGGACAACAGCGCCAACCCCGTATCCGAGGTGCTGGCCGCCCGGACTACCGTCGACAGGCTCTACGACAGCTGGGAGTATTACACCGGTTCGGGCTGGAGCCCCTCTTCGGCCGATGCGGCGAAGCTGGAAGGACTTGCGGGCGTACCCGTTTCCTCGCAGTTCAACGTGTTCAAACTCCGCGGCAAATACGTCCTGCTGACACAGAACAAGCGCTTCAACAGCGGCGAGATTTATACGTTCATCTCGGATACCCCGTACGGCCCGTGGCGCAACAAACAGCTGATTTTCAAAACGACCGAGCAGTTTACACCCAAGCTGTTGACCTACAATGCAATGGCGCATCCGCAGTTCGAAAAGGACGGCATGATTCTCGTCAGCTACAATGTCAACACCGAGGAGTTCTCGCAGCAGTTCAGCGACGTCACGACCTACCGACCCCGCTTCTTCTGGGTCGAAGCAGACCGGATATTAAACAGCAAATAGTCAATAACCAATGAAAAAACTGATTGTCATGAAAAGATATGCATTGATCTTCGCACTAATAGCGGCCTCGTTTTCATTCGCCGGCTGCGAGGACGTTTCGGACGAGATGACCTCCGGCTACCCGAGCGACTACACCATAAATTACGGCATCCGGCAGGTGATGCAATACGATCCGATGAATATCAACGGAATCGACGTTGCAGGCAAATTCGAATTCTTCAACACGTTGCGGTTCGTCATCCATGTCGAGGATAACAAAATGGTCAGACTCTCCTTCTCGAACGGCGACGTGCCTTTCTCCCCGTTCGGATTCGACGTCCCCGAGGGCGAAGTCGAATGCGAGCTGAACACCGACGCCCTGCCCAACGAACTGCGCGTCAAGGGCACGGGCAAAGTGATCGCCTATTTCCAGAACGGCGAGTTTTCCATCCCGTTCCAGCTGGACTCCAAGTCGTTGAGCTATAAATATACCTTTAAGAGTGTCAAATAATTTAACCTTATCGATATGAAACTCCTGAAAAGCTGTAAATATTGGCATTGGCTGGCAATCTTTGCATTGCCCCTGATCGTGGTCGCCTGTATGACGATCGAAGAGATCATCCATCCGGACGATCCCAAGGTGAACAGTGAAATCGAAATCACCGTCAAAATAAAACTCGTGACCGAAACCGACGAAACCGCCCGGCTGGTATTCGCCGTCCTGGCGCCCAAGAGCTGGAATATCGCCCAGAGCGCCAAGCTGACGCTGACCACCGAAGGGTATGCCAGCCAGGGTTATGCGGATGTCGTCAATGAGGAGATGTCACTGATGGCGGACACCGACCTCGAGCCGACGACCGCCCTGAAATGGTCGGAAGCATACCAGAGCAAAATCGGCCTGATGGGCAACCTCGGCCCCGTCGAGTGGGTCGTGTTCAAGTCGCAGACCGTCTTTATCATCAACGACAAGGTGAGCACCGATCCGATTAACGGTACGGTCAAAATCCGGTTCACCACCGGCAGCCAGAACCTCAAGTGCTTCATGGGCTACGGGTTCTGCGGCATGAAGAGCGGCTTCAACGGCGAGCGCTACAAGGCCAACGAACGTTCCAAGGTGCTGACCGTGACAGGCGGTTCCAATCCGATGATCGACTACACCACGGTGAGCCTCGTGTCGACCGTGCCCTCGGTTTTCCGTTACGGGGACATCTTCTCTGTGAAGTTCGAGTCGGTGGCCGGCACTACGGAAACCGCCCTGAAAGGCGCCGAGAAGGTCTATATCTATGGCCGGGCCATTTATAACGACGGGCAGGTGGCCGAGGTCGACGCGATTGGCGATGCGACCCTGATGGAGAAAATCGGTGAAACGACCTACCAGAAATACATCTATCCGCGCCATTTCTTCAACCTGCCGGACGATGCGGTCATCACGGCCACCTATTTCCACTTCACCAACGGGGATAAGAGCATCGTGGTGAAAGATACTACGGGCGACGACTTTTTGATTTCCCAGTCCGAAGAGTAGGCGGCAGCGGAATCCGCCGGGCATACCGTCCGGCGGCCCGAGGCCCCGCCCGGCCGCAATCCGGGCCGGCGGGTGCAGGACAAAACGGAACGGAGGGACGGAATTTTTTCGTCCCTCCGCTTTTTTCGTCCAGGGTCCGCTTTTTGCCGCTCCGGTTTCGCTCTTTGCTGTCCCGGTTCTGCTTTTCGTGGCTCCGGCCCTGCACTCCCGTCCTGCGGTGCATTTGTCCTCCGATAGCTGTCTGCGGAAACGACGAAGCCAACCCTGTTGCGGGGTTGGCTTCGTCGTGTGCGGGGGCTGCTGGCTGGACGCCCTGTCAGCAGCGTATCAGCGGTTGGCGATATGGACGTATTCGAATTCCGCAAAGTAATCGGCCGGCCCCTGGTAGTACAGCCCGGGACGGGCCACCCGGTCCCATTGCAGCAGGTCAGCGGATGCTGCCGATAGGTTTCCGGCGCTTTTCCACTCCCGGCCGTCCGTGCTGTAGCCGAACGAAGCGGGCGCCCCCTCCCGCACCTCCATGCGCAGGTAGACCGGCAGGCCGGCGGGAACGGATACGGGATCGGCCAGCCGTGTCGCTTTTCCGTCCCGGATTAATTGCAGCTGCAGTCGGTCGCCGTCCAACCCCCATACGAGCAGGTTTTTGTCGTCCCCGTACATCGTTATGCCGCTCAGGCCCCTGCTGCGGTTGACCTGTGCCGTTTCCAGCGTGTAGTCCGGTGTGACGGCGCGCAGGCAGAGCGCCGTACCGGTCTTTACGCCCGCTTTGGGCGTGCCGCCCAAGTACAGGCGGCCGTCGGCCAGTTCGATGTCGGGCGTCGCATAAGGATAATTCCAGCTCCATTCGGGCCGGAGCCGACGGGATGTGAAATCGTCCGTGAAATCGAATACCGGCTGCTGCGCCGTTCCGGCCAGCGGCAGCGGCTGTGTCAGGCGGGCCGTTTCACCCCCTTTGAAATGCAGCCAGCCGTCTTCGCCCAACACGATTTGCTGCAGAACAGGCTGGCGGCCCAGGGAGAACCGGCTGCCTGTCAGGTAGGCGTGGCAGAGATAGAACATCCTTCCGTCGGGCGTCGTCGTGATTGTGCCGTGACCGCAGGATTGCACCTCGCCGCCGCCGTGCAGAATCGGATTGCCGGCGTATTTTTCGTAGGGGCCGCGCAAATTCTTCGAACGCGCCACCGACACGGCATAATCGCTTCCGGGGCCGCAGCAGCCGTTCACCGAGTAGACGATGTAGTAATAATCGCCGATTTTCAGCCAGTGCTGTCCCTCCATTCCCTTCCGTTCGTCGTCGCGGAGCAGGCTGAACGGCTCGCCCTCCATGCGCAGTCCGTCGGGCGAGAGCCGGCATGCCAGCAATTCGATGGGGCGGTTGTCCAGTCCGTAGGCTTTCCAGGAGATGTATAAATCCCCGTTGTCCTCCAGCACGAACGCATCGATGGCTTCGGTGCCGTATGCCACGACCACGCCATGGTCGGTGTACGGCCCTGCGGGGGAGTCGGCCGTGGCGACGCCGATGTACGAGGTGCCGTCGGTTTTCTGCCGTGCCGTGTAATATGCGTACACCGTGCCGTTGCGGCTGAACAACTCCGGGGCCCAGAACGAGGATTTCGTCCAGGCGGGCTGCTCGTCGAACAGGTGTCCGACCGGCGTCCAGTTGATCAGGTCCTGGGAGGAAAAGAGCGGATAGTAGGGGGCCCATTCCGACGAGGTGCCTGCAGCGTAATAGGTATTGCCTACGCGGATAACGGTCGGGTCGGCTATGTCGCCGGGAATGACCGGATTGCGGAAAACAGCCTGTTGGGCGCCCGCATCCAGGCAAACGAGGAGTGCGGCTAAAACCAGTATGTGTTTCATTTTCGTGTGGGTTTTGGGATTGATTGTCCTGCCTGCAAAGATAGCAAAAAAACGGCGCCGGTCGAAGAAACCGGGCCCTGAAATCCGGTCGTCCGGCCGGGTTGTGCAAAGGGGTGTATCCAAGACGCTTGTTCCCTGTCGCGGGGCGTGGGTGAGGCGGCCGGGCGACGGGGTGACGGGAGGTGGGTAGGTGTCCCGAAGCAGTCGCAGCCGCGGAACTTCGTGCCGGGCCTTTGCCGCCAATGGCCCGCTTTTGTGCGGGCGTTACGGGTGTGGAGATAAATAAAAAACCGCGTCAGAAGAATTCTGACGCGGTTTGCTGTTTGAATTTATTTATCTATTGAATCTATAGGTTTATTGGATAAAGGACTATTTTTATCCTTTACATCATCCTTGTTAGGGAAATGTCCGCGCAGGATTATGAATCCTAAACCGAGAATATTGACTGTAGTTGTAGTTAGTAGTGCGATAAAAATAGCTTCCGATAGACAAATGAATTTTAATCCCTGTGCAATAATAATAACGCCGACAATAATCAAATACCATTGAATTGTCCGTCTCGCCCATTTCTCTAAACGCTTTCTTGCAGACGTATTTTCAGTAATTCGATGTAATTCTATAAAGTGTTTACAAATATTAAGATTGGCTTCTGATGGTTCAGCCGAATTCAAGAAAAGTTCAACATTATCCAATAAGTTAAGGTCGTGTTTAGGAGTACTGGGTTTTGCATACCATAACCATTTCAGAAAGCATATTATTCGACTTGCTGAATTTTGAGGCCCTTCACTATTGTTTATTGGATTATGGAATTCGTCCATTACGGATTTACAAATTTGCGGTTAAAATAGTCTTTTATTAAATTAAAATCTATGGGCGCATTCCATGCAGACTCAATTTTACTGCCTTGCTCGTCTACTTTGTACATAGTTTGGTACCATGGTCCATCTTCTTCATGCGACCATGCACTTAAAACTTTTGCTGTAGTATGAGAATATGTTTTAATAACAAAGTCTACAGCCTTTTTTAAATCTGAATCTGCCTCATATTCTTTCGTCATGTATTCCTTTGGTTGTACATCTAAATCTACATGTTTAGCTACGCGCGGGAAAACAGGTCCAAAGGGCCAAGCTTTAGGATATTCGTCACATAACCTTATGCCTGTTAGGGCTGCATATATACCATAAGTAATATACAATAACTTCTCTAACTGCGTTTTATTCAATAAGACATTTTGTGTCTTATATGCTTGCCAACGCAGCATTTGAGCAATGTCAATGCTTGTATATTTAAACTCTGGCATATAATCTATGTCTAATTATTCCTTTGCAAATATAGGAATAAATATATTCCTTTTATTAATAATACGTAAAGCAATGCCAATTTGTTTCTAATGTGGATGTGAAAATGAAGTTTGTTAGTTCGATGCTTCCTGAAAACTGCCCTTTGACGGGAAATCATATCGAACCGACACCTTCAACGAAGTGTTGAATTGAATTTGTCAGCAAACCAATATGTTATGGGGAAATAAAACAAAAACCGCGTCAGAATTCTTCTGACGCGGTTTTCAGTGCCCAGGACAAGACTCGAACTTGCACGAACGTAATTGTTCACTACCCCCTCAAAGTAGCGTGTCTACCAATTTCACCACCTGGGCATTGCTTATATCCTTTCGGATTTCGGGTGTGCAAATATAGGGCATAAATTTTAATCCGCCAAATTTTTTATCCACGGAATCGCGATAATTATTCCCCGGCGGCGCGAACCGGCATCCTTCGGCATCTCTCCGGCCGGGCGCAGCCGCTGCGGCGGGGCGGAATGTCCGGCCGCAAAGTATGATTTTGTGATAATTCAGTGCGATTGGGCCGCACGGCTTGCGCAATTCGCCGTTTTGGGGTAATATTGTTCTGCCAAACCAAACCTTATTATGAAAAAATACCTGCTTATCTTTTGTCTGGCCATATCGCAGTTCGCAGCGGCCCAGCCTTACGAGCCGCGCTGGGAGTCTGTCGACAGCCGCCCCGTCCCGGCCTGGTTCGCCGAAGCGCGGTTCGGCATCTTCATCCACTGGGGGCTCTATTCCGTGCCGGCGTGGGCGACTGTCGATAAGGCGATTGCCACGCACCCGGTCTATTCGGAGTGGTACTGGTGGCAGAAGAATACCGACACAAGCCGCGTCGGAGACGCCACGCGCGCCTATCACAAGGCGACTTACGGCGATGATTTCAAGTACCCCGATTTCGTGCGGGATTTCAAGGCCGAGCGCTTCGACCCGGCCGCATGGGCCGACCTCTTCGCCGCATCGGGTGCCAAATACGTCGTGCTGACCTCGAAACACCACGAGGGCTTCGCCCTCTGGCCGAGCGCCGAGGCATGGAACTGGAACAGCGTCGACGTCGGCCCGCACCGCGATTTGGCGGGCGAGCTCTCGGAAGCCGTGCGTGAAAAAGGACTGCGCATGGGCTTCTACTATTCGCTGTACGAGTGGTACAACCCGATTTACCTGAACGACGTCGACCGTTACGTCGAGCAGCATATGCTGCCGCAGATGAAAGACCTCGTGTGCCGTTATTCGCCCGATATTCTCTGGACGGACGGCGAATGGGAGCATCCGAGTTCGACCTGGCGCAGCGAGGAGTTTCTCGCGTGGCTCTACAACGAGAGCCCCGTGCGTGAAACGGTCGTCGTCAACGACCGCTGGGGCAAGGAGACGCGCGGCCGGCACGGCGGATTCTACACGACGGAATATGACCTCGACTCATCGCACGCCGCGAATATGTCCGCGGCGGCGCATCCCTGGGAGGAGTGCCGCGGCATCGGCAACTCGTTCGGATACAACCGGGCCGAAACGCTGGAGCATTACTCTTCGACGCAGCAGCTGATTGTGACGCTCATCGAACGGGTGGCGCGCGGCGGCAACCTGCTGCTCGACGTGGGCCCGAAAGCCGACGGCACGATTCCGCTCGTCATGCAGGAGCGGCTGCTCGGTATCGGAGCGTGGATGGGTGTGAACGGCGAGGCGATTTACGGCACGGAGCCGTGGGACAAGGCGGCGCAGAACAAGGCCGACGGGGTCTTTTTTACGACCAAAGGCGACGACCTCTATGTGCTGTACACCAAACCGCAGGCCGTTCTGACGCTGAAAGGAGTTGCGACACCCCGCAGGGCGGATATACTGGGCGCGGAGGCCCGCGTGCGTTGTGCGGCGTCGAAAGGCGGCGTGCGGCTCACGCTTCCGGCCGAAGTGCTGCGCGACGCGCAGGAGCGTCCGCAGGTGGTGCGGCTGGCCGGGGCGTTGAGGTAATCCACGGACGGGGGCGACTCCCCGGAATAAATTCACCCCTGCTGCAACGGCGTGCAGCAGGGGTGAAGTCGTTTTGCCGGACGGTTTCGTCCGTTTTTCCGGGCCCGGTTACTCCCCGGATTCGGGAAGGAGCGCAATCATGCCTTTGGGCCGGGTCGACAGGTCGGGCAGGCTGACGGTCGCCGGACGGATGTTCGTGGCGGCGCGTGTGTTCGTGCCGACATAGGCCGCATAGCTGGTACCGGTGATTTGGCTCAAGGCCCATGCCACGAGCGGCTCGCTCCGGTCGCTGAAATCCTTGAATGCGTAGTCCCATTCGCTTATCTGCTTGTCGACGGAAAGGCCTTTCGGGTCGACGGTGACCATTTTGGCGTTGTATCCCTGGAACGTAATCGGGGTCAGTTCGTACTGGTAGCTGCCGAGCGTGAATTTGCTGACTTCCATGCCGACGTTTTTGCCGTTGGTCTTCTCCCCGACGAGCGTGACGGTGAAACCGTCGATCCCCCGCAGCGAGTTAATGACCGCTTCGCTCGACGAAGCCGTATTGTTCGTCACGATGACGTACAGGCGGCCGAGGTTCAGCGCGTAGTTGCGCAGGTCGACGCCGTAATAATTGCCGTAACGGAAATCTTCGCGGAAACGCTTCTGCTGCGTGTCATACGGGTGGCCGGTTTCCTGGGCCGTTTGGGAGGGTTTCTTCATGCGGTCGTCGTTGTAGCGGTAGTATTGGTAGACCGCATTCTCGCATTTCGAACCGGCGATGCACGTGGAGAGCATGTTCGCCGTGATGACGTGCCCGCCGCCGTTGATGCGCAAATCGAGAATCATGTCGGTGATTCCCGCGTCTTTGAACTTTGCGATGGCCCCGAGCAGGTCGTCGTCATAAGCTGCGTCGAAACTGCTGTATACCAGGTAGCCGATTTTGCCGTCGATAATCTCGCTGTAAAGGACGGGATTCGGATAGATTTCCTCCGCCGTGAGCGATACGGGCTCGGCGCCTTTTGCATTTTCGGTGACCGTGAGGGTCTGACCCCCCCCCGGAGCTACCAACTGTGCATAGACCGAATTCAGGTTTGCGGCCGTGATGTCTTTCCCGTTGACCTGGACGAAAATCGTTCCCCGCATGAATCCGGCCTTTGCCACCGGGGATTCCGGGTAGACCGCCAATATGCCCAGTCCGTAATAGCCGGGCTTGTTGGAAAATTCGACGGCGAACATGTTGACGATGCCCAGGCTGTTTTCCTTTTCTTTCGTGAGGCCGTGGTTGACGCCGCGCGTGGTCTGCGCGATTGAGCGGCCGGTCGGGGTGCGGAGCAGGTAGGAGTAGAGGCTGTACCCTCCGCTGCCGTTCTGCTTTTTGTCGAGGTCGTTGGTCGTCATGCTCATCAGCGTGCGGCTCATGAAGTTGTCGTTCGTGCTGACGTAATCGAGCGACAGGTCGCGCGTCATCTGGCTGTATTCGCCGTTCCACAGGTAGTATTTCGCCAGGAAGTCGTCCACCCTCTTGTTGAGCTCCCGGTCGGCGCCGCTGCCGCCGCTGCCGGATGCGGCCTGCGTGATCGTGAACTCGCCCGCCGTGCCGAATCCGCTGATTTTGATGCTGATATTGGCGCTGCGGGTGCTGGCGGTTTCGTTTTTGGCAACGGTGATTTTCAACGTCGACTGGCCTTTGTCGCCCGAGGGCGTAGTGACTTCGCACCACGCGGGCTCGTCGCTCTGGGCCGTCCAGTTGGCCGCGGACATAAAGTGGTATGTCTTCTGCTCGCCGTCGGCGACGGCGGTTTCGGCCGCCGTCCACGAAGCGCCGGTTATGCCTTCCCCTGTCGTCGTTTTGTCTTTACCGCAGGAGCCGGCCGCCAGCAAAAGCAGCAGGACGGCGAACCGCGTGTAGCGTAGATTTTTCATCATACTGGTCGTTTTTATGAATTTATGTTGCGCTAAATATAGCGCTTTTTTCGTGAACGGTGCTATTTGCGGCGGCTGAAATCCATTTCGTCGAACAAATAGTCCGCACCGCCTATGCGGTCGATGACGAACAGCACGTAGCGGATGTCGACGGCGATGTTGCGGCAGATTGCCTCGTCGAAAGCGATGTCGCTCATCGTCGAACGCCAGGTGCGGTCGAAATTCAGGCCGATGAGTTCGCCCCGGGCATTGAGAATCGGCGAGCCGGAGTTTCCTCCCGTGGTGTGGTTCGTGGCGAGGAAGCAGACGGGAACCGTCTTGCGGCCGTCGATCGTCGTGCCCCAGCGTCCGTACGCTTTCGAGGCGTAGAGGTCGCGCAGCGCCTGTGGGATGTCGTAGTCGTAGATTTCGGGGTTGTCCTTGGCGATGATGCCGTCGAGCGTGGTCTGCGGCTTGTGGTACTCGCCGTCGGCGTACTCGTAGCCGCCGACGTGTCCGTAGGCCACGCGCAGCGTGAGGTTGGCGTCGGGGTAGAAAGCCCGGTCGGTGTCCCACTCGTGCAGCCCCTTGATATAGGTCGTGTAGAGTTCGTTGAGGCGTGCGCTGTTGAGGTTGCGCAGCGATTTGGTGCCCAGCATCCAGCCGATGTGGGAGAGCATGCGTTTGGTGTCGCTGTGCAGGGCGTGTAGGGCCGTGGTGTCGGCGCCCTGCAGCCACAGGGCGTCGAAAATCTGTGCGGCATAGGCCTCGGGCGAGCCGGCGGCGGCCACGCCGTTGAGGAACTCGGGAACCTGGTACTGGACGGGACAGCGTCGGGCGTACTGTCCGAAGAGCCACTGGCAGAGGGCCCGTTCGGTGGCTTTGCGCTGCGGGAATACCGCCTCGGCGCGCTCCTCGGCCGTGTAGCGCGCAGGCAGGGCGTCGAGTGTTTCGCGCGTGATTTCGCGGGCGAAGTAGGCGTCCGCGATACGGGCGTATTCGGCCTTGAGGTCGGCGACGATGCGGCTGTATTCGGGCTTGTCCTGCGCCCATGCCGCGAATCCTTCTTCGTAGGCGCGCTTCGAGGCGACGGTGCCCAGCCGGCCGATGCCCAGCGCTTCGCCCTGCCATTTTTTCCAGGCGTTGGCAATCGAGGCGTGTTTGGCGGCGTAGTGGATGCGCAGCGCGGGGTCGGAGGCCTGTGCCGCGGTGATGATGTCGAGGCGTCCGGTGCGGATGGCGATTTTCGCCGGGTCGGAGCGCTCGGCGACGTAGGCGACGGCGTCCGAGAGGATGTACTCCTGCGTGTTGCCCGGGAAACCGTATATCATCGTGAAGTCGCCCTCGCGCACTCCGGCGGTCGAAATCGTGAAGTGGCGCTTGGGACGGTAGGGCACGTTGTCGGGCGAATAGGCGGCGGGTTTGTTGTCCTTGCCGGCATAGATGCGGAACAGCGAGAAGTCGCCCGTATGGCGGGGCCATATCCAGTTGTCGGTGTCGCCGCCGAATTTGCCTATCGACGAGGGCGGCGCCGCCACGAGGCGCACGTCGTCGAACTGCTCGTAGACGAACAGGAACTGCTGGTTGCCGTAGTACATCTGCTCGACGGCGGCCCTGTAATTCCGCCCCTCGGATTTGGCCTTGCGGATAATCTCCTCTTTCGTTTCACCCGCCGCGATGCGGTCGGTGACCTCCTCCATGCGGACCAGGAAGCGGACGTTGAGCTCTTTGTTCGGCAGCTCCTGCTGGCGCGACATGGCCCAGAATCCGTGGGTCAGGTAGTCGTGTTCGACGCTCGAATGCGTCTGTATGGCGTCGTAGCCGCAGTGGTGGTTGGTGAGCAGCAGGCCTTCGCCCGAAATCAGCTCGCCCGTGCAGCCGCCGTTGAAGAGCACCACGGCGTCTTTCATCGAGGCTTTGTTGATGGAGTAGATGTCTTCGGCCGTGAGGCGGAAGCCTTTGGCGCGCATGTCGTCGATGCGCTCCGAGATGAGGCTCGGGAGCCACATGCCCTCGTCGGCGCGTGCCGGCTGGACGGATACCGCCGCCAGCATCGCCAATGCGATAGCCTGGCCGATTATCCGCATGCGCGGTTTCCCGGACGGGCGGTTGTCCTCCTGCCTGTCGTCCGTGTGCGGGCGCTGGCCGGGACGGCCGGTCATGCAGCGGATTGCTGCGAACAGTGTCGTGGGGGATGGGGTTTTCGGGTAAGGCATAGTTCTATTTTTTGGGTATTTCGAAATGCAGTGAATAGGTCATCGGTTTGCCGGCGTCGATTAGGAAGTTCAGCACGTGGAAGTTGACGTCGAACCGGTCCAAGCCGATGGGTTTCTTGTTGTCCAGTCCGTAAACGGTCAGCGTCACCTCTTCGAAAGGGCGGATAATCATGTCGCGCGGGAAGACGACCTTTTCGCTGCCCGGCGCTTTGCGGAGCGTGAGCGGAATCGAACTGCGGTTCGCGACGCGGAACGTCACCTTTTTCTCTGCGTATTTCACGTCCGATAATTCGAAGAGCGCTTGCATCAGCTGTTGCAGCACCTCTTCGCGGCCGTAGAGCATGCCGTCGGCGAAAACTGCCGTGCGCCGGGCGTCGAGCGCTTCGCGGATTCCGCCGAGCGAACGTTCGCGGGCGAAAACGAGTGTGACGGGGCGCAGGCCGCCGCCGGCGAAGTCGACGTTGAGGAACATCGGCGCATGGCTGTCCGTGCCGCAGATGAGCGCGAGGCCGCGCTCCATCGCCCAGCGGTGCGCCTCGGGCGAGTAGCCGCAGAAGGCGTTGTAAATTTCGACGCCCTGCATCAGCCCTGCGTCATAGAGCGCGGTGTGTTCGGGATACCAGCGGGTTTCGTTCTGCGCCTGGCGCTCCCAGTGCGGGTGGTTCCAGACCAGGAACCCGCCCTGTTTCTGCGCTTCGACGAGCCCCGCCTGCATGGCATCGTAGTGGTTGTCGTGCGCGTCAGATGCCTTGCCGATCGCCTCGCAGTCGCTGACGAAGAGGGTGTTGAAGTGTCCGGGAGGCATGCCGCGCGAGATTTCGCCGCCATGAATTACCAGCACGCCGCGGGATTTGCCGGCCGCCGCCGCGATTTTGTACGATTCGTTGCGGTCGAAGTCCATGAGCCCCCTGTTTTTCTGTTTCAGCAGGCGTGCGTCTACGTGGTCGGTGACGGCGATGAAGTCAAGACCTTCTGTCATCGCCTCGTCGATGCGGGTGGTGGGCCATACCGATGCGTCCGAGAAGACGGTGTGTATGTGCAGCTCTCCCTTGAGCGTCTTGTATCCCTCGATGTCGGGAATGATAATCCGGTGGGGGACGGTGGCGCCCGCCGTAACGGAGAGAAGCGCAGCGGCCAGCAGCAGATAAAGATTCTTTTTCATGTTGAGGTAGAGGTTTGATGGGTTTTATCGGGTGATGAAGTGATCCAGTTCGACATAGAGCCGTTGGACGGGCAGTCCCATGACGTTGTAGAACGAGCCGTCGATTCGCTCGATGGCGGCGTAGCCGATCCACTCCTGGATACCGTACGAGCCGGCTTTGTCGTAGGGACGGCAGGTGTCGAGGTAGTAGTCGATCTCCTCCTCCGCAAGGGGGCGGAACCAGACGCTGCTCCGGGCCGAAAAGGTGTGTGTGCGCTCCGGGGTGCGCAGCGTGACGCCCGAGACGACCGTGTGGCTGCGCCCCGAGAGGCGGCGGAGCATCCCGGCGGCATCGTC
>ERZ791875.1202-NODE-1202-length-18639-cov-9.282770_pt1 | contig 18639 bp, 20 predicted proteins | sample MGYA00510278_ERZ791875 | MGnify/ENA primary metagenome ERZ791875 (study PRJEB30046, sample SAMN00792078) | human gut metagenome | study: EMG produced TPA metagenomics assembly of the A metagenome-wide association study of gut microbiota in type 2...
TTCTCAACCTTCTTTCTTGGAATTCCTTATATTTGAATTATACAGGAAGCTCCATATGTTTTATATTTTACAGACAGATCATATACTGCTCACCTTAATTTTACTTAAAATCCCGCCATATATTTCTACTGCTTTTCAAAATAGAAGTCCGCAAAATCATACTTATATACACGGTAAATATATTCATCGGCAAGTTCCATCTCAAATTCTTGAATGATATTCCCCGATGCGTCATATTCTCCGAAAATTCCCTGCATACCGGAATCTATAATAATATTTCCCTTATGCTCCTGTGCACTGCTGACATAAGCAGAATATGGAACTTTAAAAGATTGTATCAGGGAATAGGTTCCATTATTTTCATTTACTTTATATTTATAATAATAGGATTCCTCTCCTTCTTTCATCGATGTTTCGATTCCTTCTATCTGTTCCCAATCATAAGCAGGTTTCGACTTACTTACTCCGAAATTATTATTAAACAGATAGAGATAATATTCTCCTGCATTTAAAGAATCATCTTGTACATATGTGACAGAATGCTGCCCTCCCGTATTGGAAAATGTTCCCGCACTCTCATCTTTTTCAAGCAACAATTCCTCATATCCTGTTCCTTCCCAGAAACTCTCCTCCCCAATCATATATGTTATCTGAGGAGTATCATAAATATCTTCGATCATCAAAATAGTCGAAGTCTCTCTGGAGCTCAGTAAAACGGCATCGTCCCCTATCCACTGTATCGTGTTTATATGTATCCAATCCAATTCTCCATCTTCATTTTCCGTACATTCTTCTTTATAATCAGAAAATAACTCTCCCAAATCGAGCACACAGCTAACTTCACCTGTCTGCGTATTAATCTGAATAATTTGATCTTCCACACTGTCGCTTTCAGTGTCTGTTGCCAAAACAAGCAAATTTCCATCATCATCAAACACATAATCATGATGAAGACTGTATGTACCCGTATCATAAATCTTCTCTGCTTTTCCAAGATGATTCACCGCCGCAATTTTGCTTTCTGATATACTGTAATACATACAATCATCCCGGAATAAAAGCCTGTGGCTCCTGTAACCGATCAACGGAATTTCTCCTCTGAGCACACCGGAATTATCGTAATAATACATGAAATCTTCTTCATCACTGTCATTTCCTAAAACGACGTATAACCCGTCTGAAACAGTTTCACTCCCTTCGGCTGCTTCTGTTTGTTTCAGCTGAATCTCCTCTTTTCCGGACAATTCTCCCATTTCATGTACATAAGAATATATCTCCACGCTTCCATCTTCTTTTGTCAAAGTAAATGTAATAGTATTACATTCTTCCGGTATCAACCCCATAACCTGAAACTCATGTTCCGTATCAAATCTTCCTTCCCCTTCCGGCGTTTGTGAAAAGTCACCGATAGACAAATCCGGAACTGAAACATTGTAAGAAACAGATACCGGCTCCTGCGTAGTAAAATAAACGTATAAAGACAAGGTATTTGTTCCATATGGATTTTCTTTTATCAGCATATTATCCTCTGTGTATGCTCCGCTGCTTTTTTCTTCTTCAATCTGTGTTTCCACTTCATCTTGATACGCTTCGGTATAAATGGTCTTTATTTCATTTTGATATATTTCTGACGTTTCTTCCTGTGCAATTTCTTCTGCCGCCGATTTAAAAAAAGAGGCACAGGCTGTCACTGCCAAAACTAAAATCATCCCACCTATTATCTTTTTTTGTTTCTTCATCTCCATCTAAATGTTCCCTCCATCTGTTCTATCCCATCAAAACCTTCAACTTCCCACGTCAAACTCCTTGATGAAATAAATTATCCGTTTTTATTGACAGGAATATCGTACACGCTGTACCTTAATTGTACTTTAAGACAAAATCATCTTAAAAAGGCAGTAAACCCTAGGTTATTAACCTGAGATTTACTGCCTTTTGCATATTCGATATTATCAGTACAGAGATCTCTTTGACGCTTCTCATGTACTGTTTATTCATCATTGCCCCGGAAAAGTCACTGTAATACGCAGCGATTTTTCATCTTCTGTTTCTGCCATGATCTTTCCCTTGTGAGAATCTGCTGTCGCCGCTGCTATAGAAAGTCCAAGTCCGTATCCTCCTGTCTGGGAATTTCTGGAAATATCTGTCCGATAAAAACGATCAAATAAACGAGAAGTCTGTTCTTTTGAAATATATTCTGTCGTATTAAATACAGACAGATAAATACGGTTTTTCTTTTTCCCGAGAGTAACGTCAATCCTCCCCCTTTCATTCGTATATTTGACGGCATTATCAAGCAAAATCGTTATCAGACTTCGGATTGCTTTTTCATCGCCTTTTATAGAAATCATAGGTGTAATCGCAGTTTTCATACAGATTCCCTGTATCTTCGCCGGCGCCTGAAAAGTATGACATACCTCTTCCACCATATCAGATAAAGGAAACTCTACTTTCAAATTTCCATTCTGCCCTTCTTCCATACGGGAAAGCATAACTAAAGAACCTGTAAGATCCGCAAGTCTTTTTGTCTGTTCCCGAATATCCTGCAGCCATTCATTCTCACCGAAGTCCATTTCCAAAACCTCCGTGTCTGCTTCAATAATCGTCAAGGGTGTCCTTAATTCATGCCCCGCATCCGTAATAAACCGCTTCTGCTTTTCATAATTATCAGAAAACGGTTTGACAATACGCCCGGAAAAATAAATCATCAAAAACAAAACCGATAATAGCCCTATGAAAGATACGATCATTGTAGTAAACAAAAAGTTCAGGAAATTATCCAGCTGTCTCCTGCAATCTAAGAAAATAACACGTATCTCCCCGCCATAAGACGTCTTCCAATAGCGATAATGATCCATAAATCCTTTTTCTTTTCCTCTTGCCCAAACTTCTGATGCGTATTCTATTGCATTTTCTGTGTCTATGGATACAATCTTTGACGTATCTGTTAAAATAACCTCTCCTTTTTCATCCAATAGAACAGAAAAATATCTGGATTCATAAGGGATCTCCGGTGAGATCCCATGTCTGTCCCCTTTTTCGTTTCCCGGAATCATTTTCGGAAAATGTCCTGCATTTTTTTCCAAAACTTCAAGAATTCGATCAGCATCTTCTGCGATCTTCCTGTAGTTTAAAACACCTGCAATCCCTCCTATGATAAAAAGTACAAGAAACAAAGATATCATGGACGCTACGATGAGTTTAATACGAAGTTTTTTTATCATGACCGCTCCTCCAGAGAATATCCTGCATTTCTCGTCGCTTTGATCTGAATATCTGCGTGGAGAGCAGACAACTTCTTCCTCAAATAAGAAATATATACCCAAACTACATTTATCTCTGCTTCACTGTCATATCCCCATATTTTTTCCAAAAACCGTTCAGAAGAAATTAATTGATGCGGATTGCACATTAAAAGCTCCAACATCTGAAATTCTTTATTGGCAAGGCGGAAGCTTCCCTTACTTGTAGAAAGTTCAAATGCCGCCCGATCCAGCGTGACATTTCCCATCTTCAATTTGGAATTTGCCTGTGCCGTCTGCGCTCTTGTGATTGCCCGGATTCTTGCCAGCAGTTCTTTTGAATGAAAAGGTTTTGCCAGATAATCATTTGCTCCGGCATCCAATCCCTCTACTTTATCATCCACTTCTGATTTGGCTGTCAACAACAGAATCGGAATCAGATTCCCCCTTTCCCGAACTTTCCTTAACACTGTCAGTCCATCCACTTTAGGCATCATAATATCTAAGACTACCCCATCATAATTATCCGCTTCCAGATAGTCCAATGCGCTCTGACCGTCATAAACTGCATCCACTGAGTAATTATTTCTTTCCAAAATCGCTGTCAGCGCTTTTGACAGCGCTCTTTCATCTTCTGCCAATAATAACCGCATAATATATATCTCCTGTTTCCGCCCGCTTCACTTATCTTTTTCCTTTACTCACAGCGAACTATATTTCTATTTAAAAATAAACGTATCACCTTAATCCTACTTTAAAATGCTGTTACTATGACATAGTATATCTTAGGAAAAACATATTTTCCAGTTTTTCTGCCCTCTATATCAATATACAGACAGCGCTTTTTTCATCTCTTTCACATAATCGCCGACATATTGCGGCGCATTCTTCCCATACTTTTCCATTATAGTTACGATTGCAGACCCTACGATCACCCCATCCGCATATTCTGCCATCGCGGCTGCCTGTTGAGTCGTGGAGATTCCAAAGCCGACCGCACACGGAATCCGGGTGTTTTCACGAATGGTCGCCACAATGGAAGTCAGGTCTGTCGTAATCTCACTTCTCATCCCCGTCACGCCGAGGCTCGAGACAACATACAAAAATCCTTCCGCCTCTCCTGCTATCTTTGCGATCCGCTTTTCAGAAGTCGGAGCAACCATAGAGATCAGATCCACCCCATATCCGGCACAGATCGGGTGAAATTCTTCCTTTTCTTCAAATGGAAGATCCGGCAGGATCAGTCCGTCAATCCGGCTCTTTTGACACTCTGAAACAAATTTTTCTACACCATAAGAAAATACCACATTCGTATACGTCATAAAAACAAACGGTACATCTATGTCTTTGCGCAGTTCTCTTACGAACGCAAAAATTTTATCGGTAGTGATCCCACCTTTCAAAGCTCTTAAATTTGCCGCCTGAATAACCGGGCCTTCCGCGGTCGGATCAGAGAACGGAATCCCAAGCTCTATCAAATCCGCACCGTTTTTTACTGCTGATCGGATCGCTTTTTTCGTTGTTTCCAGATCCGGATCTCCACAGGTGAAAAATGCAATAAATGCTTTTTTGTTCTTAAACGCATTCTTGATATTACTCATAAATATCCTCCCCTCTGTATCGGGCGATCGCCGCACAGTCTTTATCTCCTCTGCCGGAAATCGTAACTACGATTATCTTTTCCGGACTCATCAACGGCGCGACTTTCATTGCATGAGCAACTGCATGCGCCGATTCGATCGCCGGAATGATCCCTTCTGTCTTTGCCAGATATTCAAACGCCCAAACGGCTTCTTCATCCGTCACCGGCACATATTCCGCTCTTCCCATATCATGCAGATAGGCATGTTCCGGGCCTACTCCCGGATAATCCAGTCCGGCGGAAATAGAATATACCGGAGCGATCTGCCCATATTCATCCTGGCAAAAATAAGATTTCATACCATGAAAAATCCCAAGTCTCCCTGTCGTGATCGTAGCCGCGGTTTCATCGGTATCAATTCCCCTGCCTGCCGCTTCACAGCCGATCAGGCGGACTTTTTTGTCCTCAATAAAATGATAAAAGCTGCCGATCGCATTTGAACCGCCTCCGACACATGCAATCACCGCATCCGGAAGCCGCCCTTCTTTTTGAAGGATCTGCTCTTTGATCTCTTTTGAAATAACTGCCTGAAAATCACGGACAATCGTAGGAAACGGATGGGGTCCCATAACCGATCCGAGACAGTAGTGCGTATCGGCGATCCGGGAGGTCCATTCACGCATCGCTTCCGAAACGGCATCTTTTAAAGTTGCCGTCCCTGTCGTTACAGGGATCACTTCCGCTCCAAGCAGCCGCATCCGATATACGTTCAAAGCCTGCCGGATCGTATCTTCTACTCCCATAAACACGACACATTCCATCCCCATAAGCGCGGCAGCCGTTGCAGTTGCAACTCCATGCTGTCCGGCTCCGGTTTCCGCGATCAATCTTGCCTTTCCCATTTTTTTTGCAAGCAATGCCTGTCCAAGCACATTATTGATCTTATGAGCGCCCGTATGGTTGAGATCCTCTCGTTTCAGATATATTTTTGCTCCCCCAAGATCTTTCGTCATCTTCTCTGCATAATACAGTCTGGAGGGTCTGCCTGCGTATTCGTTGAAAAGTTCTGTGAGTTCCCGGTTAAATTCCGGATCATTTTTGTAATGCTCATATGCTGCTTCCAATTCGATCACTGCATTCATCAATGTTTCCGGGATATATTGCCCGCCATGAGTACCAAAACGTCCTTTTTGATTCGTCATAATTTTCGTTCCTTTCTGACTGCTGTCATAATCGCTGCCATTTTTCTTTTATCTTTTCGTCCCTCTGTTTCGATTCCGGAGCTTACATCGATCGCATAAGGTTTTAACTGCTCCAACGCTTTTTCTACATTATCTATATGGATTCCTCCTGCAAGAAAATACGGTCTTTCCATATGTTTTATCCACTCCCATTCAAAAGTTCTTCCGGTTCCGGCGCCGGAATCCAATAAAATAAAATCCGCCGGACTTCTTTCCGCTTGTCTGACATCTTCTTCCTTTTTTATACAAAAAGCTTTGATGACCGGCTGAACAATACGGCTTCTCAGATAGTTCAGTTCCTTCTCTTCTTCTAGCCCATGAAGCTGAACGATGTCGATCACCTTTTTATCGCAAATTTCTTCGATTCGTTTTAAATCTTCATTTACAAAAACTCCGACCGCCTTGATCTTTGGATCCAGCAGGCTTTTTAATTCCTCCGCTTTTTCAAAGGAAACATATCTTTTACTTGTCTTTACAAATACGAATCCGATATATTCCGGTTTCAGTTCGTTTACCGCTTCAATATCACACCGACGGGACAAACCGCAAAATTTTATTTTTGTCATATAGCACCTCTTAGCCAAGCCAGCTTTTCCGCCTTGTTTTCTGTTCTCATAAGCGCTTCTCCGATCAGCACCGCATCTGTGCCGATCTCACGCAATCTTTTCACATCTTCGGCGCTGCAAATTCCACTTTCCGAAACAAACAGTATCTCCGGCGGAATCATTTCACGAAACCTGCGGCTATTGTCTGTATCTACTGTAAAATCTTTTAAATTCCGATTGTTGATTCCTATAAGACGCGCCCCGGCACGAACCGCCATTGTCACTTCTTTTTCATCATGTGCCTCTACCAAAGCCGAAATCCCCATCTCATCACAGATACCGATATATTCCTGAATCTGCCGCTCACTTAATATAGAACAGATCAAAAGTACCGCTGATGCCCCCAACACTTTTGCTTCATAGAGCATATATTCATCTACGGTAAAATCTTTTCGCAGACAAGGAATATATACTACTTCGGCGATTTCTCTAAGATATGCATCCTTCCCTAAAAACCATCCTGGTTCTGTCAATACGGAAATACAGTCTGCTCCGGCGTTCTCATACTCTTTTGCAATCTGTATATATGGAAAATCACTAACGATGATCCCTCTGGATGGAGACGCCTTTTTACATTCACAGATAAAAGAAAGCTCCGGCTTTTTTATCGCATTTTCAAATGCAAAACTTCCTTTCGGCATTGAAAAGGCCTGTTGCCTCAACGTCGAAAGCGGGCGTTTCTGTTTTGCTTTTTCGGTTCGTTCTCTGGCATAGCCGGCAAGCTGTTCTAAAATCGTCATACACACCCCTCCCCACGATTGCTTCCTTCGATCAGCTTTTGCAGCGTATCCAATGCTTTTCCTGAATCAATAAGTTCTTCTGCCAGTGCAATTCCCGCCTTTATACTGTCCGCTTTTTCGCCGATATAAAGCGCCGCTCCGGCATTGAGCAATACGGCATTTCTCTTAGGACCTTTCTCCCCTTTTAAGATTGCAAGCGTGATCTCTGCATTTTCTTTCGGTGTGCCGCCTTTTAAATCTTCTTTACTGCAGCGTTCAAACCCGAATTCTTCCGGTGTGAGAACAAAAGTCCGAAACCATCCGTCCCGAATCTCACATACGGTCGTCGCTGCACTCATAGAAATTTCATCCAGCTTATCCTGTCCGTATACTACCATCCCCCGTCGGATGCCGAGATTGAGCAATACCTGCGCCAAAGGTTCCACGAGATACTCGTCATATACTCCCAGCAGCTGCATCGTAGGTGTTCCCGGGTTTGTCAACGGGCCTAAAATATTGAAAACGGTACGAAAACCTAATTCTTTTCGTATTGCCCCCACATATTTCATAGAAGTATGATACTCCTGTGCAAAGAAAAAGCACATTCCTGCCTCATTTAACAGTTCCAGACACTTTTTCGGATTCTGGTGAATATTAACTCCGAGAGCTTCCAGACAGTCTGCCGTTCCGCATTGGGAGGATGCCGCCCGATTTCCGTGCTTGGCAACCTTCATTCCTGCCGCCGCTGCCACCAATGCCGCTGTGGTCGAAATATTAAAACTCTGTGCATGATCGCCGCCTGTTCCTACGATTTCAAACAATTCCATTCCGGTCTCAACACGGGTTGCATGTGCTCTCATGGCAGCCGCACACCCGGCAATTTCATCTGTCGTCTCTGCTCTGGCGCTTTTCGTTGACAGAGCAGCAAGGAAAGCCGCATTCTGTGTCTCTGACGTCTGTCCGCTCATAATTTCATTCATAACTGTATACGCCTCGTCATATGTGAGATCTTCCTTATTTACAATTTTTACGATCGCTTCTTTGATCATGTCTTATACCTCCTTGTATAAAATTTCTAAGTATTTGTCTTCCCTCCGGTGTCATAATGGATTCCGGATGGAACTGCACACTGTAAATCGGATATTCCTTATGCTGTACCGCCATGATTTCTCCGTCTTTTGTGGAGGCGGTAACATAGAGACTGTCCGGAATCGTGTCGGCGTCTGCCGCAAGAGAATGATATCTTGCAGCCAAAATGCTCTGTGAGCAGCCTGAAAACAACAACGTTTCGGTATCGACTTTTATCTGAGACTGCTTTCCGTGCATTTGCTTTTTTGCATAAGTAATTTTCGCTCCAAAGGCCGCGCAGACTGCCTGATGTCCCAGGCAGACACCGAGGATTGGAATTTCTTTCCCAAGTTCTTTTACAACTTCTATGAGTATCCCTGCATCTTCCGGTCTGCCGGGTCCGGGTGAAAGAATGATCCTCTCCGGCTTCAGACGTCGGATTTCATCCACAGATATTTCATCATTACGGACAACCTTCACATCCGGTTCTATCTCGCCGATCATCTGATAAAGGTTATAGGAAAAGCTGTCATAATTATCAATGAGTAAAATCATTCTTCCACCTCCTCTGCAAGTTCCAGCGCTTTCAATGTAGCTTTTGCTTTATTTAAACACTCTTCATATTCTCGTTCCGGTACGGAATCTGCTACGATCCCGGCTCCGCTTCTTACAAAAACCTTTCCGTTTTTCTTATATGCCATGCGGATTGCAATACAGGTATCCATATTTCCCGCAAAATCAATATAACCGACGGCGCCGCCATAAATACCCCGTTTGTTGTTCTCCAGTTCGCCGATCAGCTGACAAGCCCGGATCTTCGGCGCTCCTGAAAGTGTTCCTGCCGGCAGTACCGCTTCTATGGCATCCAAAGCATCGTACTCCTCTTTTATTTTCCCGCTCACCGAAGAGCCTATATGCATGACATGGGAAAACCGCTCCACAGAATGTAATTTTTCTACTTTCACAGTGCCGAACCGGCTGATTTTCCCAAGATCGTTTCTCCCCAGATCTACTAGCATGTTGTGCTCTGCCAACTCTTTTTCATCTGTCAGCAGTTCTTTTTCCAGCGCTTTATCTTCCGTCTCATCTCTTCCTCTTGGTCTCGTTCCTGCCATTGGAAACGTATGAAGCGTTCCGTTCTCCAATTTAACCAATGTTTCCGGTGAAGCGCCTGCCACCTCAAGATCTGTTCCTGAAAAATAAAACATATACGGAGAAGGATTCGTTGTCCTAAGAACCCGATAAGCATTGATGAGGCTTCCCTCATAAGGCGCTGATAACATATTCGATAATACGATCTGAAAAATATCTCCTTCATAAATATGTTTTTTTGCGCTTTGAACCATATCGCAAAACTGTTCTTTTCCAAACGCCGCCGTAACTTTTTCCTGACGCTTTCCGCCGGTTTCTTTCTTCTTTTCCCCGTTTTTTAACAGATGAGCAAGCTGTTTTAGTTCCATGACCGCTTTATTGTATTCACTTTCAACATCATGCAGTTTCATATTGACAATAAGAATGATCTTCTGTCTGAAATGATCGAACGCTATTACTTTGTCAAACAGCATCAAATCTACATCCGGAAATTTTTCTGTATCTTCCACTTGCCCTTTTGCCGACGCTTCGCTATATCCAAAATAATCGTAGGAAAAATATCCCGCAAGACCTCCGGTAAACGGCGGAAGATAAGAAAAGCAAGGACTTTTGTATTCAGAGAGAATCTGGCGTAAATACGCTGACGGATGCTCTGTTTGTAACTTCAGTATTCCGGCGGTCATCTCTCCGTCCGCACAACGTATCTCCATAATGGGATCAAAACCGAGAAACGTGTAACGTCCCCTTGTTTCATTTGCATATGCAGATTCCAGCATATAACAGCGCATAGATACATTTTTCAATCTCCTTAACGTTTCGATAGGAGTTGTGAAATCAGAAAGTATTTCGCAGCTGACCGGTATCACTTTATATTTTCCGGTTGAAGCGATTCTTCTGACTTCTTCTTGTGTCGGTAAAACATTCATACTTCATACCTCCGATCCAGAAATCATTACACTACTTTTCGTTGCAATCTTGTCAGAGGAATTTATGGGAATAAAAAAAACGCCCCTGACAGAAAAAAATAAATCTGTCAAGGACGAATCGTGTACATAAATAAAAAGTACGACACTATCCGCGGTGCCACCTTGCATTCACAGGATTCCCTGTGCACTTAGCAGGATACCAACATATCCCCGGCAACTGACGTATGCCCACACGTTGCAGAATACTCTGGAAAACATCCATTTGACTGCACCCTCAGCGGTCCATTTGCCAACTTGTTTCTCATCCGGCTCTCAGCTACCCGGACTCTCTGTAAAGGCATCATTGACGTTATCTCCGCTTCAACGGTTTAATATATTATTAAATTTTTCACAGTATACCACCCGACTTTATAAATGTCAAGAATCAATTTTAAGCCTTTTCTTCTTTTCCGATGATTCCTTTTTTTTATTTATTCGCATTATGCGCATGTGATCTTAAACTATAACAAATCTTTTTCTTAAATACAAAAATATGTATTGCCAAAAAGAAAACAACTGCAATAGAACTGATCGTATGAATTGACAAAATTATCGGATATTGTTTAAATATCATGCCGAACAGTCCTGTCAGAAACACCTCAAATATTAAGCCAAGCACAAAAAACCTGAAAATATTCATCTTCTTCCAATAAACTCCTGTATGTACAAGACAAAGTATTAGAAAAATTACGGATGCCAGCTTATGAATATGTACCCCGGTGATCGGCACAAGCAATGTCAAAATAAATGTAAGAAACAAAAGTGTATTTAAAATCCTTTTCATATCCCTTCATTTTCCTTCGGAATATATCTTTTTACACCAAACGTAAAATACAAAATATGAAACAGCCAGACACCGAAAAGTATCGAACAAGGTATATAAAGGTTTTTTCTAAACATTATAAAAAAGCCAAAAGACATTAAAAATGTCACTGTGATCATGATCCGAACTTTTGTTTTCCTCGTCATCCCCTGACCTTTTGCATAAGTTTCAAGATTATTTTTATATAATTTTGTTCCCTTAAACCATTTGTCTAACTTCTTAGAACTTCTCGCAAAACAAAAAGCGGCAAAAATCAAAAACGGAAACGTCGGAAGAACCGGTAGCACTGCGCCCACTGCGCCCAGTCCAAAGCTTATACACCCAAAAATAATGTAAAGTATCTTTTTTATATTCATCTTCTTTCTCCTATCTCTTTTTTCTTTTTTTGTTTCAACAGTATGGTTTACATGACATTTTTCTTATCAGCTCATTCTCCCATGCTCTACCGAATATATCTTGTCGGCAATTCGCATCGTAGACTCTCTGTGTGATACGAGCACAACCGTTTTTCCATTCCGTTCTTCATGTAAAGATCTAAGTATGACAGCTTCATTTAAACTATCTAAATTACTTGTAGGCTCGTCAAGTAGCATAAACGGCGCGTCGTGTAAAAAAGCACGGGCAAGACCGATCCGCTGTCTTTCACCGCCTGAAAGCGTATCACCCAGCTCTCCTACCTGTGTATCATAACCTTGCGGCAAAGTCATAATAAACTCATGAACAGAAGCTTTTTGACAAGCAGCCTTTATTTCTTCATCTGTTGCATTTAGTTTTGCAATTCTTATATTATTTTTTATGCTGTCGTGAAACAAATGTGTTTCCTGTGTCACAAAACTTTCCATATTTCTAAGATTTGCAGTATTGATATGCTCTATATCAGTATCGGAAAGTTTGACGCTTCCATTCTCCACCTTCCAAAATCGCATAAATAGTTTAAGAAGAGTGGATTTACCGCTACCGCTTCTGCCCACGATCCCAACAACTGAATTTTTCGGAATATCTGCTGAAAGGTTGTCAAGAATTATTTCGTCCTTATAAGCAAAAGTTACGTTTTCCGCCTTGGCACCGTTAAACGAAACCTCTTTTTCATCTTTAATCTCTTCTACAAGAGGCTCTTCCTCTAAAATATCAAGTACGCGGCTGCCGGATGCGAAAGTGTTTTGCAAAGTGCTGCCTAAATTAGCAAGCGCTATTGCCGGTCCGAAAGATGAAAACAGTGCAAGCGTACAGATCAATATCCCGTCAAATCCTATCGCGTTTGTCTGATATAAATATGCGGAAAGAAAAAGCATCATAAAGTCAAATATTAAGATTACCGTATTTGTAACCGCTATATTTCGACCGGCAATTTTCTTCATTCTCTCTTCATCTGCGGAAAGTTCATCTGTTTTTTTATTCATTTCTGCAAGACGTTTTTGTCCCTGACCATACTGGATCGTCTCAGAAAGTCCACGTAAACTATCTAATACAAAACCGGAAAGTGCGCCGGACTTGCTGCGAAACTTCATTCCATCGTCACCGCTGATCTTAGAAATAATCAAAGGAATGATCACTCCGATCGTCAGGTAGGCGATGAGAGCCAGCCCGCCAAGCCAAATATGGTACGACGCAATAAAAGCCGTCATGATCAAAGTAAAGAAAAACCAGATCAATACCGGAGAAATGGTATGAGCATAGAATACTTCCAAAAGTTCGATATCTGATGTAATGACTGAAATCAAATCCCCTTTATCTTTGCTTTCTAATTTGGCGGGACATAGCTTTCTAAGAGCTTGAAATACTTTATCTCGTATGAGAGCCAAAAGTTTAAATGCGATAAAATGATTGCACGCCTGCTCTGCATAACGAAGCGCCGCACGAAGGACCGAGAATATCGCCAGAGATATAAAAATGATCGTCAAACTAAACGGCACATTAACACCGACAAGATCGAGTACGGCAAACCCTCCGAAAATCGTGATAAAAGAAGCGCACAAATGTCCGACAATCCCCATTATGACAGCAAGCGCCATATAAGCCGTAAGAGGTTTTACAAGACCGATCAGTTTTGTCACAACGGTAAACCTACTTCTTTTTTTCATTGTACAGCACCATCCTTTCCATAATTTTCTAATCTTTGCTGCGCTTCCCACAACTTTTCATAATCCGCTTTATTTTCCAATAATTCTCTATGTTTTCCGCTCTCTGCTATTTTTCCGTTTACCATTACATATATAGCATCTGCTTTTACCACATTTACAAGACGGTGCGATATGAGAATAACAGTCTTGCTCTCTGCCAGATTTTGTATCTCATTCATGATGTCGTTTTCACTCTCAACATCAATATTAGAAGTAGCTTCATCAAAAATATATATCGGACTATCGTGGAGAAGAGCCCTTGCAAGCGCAAGCCTTTGACATTGACCGCCGGACAGATTGGACGCTTTTTCTGACAAACCGGTGTCCAGACCTTTTTCATTACGGACGAAATCCGCAAGATTTACTCTTTCAAGCACTTCCCACAATTCGCTGTCCGATGCATCCGGTTTTCCCATGAGCAGATTATCCCGTACCGTTCCCTTAAACAAATAGCTTTGGTGACTAATGTAAGTTATGTTCTCCATAAGGTCGGCTTCACGGATTTCAGACAATTCTGTTTCTCCGACCGAAACCGATCCGCCATACCCTTTATTTCTCCCTGTAAGAATGGCAGAAATCGTAGACTTTCCACACCCCGATTCACCTACGATGGCTGTAAAAGCGCCTCTTTTGAATGTCATATTCACCCCGCTTAAAATCTCGCGATCATTATCGTAAGAAAAATGCAAATCCCGGCATACAATATCGCCTTTCGGACAGTCTGCCTTCTTTTCTTCTGCTTCCGGCAGATCAAGTAACCGAAATATCTTTTGTCCTGCCGCCATACCATTCATTGCAATATGGAAGAACGAACCAAGCTGCCGCATAGGAATAAAGAAATCGGCCGACAGCATAATAATTAATAAACATCCCGCAAGACTTACATTCCCTTTACTGTACTGAGTCACAGACATCACTATGCCAAGCGCCGCTCCCCCATAAGCGATCAAATCCATAATCGTAATAGAGTTAAGCTGCATCGTTAAAACTTTCATTGTGATTTTGCGGAATTTTTCCGCCTCAACGTTCATCTCATCGTTCTTAAAATCATCTGCCCGGTATATTTTAAGAGTCGTCAGCCCTTGCAGGTTCTCAAGGAAAGTGTCGCCAAGCGCGGTGTACTGTCCCCAATATTTTGACAACAGTTTTTTTGCCCATGTCTGTACTGCAGCTATCGCAGCCGGTATCAGCGGTACACAAACAAGAAGCACGGCCGCAGCCGGAACATTGACAAATCCAAGAACAATAAATAATGTCAAAGGAGCAAGCATTGCATAAAAAAACTGGGGAAGATATGCTCCGAAATACGTTTCCAACTGTTCCACGCCTTCTACCGATATTTGGACAATCTCTGACGTTTGAGCTTTCTCTTTATATGAGCTTCCCAGGCGAAGAAGTTTCCTGTATATCTTTTCTCTCAATACTTTCTTTACCGCCTTGGAAGAAAGATATCCCATTTTTGCAGATTGTACCGCACAAAAATAGCGGATGCCTACCGCTGCCGCCACAACAATTACAGTACAGACAAAGTTTTCCCGGTCTGCAGTATTCGCAAATAGCCTGGAAAGCAAATCGGCAATACTCACCATCATCGTAATGTTTGCCACAAGTGATATCCATTGATATATTACATTCCATGCAATGTATTTTTTACTTTCTCTTACCGTTCTAATAAGTCGTTTATCAATCATCATATCTTCTTTTCTCCTTCAACAACTTTTGTTACTTCACACTTATAGACACATTCTTCTTTTACCGGGCTGTTCTCTCCTGACAACGGATATTTTTCTGCCCCGCGCAAATCAAATGACGTCTTGTGATTAGTTATTGCTAACTCTTGATCAAAAAAATAAGCGGCAGTTTACAGCCGCTTTAAAGCGCCATTGATTAGTTGCAGCTAACTTCTGGTAGTATATACTAAATCATCTTTTTTGGCAAGAGTTTTTTTCATTTAGGACAACAGATATGGCAGTCTTTCAATTTCTTCCTGCAGATTCTTTAGAAATTTACCTGCATGCGCACCGTCCATGCGATACCTTCCCCATATCATAAAAGGATTGTTGAAAATTCCGCTGTTCATCCCAACAGCTCCATCCAGTTCTACATTTACAATAGCCGAAGTTCCTATGACCATATATTCATCCGATAGATCGTGGTCAATACAAGTATTGCACACTTCTGTTGTATATCTTAGATAATCGGCATTAAATTTTTCAAGATTATCCGTACAGGCAATATCGCACGAACTAACTTCTCCGTCTTTATTTTCAACAATCGTATTAACAGCAAGTTTATCATACTGTATCAACTTGTCTCCCACGGGCAATAAATAAAATTCTTTTACTGAAACAGCAGCCTTGCCTATACAAAAGTCAAGAAGCATGTTGAACTTCATACCGCGGCTTTTGCTTACTTTGATCAATGGCATTACATCGTAAGTCTTGAAAAATGTAACCATAGGGTTCGGAGCTTTCATCCAAAGCTCAAATGCCAAAGTTCTCGTAGTTTCTTTCGGATCTATTTCTCTTACGCACATTGTTATTTCCTCACATAATTTACAAATTAGATTTTTATTCTGTTTTCACAAAGCTATTTGTCATTATTTGTTTCTGAATGCTTTGCGTGGAATACAAAACGCTGTGTTGGATAACCGAATTCTATTAAAAGCTCTCGTTCTGCAAAACCAAGCTGCCGCAGTTCTTCGCGGTATCCTGTATCGGCTCTGTCTCCTTTCCTATAAGTTGTTATTGAAATATCCTGATCCGGACAATAATCTTCCAACAACGCATCCAAAAAAATCTTTTGAATCCCTCTTTTTCGGTATTGCGGATGTATCCCCATAAATTCAATACTGCACGGCAAAACACCAAAAGCCAAAGCGCCGATCAACAAATCTCCGTCTTTCAAAACCAACGCCTGCCTGTTTCGGATAAATATCTTTAATTTGTGTAAGTAGTCTGTTTCATCTAAAACAGGATATCCGTCAACCACCAACCGAAGTAACTCCATCCAGGAAGGTATATCCTCCATAACCGCAAGCCGTATATCGTTCTTTGTTAGTGCGGCGCTTTGCATTTTGTCGTGTAAAGTAAATCGCAGCAGCAAAGGGTAGAACGCCTGCTTGTCACGATATTGCGCAGGCGATGTCTTATACATAGCTGTAAAAGCAGTAGTAAAAGATTGCTGACTTTCATATCCGCAGATAAAAGCAATTTCAATGATCGGTTTGTCTGAGAATACTAATAACTTTGCAGCTTCGGTAAGCTGCCTTCTCTGAACATAATCGTGCATTGTCATCCCGACTGTTTTAGTAAATATACGATGCAAATGATATTTTGAGTAATTAACCGCTGTGGCAACAGTTTCAAGATCAAGCTTTCCGCTGAGATGATCTTCAATATAACCTATGACCGTTTCAATGCTGATAACCGTTTTATTTTCCATAAGAAGCCTCCCTACGAATTATAATATAACAAATAATCCGGTTTGTGTTTTCACAATTCTTGCTATATTGATTATTTACTCTTTCAGACATAAAATTAATGCTTCCCTGTCTTAATAAATGTCATGCTGGCTTGACATTTATATATGACATGCTATAATGACAATGTAAGGCTAGCATGACATAAAGGGAGGGGGATTTTTTGAAAAACCGAGTAAAAGAATTGCGTGAAAAGGAGAATCTGACACAAAAAAAACTGGGAGAAAAGGTTCATGTTTCAAGACAGGCAATCAACGCTATTGAAACCGGAAAATATGACCCGTCACTTTGGTTGGCTTATGATATTGCACAACTGTTTCATATGACCATTGAAGAAGTATTCATTTTTAAGGAGAGTGAAAGAAAATGAAATCATTAAAAAATCCTATGACTAATGCAATTTATATAGCCTTGATTACTGCAATTTACGCCATAATATTTATAGTTTCATCTGAATTTGTATTTAAATATGATCACTTTCTCTCTGATAGCCGATGGTCTTTATTTATCCAAAACAAAAACATGAAATATGTTGGACTTGGAATGATTGGCGTAGCAATTATTATTGATACATTTTCTGCTTTAAGAAGAAAAAAGTTTGATGAGTACCAAATAATTACATTGGAAAAAATCATGTTATTTAACGGCTCTTTTCTAAATATAATTTTCCCTCTCTCCCTCTTTATACTGATTTTTGTACCCGCATATTTTGTGGAAACGATTTTTTTCTTCATTCTATTTCAATGGCTATGTATGATCATTACAGAAATAACTTATTTGATCAAGAACTATAAATAATAAGGAGAGGTGCTATTATGTGGTTTGTTTGGTTTATGTGGGGAATAGTTGACGTTGCTATTATCGCAACAATTATTTTGCTGACAGGAAAGGGAAGTATGCTTGTTACCGGTTTTAACACAAAAAATGCAGAGGAATTAACAAAATATGATGTAAAAAAAGTAAGTAGGCAAGCAGGAATTTTTATGACTTTAATTGACTTTGGATTAATCGGACTTGTTTCATATATTCAGTTTAGAGCAGTTCCGGCTATTCAAGATAATACAATCTCAAATTATGGAACTGAAATAACTGTTGTTTCTCTCGGGATTTGCATTTACATACTTTTTGTTGCAATTATAGCGACTACTCGCGGTTTTAAGAACTGTAAGAAATAGCAAAATCAAAATGATATGTTTCACAACAAAACGAAAATGCTCATGTACGGTAAAGGAACACGCATGAATTTGCTTTTTCGATTTCAATGTTCACAAAAACCTTTACTTTCATGTACTATAAACATAAAAATTAGGAGGAGTTACGATATGAAACAGCCACCAAGACAAAGAACAATAAAAGACGAGCGAGATGAAAAAATAGGAAAAGACGCAAAAGTTTATGCCTTTGAATGGATAATAGCTATTACCCAAGTATTAACGATAATGTGCATAATAAAGGGAAATCCGGCATGGAAAGGAACAATATCGATATTATTTTTTGGCGTTGCATTTTTACTGTTTTATGAATTTAAGCAGTATGAGGCAAAACCCTTCAAGCAAGTTGGAATTGTTTTCCTGATTATAGGGATTGCATTGTTGATATGGTTTGGAATTACAGGATAGATAACCCAAAGTGCTACCGCCCTCTTTTAGAGAATGTGAAACTTTTTCTGTAAATAATGTTTTAGAAGGTCTTCTATGGTAA
>ERZ791875.1209-NODE-1209-length-18545-cov-3.106165_pt1 | contig 18545 bp, 18 predicted proteins | sample MGYA00510278_ERZ791875 | MGnify/ENA primary metagenome ERZ791875 (study PRJEB30046, sample SAMN00792078) | human gut metagenome | study: EMG produced TPA metagenomics assembly of the A metagenome-wide association study of gut microbiota in type 2...
CGGCGGGTGTATTTATTGTATGCTACTCTCATGTTAGTTGAAATTAGATAGATGATGATTTAGCGGAGACTCGCTATGTTTGTATTACCGGACGCAGATATCGCAGATGAACGCAGATCATTTATTGTTTTAAAAGAAAATAAGTCTGCGTTCTTCTGCGTAGTCTGCGCCCGTCTGCGTCCGGTAAATACGAGCAAACGTTTATTACAAATCGAATCCGATATCGCTACGGAAATATTTCTTGTCGAAGTCGATGATCTTGGCACCGGAGAAGGATTTGGCAAGGGCTTCCTCCTTGTTGGCACCGTATGAGCTGACGGCGATGACACGGCCACCGTTAGTGAGGATCTGTCCGTCGGCTGCTTTTGTGCCGGCATGGAAAACGATGTTTTCTGCCGGGACTTTATCCAAGCCGCTGATCACTTTGCCCTTTTCGTAGGCTTCGGGGTAACCGCCGCTGACCAGCATAACGGTTACAGCTGCACGCGGGTCGTGTGTCAGTGTGCGGCTTCCTAAGTTGCCTTCTGCAACGCCTTCCAGCAGTTCGACCAGGTCACTCTGGATGCGGAGCATCACGACCTCCGTCTCCGGATCGCCCATACGGCAGTTATATTCGATCACCATCGGCTCGTTCTTTACATTGATCAGGCCGAGGAAGATGAAACCTTTATAATCGATATTCTCCGCTTTTAGTCCTTCGATGGTCGGGCGGATAATGCGCTCGTCCACCTTCTGCATAAACACATCGTCTGCAAAAGGAACAGGGGAAACAGCTCCCATACCGCCTGTATTCAGGCCTGTATTGCCTTCTCCGATCCGTTTGTAGTCTTTGGCAACCGGAAGTACCTTATAATCTTTGCCGTCTGTCATGACAAACACAGAGCATTCGATACCATCCAGAAACTCTTCAATGACAACTGTTTTGCTGGCATCGCCGAACATTCCGCCCAGCATGTCACCTAATTCTTTCTTCGCCTCTTCCAATGTGTCGAGGATCAACACGCCTTTGCCGGCAGCCAGTCCGTCTGCTTTCAGCACGTATGGAGCTTGCAGTTCTTCGAGGAAAGCGTAGCCCTCTTCCAGATTTTCAGCCGAGATACTTTTGTAGCGGGCGGTCGGGATGTGATGACGCATCATGAAAGCCTTGGCAAAATCCTTGCTGCCTTCTAACTGCGCACCCTCTTTGGACGGGCCGATAACGGGAATAGCAGCCAGGGCTGCATCGTTCTTGAAGAAGTCATAAACTCCTTTTACCAACGGATCTTCCGGACCTACCACTACCATATCGATATTGTTTGCCAAAGCAAACTCCTTGATAGCAGGGAAATCGTCTGCCTTGATGTTTACATTCGTACCCGCCAACGCTGTGCCGGCATTACCGGGAGCAATGAATAACTTGTCCACTTTCGGGCTTTGAGCAATCTTCCAGGCTATTGCGTGTTCGCGGCCGCCTGAGCCAAGTAATAAGATGTTCATATTTCTTAATTCTTAATTTTCAATTCTTCAGGTAATCGTCGAAGTACCGTGTTATCTTCTCATGCAGATGCGGGCGGTCTTTGCCGATCACATTGTGCAGGTGACGGGGATAGACGAAGTAATCCGGATAGGTGTCTGCATCCACACAGGCTTTCAGGAAGCCGAGGCTGTGCTGCCAAACGACCACCGGATCGATATCTCCGTGAATCAACAACAGATGTCCTTTCAGGTTGCCGGCCTTCAGTTTCAGGTTGGCATTCTTATACCCTTCCGGATTGTCCTGCGGACGATCCATATAACGTTCGCCATACATAATCTCGTAATTACTCCAGTCGATCACCGGGCCGCCGGCAACGCCTACCTTAAACAGTTCCGGATAAGAACACATCAGGTTCGTTGTCATAAAACCGCCATAGCTCCATCCGTGTACGCCTATCCGGTCGGCATCCACGTATGGAAGGGACTTCAGGAAGTCGACACCTTTCACCTGGTCCGCCATTTCGTTTACACCTAAGTTCCGGTGGATCACACTTTCAAAAGCATGTCCGCGATTGGCTGATCCGCGGCTATCGAGCGTAAAGATCACATATCCGCGTTGTGCCATATAGATATCCCATCCGCCTACACCGTTCTTCCATCCGCCTGTCACCAACTGGGCGTGCGGACCTCCGTAGACATAAACAATAGTGGGGTATTTCTTTGTTTCATCCAGTCCGACGGGTTTAACCAGACGATAGTTCAAATCAGTCACGCCGTCTGCCGCCTTGATCGTACCTGTGACGATTTCCGGCATGGCATGGCCCTCGTACGGGTCTTTTGCCGTCAGTAACGTCCGCAGGGTTTCTCTCTTTTGCCCGTCGATAATCGAAATCTCACGCGGGATAGCGGGAGCGGAATAATTATCGATCAGATACTTGCCAGATGCGCTGAGTTGCGTACTGTGCACACCCTGCAAACCGCCCGAAGTCAGTTCGTAAGATGTTCCCTTTTTCAAATCTAACCGTGATGTTCCGACATATAAGGCATCGCCATAGCCGAAGGAACTGAGCAGCGCCGGTTTGGTAGAGGAGAAATACAATGCTTTCCCTTTTACATCAAAGCCTAATACATCCTTTACGACCCATTCGCCTTTCGTCAGCTGCTTCAGCAGTTTGCCCTCCGTATTATATAGATACAGGTGGTTATATCCGTCGCGTTCGCTCTGCCAGATAAACTGGTCCGGGTTGTTAGGAAGGAAGAGAACCGGATGTTGCGGTTCCACGTAGTGTTCATCCGTTTCGGTGAACAGGTCGGCTTCCTTTTCCCCTGTCAGGGCGGAATAGCGTACCAGATGCATCTCGTTCTGTTCCCGGTTCAGTTCGGCGATATAGATGCTTTTCTCGTCCGGACTCCAGGCTATATTAGTCAGGTATTTCTCTTTTGGCAATCCCGTTTTCAGCCAGACGGTCTTTTTTGTTTCCAAGTTATAGACGCCGACAGTCACTTCATGGCTTTTCATGCCGGCCATCGGATACTTATGCGGTTCAGCCGTTGCGCAGCGGGTTGTAATATTAACAAACGGATAATCCGTAACCATGCTTTCGTCCATCCGGTAGAAAGCCAAAGCCGAACCGCCGGGCGACCAGAAAGTCCCCTTATGGATACCGAACTCGTTCTGGTGGACAGACTTTCCGCAAACGATACCGTCTGCCGTTTCGTCCGTAACAATCCCGACAGTGTTGTCGGGCGAAAGGATCCGCAGGTTATTCCCTTCCGTAAAAGCCAGGTAGCCGTTAGCCGGGCAGAAATCATAATCCGCCCATGACGCATCCAACTTATAGGTATTCAGAATCTTGTTTTCCGCAAAATTATAATGGTAACGATGGCGTTTGGCATTGAATGTTAGCACGGGCTGATCCGGATAGGGAACCGAGAAATAAGGCATACTTCCCACTGTCTGCTGTCCGGCTGCCGTAAGTGCATCGTTCAGTTGCTGGCGGGTGAAAGCCACTTTTTCGTTCTTTGTCGATTCGCCGCTCATCATGCTGTCGCCCTTGACATACAGATAAGTATCTCCGCACCACTGCAACTGTTTCAGGCTGCGGGGTACAAAACGACTCTGCGTTTTTCCTCCCGGTATCAGGTCTTGCAAGGTGAACTGCTTATCTTGTCCCATCATCGACAGCGGATTTGTAAGTGCCAGGGCACAACATATTGCTAAATATTTAATCATCGAGATCATCGTCATCTCTTCTTTTAAATGGTTTCTTGAATGATTGGTTTCCGAACTTCTTGTCTCCGAATTTCCTGTCACCAAACTTCTTATCCCCGAACTTTTTGTCACCGAATTTCTTTTTGTCCCCAAAGACTTCGTCGTCTTTGAAACGTTTCTTGACAGGGCGTTTGGCAACGAAATCCTTGCGTGCCGGACGGCCATCCGCCCGATCATCGCCAAAATAACGCTTGCCCGGTACAAACGGTGCGCGTTCGCTGTCGTCTTCGGCATGTGCCGCTGCAAAACGGCGGTCGGGGCGGTCCAACCGGTCAGTCTTGAAGTTCGGACGGGAAGGACGGTCTGATGAGCGATCGGAAGGACGATCCGGACGGCGTTCGAAAGAGTGTTTGCCGGCAACATCCGGGCGTTCGAAACTTGACGGACGCGCTTCGCCTTCTTCGTTCAACGCTTTTTTATAGTCCTTGTTCTTTCCTTCAAATATGTCGTAGCAACGGTATTCGCATTCCAGCGAACCGTTCATCAGCTTCATCTTTTCGCTCGGTTTCAAGCCGATCTTATCGAAACATTCGTCTTTGTAGCTCAGGATCCATACCTTATATCCCGTAAACACATGTTTGATCCGTTCGCCGATCATATTATACAGCCCTAACAGGTCACGGCTTGAAATACGTTCGCCGTAAGGCGGGTTCGTCACCATAATACCCGGATTCGGAGCTTCGGCGCATTGCTGGAACGGTTGGACTTTCAGGTCGATATATTTCATCAGGCCGGCACTGCGGATGTTCTTTTCGGCAATCTCGATTGCTGCCGGGCTGATATCCGCACCGTAACATTTGAATGTAAACTCGCGTTCCTGGCTTTCGTCGTTGTAGATACGGTCGAACAGTTCCTGGTCGAAGTCGATCCATTTTTCGAAAGCGAACTCCTTGCGGTGCACACCCGGAGCGATGTTCAGCGCAATCATGGCAGCCTCGATCAGTAATGTACCGGAACCACACATCGGATCGACGAAGTTGGATTCTCCCTTCCACCCTGTTTTCAAGATCATGCCTGCAGCTAATACTTCGTTCAGCGGAGCTTCCGTCTGATCTACACGATAGCCGCGTTTATGCAGGCTCTCGCCCGAACTGTCGATAGACAGCGTACAGTCGTTGTGCGAGATATGGATATTGATATACAGATCCGGATTATTCACACGGACGGAAGGACGCTTTTGTTCCTTTTCCATGAAATAATCCACGATAGCATCTTTCGTACGATAGGCAACAAACTTGGAGTGGTTGAAGTCTTCCGAGTAGATAACCGAGTCGATGGCGAATGTCTTGTCCAGCGATATGTAGTTTTCCCATTTCACCTTCTTCACCTCTTTGTACACGGTATCGGCGTCTTTGGCTTTAAAGTGATAAATGGGCTTCAGGATGCGAAGCGCCGTACGGCAACAAAAGTTGGCTTTGTAAAGCACTTCCTTATCTCCGGTAAAGGACACCATCCGGCGGCCAATCTGTATGTCGTTGGCACCTAAAGATAATAATTCGCCGGCCAGTATTTCTTCCAACCCGTAAAGGGTCTTGGCCACCATTTCAAAAGTCTCGCTCATTTTAAGTTGAAAGTTAACAATGATTCCTCATCGTTTATTAGTAATTCTATTTTAATTATTAGTTATTTTCTGTTCGTTCACTCCGCTGACTGTCAACTGGCATTTGTCGATCGTCAGCTGGCTGACAGTCGCTCCTGCCGGGACATCTTCGGTGATCCAGACATTTCCGCAGATTGTCGCTCCCTCGCCGATACAAATCCGTCCCAGCAAAGTGGCATTTGAATAGACCGTGACATGATCGCCTAAAACCGGATGGCGGGAGACACCGCGTATCGCATTCCCGTTCTCGTCAGGCGGCAGTTTCTCTCCTGCCAGGCTGACTCCCTGGAAGATACGGACGTGGTTGCCGATTACGCTGGTTTCGCCGATAACAGTACCTGTGCCATGATCGATGGAGAAATAATGCCCGATCTGTGCTCCCGGATGGATATCGATACCCGTCTCCGAATGCGCCATTTCAGTAATCATGCGGGGGATGAAAGGGACGCCTAACCGGTACAGCTGGTGTGCAATACGGTAGTTGCAGATAGCCCGGAAACCGGGATAGCAAAAGATGACCTCGTTGATGTTTTGTGCGGCTGGATCGCCGTTAAAGGCTGCTTCGGCATCGGTTGCCAACAGGCTGCGCATTTCAGGAAGTGACTGGATAAAAGCTTCCGAAAGCTTTTCCGCTTCGGTGAATATCTTTTCTTCCGGGCAAGTCGTGCAATTGGTATCGGCAAAGCAAAGCCCGGCATAAATCTGTTTGGAAAGCAAAGTATGCAATGTCCCGATGTTTACACCGGTATGGAAGCGGATCGTCTGCTTGCTGATACGTGCATTCCCGTAATAACCGGGGAAAAGGATTGCCCGGCATAGATCGATAATCTCTTCCAGTACTTCACCCGAGGGTAACGCTTCTTCATCGCGATAGGCATGAAACAGTTGCTGGTAAGATCCCTCATCCGAGAGCATCTCAACTGTATCATTCAATACCTTGCTATGCTTTTGCAATCCCATTATTCAGCAATAATCATATTTGGCAACAAAAGTACTAATTAATTCTCAATTTATCATGCGGTGCCCCGAATTCCTTGCAGCTCACCTCATCCAGTTCGACAATCCATATCTTTACATTCTTCACGGCCGGGTCAGAATATCGGAATTCTTTATCCGAATACTGTTTCATAATGATATCCAGCGCTTCCGTCTTTTTATCGAAATCTTCTTCAAAACGGACTTTACCCCAGCTGATCACGCTCTTGGAACGCATCCGGTAGCTGCAAGCCACTTCGGGATGTTGGAAGACCAGGTCATGATCGGTACTGAACGTAATGCATACGCGCGGATTCCGCTCCAGAATAGAGATACTCCGCCCTTCCTGTGCCGAATGCAGATATATAACACCATCGCGATAGCCGAAGTTCATCGGCAATACATAAGGCGTTCCATCCGTATCGGCCAACCCTACATAGCAAATATCACATTTCTTAATGATCGCTTCGATCAACTCTTTGTCAGTATGTACTAATGTTCTCATCTTTTATTTCCGTTTTTCTGTCTACAAACATACAAGTTTTTATCGTTTCCATCAATTCTTTCCGGTTTATTCGCGAACCGCCTCTGCAAGGCTTGGTTGTTTCATATTTGGCAAATAATGAACTTATTTATCCCCAATGATTATCGGGTGAACCCCAATATATACCGCAGATTAGGGAAAATTGATAACTTATACGGCATAATTGCCATTTGCTACAAGACAAAAGAGGGCGTACTTTGCATTATAAAAGATAACACATAAAAACAGCAAAGACATGATGACTAAATTAAGTAACTTATTCTACACATTTCTGAACATGGCGGCTTCCACTCAGAAGCTGGGTATTAACCTGATCCGCGTTGCGATCCTGATCATTTTCGTCTGGATCGGAGGATTGAAGTTCTATAACTATGAAGCGGAAGGCATCGTGCCGTTTGTGGCCAACAGCCCGTTCATGAGTTTCTTCTATACGAAAAGCGCTCCCGAATATAAAGAGTATAAGCTGAAAGAAGGAGAGTTCAACGAGACAAAACACCAGTGGCATGTAGAAAACAATACATATGGATTCTCGCACGGATTGGGCATCCTGATCATGGCGATCGGCATTCTTACGTTCCTGGGTATTTTCTCCCCTAAAATCGGTTTGGTCGGCGCAGGATTGGCAATCATCATGACAATCGGGACGCTTTCCTTCCTCGTCACAACACCCGAAGTATGGGTTCCGGACCTCGGAAGCGGAGAACATGGCTTCCCTCTTTTGACAGGGGCCGGCAGATTGGTGATAAAGGACACGGCGATTATTGCCGGGGCAATCGTGTTACTTTCAGACTGTGCACAGAGAATACTGAAACAGAAAAGATAATAAAGCAGAAAGGGAGCTCTTGACAAGAACTCCCTTTCTGCTTTTATAGCCAGAGAAATATTTACCTTAACTCGGCTTTACGGCCTGTACATCTACCGAGACAAGTTCTATTTCAAATATCAAAGTCGAATAACCGGGAATACTACCGCTTCCATTTGCACCGTAAGCTAATTGTTGCGGAATCCAGACTTCGTATTTATCACCTTCAACCATATGCTGCAAAGCGACTCCCCAACCGGTAATAACCGAACCATATTGGGTTTTAACACTTGTAACCGGATCTGTAATTGTAGTACTATAATAAGGACTTACTGCACAATTAAACGGAGTTCCGTCTTCAAGCAACTTCTGGTCAAAGACCGTTCCGTCCGTCAAAGAGCCTTTATAGTAAACCGAAACAAGGCTATTGAAGTAAGCCTGTTTGCCATCCCCTTTCTTGATCAGTTTGGCAAAGACAAAACCGTCATTATCTTCTGAAGCCCATTTTTCGTATCCTTCGTTTATTTTTGCCTGGAAAGCAGCTTCCTGTTCCAGTTTATAAGCCTCTTGCTCAACAGCCTTCTTGTCATCACCGTCGTCCTTACAGGAAGAGACAGCGAGAACACAGAACAACATCAACGCGATATGCAGGTATTTCTTCATTCGTTTTACTCCATTATCTTTTTTAATAAATTCTTCATGCTTACCTTTTCGGAGATAATCTCATGCAGCTTGTCGATGCTGACACGTTCCTGTTCCATCGTATCGCGGAAGCGGATCGTGACACAATTATCCTTCAAAGTATCGTGGTCAACTGTAATACAGTACGGGGTTCCGATAGCATCCTGGCGGCGGTAGCGTTTGCCGATAGAATCCTTTTCATCATACTGGCAACGGAAGTCGAAGCGCAGCATATTGACGATCTCTTCCGCCTTTTCGGGCAGACCGTCTTTCTTCACCAACGGCAATACGGCCAACTTGATAGGAGCCAGCGCTGCAGGCAATTTCAGTACGACACGTGTTTCGCCGTTTTCCAGCGTTTCTTCGCAGTAAGAACCGGCCATCACACTCAGGAATACGCGGTCGACACCGATAGAGGTTTCGATTACGTACGGCGTATAGCTCTGGTTCAGTTCCGGATCGAAGTATTGTATTTTCTTGCCGGAGAATTTCTCGTGCTGGCTCAAGTCGAAGTTCGTACGGCTGTGGACGCCTTCCACTTCCTTGAAGCCGAACGGCATTTCAAATTCGATATCGGTAGCGGCATTGGCGTAGTGGGCCAGCTTTTCGTGGTCGTGATAACGATATTTCTCGTTACCCAATCCCATAGCCTGATGCCATTTCAAGCGGGTCGATTTCCATTTCTTGAACCATTCCATCTCTTCGCCCGGACGAACGAAGAACTGCATCTCCATCTGTTCGAACTCGCGCATACGGAAGATGAACTGGCGGGCGACGATCTCGTTACGGAAAGCCTTACCGATCTGTGCGATACCGAAAGGAATCTTCATACGGCCTGTCTTCTGCACGTTCAGGAAGTTCACAAAAATACCCTGTGCCGTTTCCGGACGCAGGTAAATCTTGGAAGCTCCTTCGGCAGTCGAACCCATTTCGGTCGAGAACATCAGGTTGAACTGGCGTACATCCGTCCAGTTACGTGTTCCGGAGATCGGGCAAACGATTTCGCAATCCAGGATCAGCTGGCGCAGGTCCTCGAAGTTGGAGTCGTTCATATCTTTTGAATAGCGTTCGTGGATTTCGTTCCACTTAGCCTGGTGTTCGAGTACACGTCCGTTGGTTGCACGGAACTGGGCTTCGTCGAAAGCGTCGCCGAATTTCTTGGCAGCCTTGGCAACTTCCTTATTCATCTTTTCCTCGATCTTTGCCAGATGGTCTTCGATCAGCACATCGGCGCGATAACGTTTCTTCGAATCTTTGTTATCGATCAGCGGGTCGTTGAATGCGTCAACATGGCCGGATGCTTTCCAGATAGTCGGATGCATAAAGATAGCGGAGTCGATGCCGACAACGTTTTCGTGCAACAGTGTCATGCTGTCCCACCAATATTTCTTTATATTGTTTTTCAGCTCTACGCCATACTGTCCATAATCGTAGACTGCACCTAAACCATCATAAATCTCTGAAGAGGGGAATACGAAACCGTATTCTTTACAGTGCGAAACTAACTTCTTAAATACATCTTCTTGTGCCATAATAATAATTTGCCAATTAATCAATTTGCCAATATGCCAATCAAAACCATCCCGTGCAACCTGCCAATTCTCATTGGCATATTAGCACATTGGCACATCGGCATATTATTTAAGGTTGCAAAGTAAATGATTTTTTCGGTAATCTGTAGCATTTTCAGCCGCTTATAAAGATATTTATGATGAAACGTCACAGAAGAGATGCCTTTTTCTCCCCGGCCGGGAGAAAACAGATGAAAAAGTTTCACCTGTTCCTTCGGGCTGAAACTTTAGTTTCATCGGCATGAAACTTTTGTTTCACGGGCAAGAAACTTTAGTTCCGTCGGCTGAAACTTTTTATTTCATGCCGACGGAACTCATTTATCAAAGGGCTTCCTTGATGATTTCGCCCACGGTCGGGTGCGGGAAGACAATGGCCTTCAGTTCGTCCGCCTTCATGCCTTTTTCGATGGCGATGCCGGCTATCACGATCAGTTCGGAAGCCGGATTACCCAACAGGTGGGCGCCGACGATCGTTTCGTCTTCGGCCAGGATCAGCTTACAGACGCCGTTGCCCTGTTCGTTTTCGGCAACAAAGCGGCCGGAGAACGCCATCGGGATTTTCTTTACGGTGTAAGGAGTTCCTTCGGCTTGCAGTTCTTCTTCCGTCTTGCCGACACCGGCTATTTCGGGATTGGTGTAGACAACGCCCGGTATCGCTTTATAGCTCATGCCGCGGTTCTTGCCTAAAAGATGGTCGACAGCCACTTCCGCCTCGCTAACAGCCGTATGCGCTAATAGGGAGAAAGCTGTGATATCGCCACAGGCATAGACGTTCGGAATGGAAGTCTGCATATATTCGTTCACCTTGATGCCACTGCGGAAGGGTTCGGGCGCTAATGTTTCCAGGCCGAATCCTTTGGTTACGGGACGACGGCCGACGCTTAACAGGACCTTTTCTCCCTGAACGACGAATGTCTCGCCGTCTTTCTCGACCGTCACGCCTTCGGCACTTACGGCTGTCACCTTATGTCCTAAATAGAACTTGATGCCGCGTTTGGCGTATTCGGCCTGTAGCATTTCGGACAGTTCCCTGTCCATCGGGCCGAGAATCTTATCCAGCATTTCGACCACGTGCACTTCCGTTCCCATGCTGTTGAAGAACGAAGCGAACTCCATGCCGATCACACCGCCGCCGATAATCACTAACGATGCGGGCAGTTCTTTGGACTGAAGGGCTTCGCGGCTTGTCCAGTATTCCGTCTCCGCCAATCCGGGAATCGGGGGGATAACGGTTTCCGAACCGGTACAGATCAGCAGGTTGGCGGCTTCATAAACCACTTCTCCGCAGGCGATAGAGATAGTACCATCGGCTGCGCGTCCTTTTATTTCGGCCTCGCCGCTGACGACTTCCACTCCGTGTTCCTTCATCTTCATGCGGATACCGGCTGTCAGCTTTTTCACCACTTTATTCTTACGGGCGACAATCTTCGCAAAATCGAAAGTCGGGTTCTCCGCACTCACCGCATATTTGGGCGCGTGCTTGATCGTGTCATACACTTTGGCAGAATAGAGCAGCGTCTTTGTCGGCACACAGCCTTCGTTCAGACAAACACCGCCTAACGCGTTCTTCTCAAAAAGCAAGGTAGACAAACCACCTGCAGCCGCCTTTTCAGCAGCTGTATAACCGGCGGGACCGCCTCCGATTATGGCAACATCGTATTTCATGTTCTCAGATTTAATTAAGTTTTATATTGGGATTAATTTCTAATAATTTATCGATAAATGCTTGCCCTTCTTTCGGATAAAAGCAACTGCTTCTCTCCTTGCCATTCTCCATCCAGGTATAGAAGATGCGGTAACCGCCTTTTCTAAGCTGTTCTATACGAGTGATAAAAGATATTTGGATGATGCCATTCAGGTTGCCGGTATCTGCAATATAGTATGGAGTACAAGCTATAAATAAAGGAGCAAGCATGCTCAAACTGCAAAGGAATGCTCTCAGCCAGTCTCCATACCAAATGCCCATAAACTGACATGCGCCCCATAATACAACCGCGAGCACAATCAACCAGTACACCATGGGATTCCTGAAATCTCTTTTAAACTTAGCTTTCATACTCGATTAGATTTTCATTACCATCTCAATCAAATCATCGGTTCCTTAATCCGGATCTCCGGATTATGCTTCCGCAACAGCTTGAGAAAGTCCTGTTTATTTACCGGAGAAATCAGCAACCATTGCGCGTCTCCCTTATAAATAATCAGCCGGTCCAGCGACAAAGCATAACTCGAAACGGGCATGACCGTCACTTCCACCGCACTGATCTCCGAAATGGGAATCCGCTTCTCCGGGAAGAGGCTGCAATGGGCAATCAGATAACCATCGTCAGTCACCTTATACCAGGTCGACAACAACATATGCACACACTCTAACGTAAACAGCAGCAACACGATCATCGTAACGGGAGACTTGCCGCCGACAAAAGCAAAAACAGTGCTTGCAGCCATTACAAACAGTATCAGATGATACCACCAACCAACTTTCGATTTAAAGACTCTGTCCATTATCCTGAATTTTGGCGAAAGATAATCATTTTATTTCTTTTGGCGATCGGGGGAATAGAAAATGCGCCGCTACTTCTCAGTAACAGCACATCCACTTAAACCGGTCAAACAATTCCAAAATAAGGAATATATCTTTTCTTTACTTTACGACTTCGAGGACAGTATAATACTGCAACTGATCGTTGTTGTTATACTGTTCGTTCTTGACGACACCGACATTCGGCGCATACCATTCATATCCGTAGCCCTCGATCGTTTCTTTCGGAGAGCGGGATTTGATTTTATACTTTACTTTCGTGCAGTCGAACGTGCCGGCAGGAGTCGTCACTTGTTCCGTTGTCACATATTCGCGGTCGTAGATAGACACGTTCTTGCGATCCTTACGGTTCTTCTTCGAATAGATCTGGATGTAGGCATCATCGAAATAGACATCGTCAGCGTTGCCGGAAGGAGCGTTTGCCACACTCGGATAGTTGAGGACGGCATCTGTCGCCTCCACATCAGACTGCACGGTGGAGACAAAGGACGGGTTGGAGAGTACTTCTTTCATGTCCATAAAGAACTCGCCGTTCTGGCAGAAAGCCTCCAAGTCGCCCTTGTCGTAGACTGTCCCGGCATTGTTCCGGAACACGTAATCGGCTTCCACTTCAAGGCCGGAAGGGATGTTTTTCACTTCGTCGACGGTGTAAGTCATCACACTCTGCAGGTTTCCTTTTGCATCGTAGCCTTTTTTCACGAGCTGCGTGCCTTTGGTCTGCGGGAAAAAGAACGTACAATCCTGAGCCATCGCACCGGCTGCAAACAGCAGGGCCAGCGCACTCAATATTACTTTAGACTTCATATTTTAAAACGTTTAAGTATTAATAATTAGCAGGATATCCAATGCCCCAATAGAACAGGGTTCCTTTCTGAGATGTTTACGCCGGGAAGTTTAAAATATCAAAAGAATCGGTAATACGGACTATTTTGCACGAAAGCAGCCATTTCAAGGTACAACCAAATAAGTTAATTCCTAACTTTGTCAGCCACAAAGGATATAAACTATGGTACAACAATTCGATTTCTTAGTGATCGGTTCCGGTATCGCCGGCATGAGCCTCGCTTTGAAGGTAGCCGATAAGGGGAAAGTAGCCATCATCTGCAAGACAGAGTTGGAGGAAGCGAACACTTACTTTGCACAGGGAGGTATCGCTTCGGTTACAAACCTGCTGGTAGACAACTTCGACAAACATATTGAAGACACAATGATTGCCGGCGACTGGATCAACGACCGGGAAGCCGTGGAAATGGTCGTGCGTAACGCTCCCGATCAGATCAAGGCACTCATCGACTGGGGCGTGAACTTCGACAAGAAGGAGAACGGCGAGTTCGACCTCCACCGCGAAGGAGGACACTCCGAGTTCCGCATCCTGCACCACAAGGACAACACCGGCGCCGAGATACAACTAAGCCTGATCGAAGCAATCAAGAGACATCCCAACATCACGATATTCAACCATCATTTTGCGGTAGAGATCATCACGCAGCACCACCTGGGCATCATCGTCACCCGCTACACGCCGGGCATCAAATGCTACGGCGCATACGTCCTGAACGAAGATACCGGCAAGGTGGAAACTTTCCTGTCTAAAGTGACAGTCATGGCAACAGGCGGTTGCGAAGCTGTTTACCGCAACACAACCAATCCGTTAGTGGCTACCGGCGACGGTATCGCAATGGTCTACCGTGCCAAAGGCGCTGTCAAGAACATGGAATTCATCCAATTCCACCCGACCGCTCTCTTCCATCCGGGCGACCGTCCCTGCTTCCTCATCACCGAGGCGATGCGTGGTTACGGCGGCGTTCTGCGTACGCTGGACGGAAAAGAGTTTATGCAGAAATATGACAAACGCCTGTCCTTAGCTCCGCGTGATATCGTGGCCCGCGCCATCGACAACGAGATGAAACTCCGGGGCGATGATCATGTCTATTTAGATGTGACGCATAAGGACCCGGAAGAGACGAAGAAACATTTCCCGAATATCTATAAGAAGTGCCTCAGCATCGGCATCGACATCACAAAAGATTATATCCCGGTAGCTCCGGCCGCCCATTACCTGTGCGGCGGTATCAGTGTCGACCTGAACGGCCAGTCCAGCATCCGCCGTCTGTATGCGATCGGCGAATGTTCGTGCACCGGCCTGCACGGAGGAAACCGCTTGGCGTCAAACTCGCTGATCGAAGCAGTCGTATATGCCGATGCAGCCGCCAAACATATCCTGAGTGTCCTCGAACGCTACGACTTCAACACCGATATCCCCGAATGGAACGACGAAGGCACGATCTCGACCGAAGAGCGTGTACTGATCACCCAGAGTATGAAGGAAGTGAACCAAATCATGGAATCGTACGTCGGTATCGTCCGCAGCAACACCCGTCTGACCCGTGCCTGGAACCGCCTGGATATCCTGTACGAAGAGACGGAAAGCCTCTTCAAGCGTTGCAAGGCTTCCAAAGAGCTGTGCGAATTGCGTAACATGATCAACGTCGGCTACCTGATTACGCGCCAGGCGATGGAACGTAAGGAAAGCCGTGGCTTGCACTATACGATTGACTATCCTCCGGTAAAGAAGGAATAAACACATCTTTCTATTATGGAAAAGCCCTATTTATTATTATTCCTTTTACTCTTCTCTGTTGCCTGTTCAACAGAGAAGAAGTATGAAGCCTGCCAACTAAAGCAGACAGATAAGACTTTGTCTTTCCCGATCGATCCGGACACGAAAAACAATTTCAATATCTATTCGATCTATAAAGACAAAGACGGAAAAGAGTATTTTACCTTCCAGAATTATGATAACAATACGATCCACTTCTACGACCTGAAGCAGCAGAAGCAAGCATTTAGAATAAATCCGCCCCGGGAAGGCAGTAACGGTGTCGGGAGAACATTCGGTTATTATATTCAGAACCTCGACAGTATCTATGTCTTCAGTTGGGTTGAACATGAGCTGTATCTCATCAATAAAGACTGTGTGCTTCTCGACAAACAAAGTTACCCGGAACATAACTCATCCTGTTTCATGGCCACCGCCGCCCAACTGCCGGTACGCCTCGGGCGCACTTTATATACCTGTATCGAACCGAACCGTTGGATCGAACATGATCGTGTCACCGTTGCAATCGATATGGATACAAAAGAAAGTAAAGCGCTCCCTTTCGACTATCCCGACTATCCCGGATCGGAAGTGAAACTAAAGAAGTATGGCATGGAAGGCAGTTACAGCCGTTGCTATGACGGCGAACGTTTCGTTTACTCGTTCCACTACGATGAGAATATTTATGTTGCCACTCCCGGGCACGACTCGATACGGAAAATCCCGGTCAAAAGTAAGTATTTCGACAAAGTACAACTGCCGGACGAACTTACCGCAAGCCCTGAAGACTTTTGCGTAAACGCCTGGTATAACAACCTGCTGTACGATCCCTACCGGGAAGTGTATTACCGGATCGCTTACCCGCCTTCGACTTTGGATAAAGGCGTCCGGTCGATGGAACTCATCCAATTCGGTCGCAAGAACTTCAGTATCATCATTCTCGACAAGGATTTCCGTATTGTCGGAGAAACGCTCTTCCCCGACAACACTTATAATCCCGGAATCATGTTCGTACGTCCCGAAGGAGTATATATTTCCGACAGCCATTTTCTGAATCCGCAGTTCAGCGACGATATTCTTAGTTTCCGGATGTTTGAATTGGTAGAAGAATAAAGTCGTATCTTTGCCATACAAGCAACATACACAGGAATATAAACCGAAAAACACAAAAAAAGATGGACAAACGAATCTTACTGCCTCTGGCACTCCTTCCCTCCTTCCAAGCAGGAAACATCCAGGCTGCCGACCAGCCCGCCAAACGCCCCAACATCATCCTCTTTATGGTTGACGACATGGGCTGGGAAGACACCTCCCTGCCTTTCTGGACAGAAAAGACACATTACAACGAAGTCTACGAGACTCCCAACATGGAACGCCTTGCCCGACAGGGAGTCATGTTCACACAAGCCTATGCCAGCAGCATCAGTTCCCCGTCCCGTTGCAGCCTGATCACCGGGACGAACGCCGCCCGCCACCGTGTCACCAACTGGACACTTCAGAAAGACAAGACGACCGACCGCAAAGACAGCCTGCTGGACATCCCTGACTGGAACTACAACGGTGTCAGCCAGGTTCCCGGAACCAACAACACCTTTGTCGGGACCTCGTTCGTCCAACTCCTGAAAAATAGCGGCTATCACACCATACACTGCGGAAAAGCCCACTTCGGAGCCATCGACACTCCGGGCGAAGACCCGCACCACTGGGGATTCGAGGTCAACATAGCCGGCCATGCCGCCGGTGGACTGGCAAGCTATTTAGGCGAAGAGAACTACGGGCATACGAAGGATGGCCGCCCGACCTCCCCCATGTCCATCCCCGGCCTCGAGAAATATTGGGGTACGGAGACATTCGCCACCGAAGCGCTGACACTCGAAACGATCAAGGCCCTCGACAAAGCGAAGAAGTACAACCAGCCGTTCTATCTCTATATGTCGCACTACGCCATCCATATCCCGCTGAACAAGGATATGCGTTTCTACGACAAATACAAAAAGAAAGGAATGACCGACCACGAAGCCGCCTACGCCACCCTGATCGAAGGAATGGACAAGAGCCTGGGTGACCTCATGGACTGGCTCGAAAAGAACGGCGAGGCAGACAATACGATTATCATCTTCATGAGCGATAACGGCGGCCTGGCCTCCGAATCGGGCTGGCGTGACGGCCCGTTGCATACGCAAAACTATCCGCTGCTGAGCGGGAAAGGCTCCCTCTGCGAAGGAGGCATACGCGAACCGATGATCGTCAGCTGGCCGGGTGTAGCCAAACCGGATACCCGCTGCGACAAATATCTGTTGATAGAAGACTTCTACCCCACGATCCTGGAAATGGCAGGCGTAAAAGATTACCAGACGGTGCAACCCATCGACGGCGTCAGCTTCGTCCCCCTGATCACCGGCACAGGCGATCCCTCCAACGGCCGTTGCCTCTACTGGAACATGCCGAACAACTGGGGCAATGACGGTCCGGGCATCAACTTCAACTGTGCCATCCGCGACGGCGACTGGAAGCTGATCTACTACTACGTCACCGGCAAAAAAGAGCTCTTCAACATCCCCGCCGACATCAGCGAAAAGAACGACATCAGCGGCCGCCACCCCGAAATCGTCAACCGCCTCTCCCAAAAACTCGGCTCCTACCTCCGCCAGGTAGACGCCCAACGCCCTTCCTTCAAGGCAACGGGAAAGAGTTGCCCTTGGCCGGATGAGAGATAAAGAAGTCGAAAAACAGTAACAAAACAAAGAAAAGAATCAATCAAAGTTGTATTTATATATAACATTTTATATATTTGCCCCATGAGAAAGATAATCGCATATAAGAACTATTTTTCAGAATTTATCTCAAAACTTTCAGAGCAAGAACGCAAAAAGATACAACGAACGTTAGCTCTTTTCAAAGAAAAAGATAAAATACCAAGTCATTACATCAAGTTCATAAGAGATGGTATTTATGAATTTAGAGTAAACTATGGCAACAATGAGTTCAGAATGTTCTTCATATATGATGGAAACACAATAGTAATATTGCTCAATTGTTTCAAAAAGAAGACACAGAAAACGCCCGATGGCGAAATTGACAAAGCAATTAAATTAAAAAAGGAGTATTATGGAACTAAAGGAAATCAGTAAAAACATTTACGACGTTGATGCGTGGTTAGATGAAGAATTAGGGAAAGTAGGCACTCCTGAACGGGAGAAAGCCGTTGAAAAAGCATGGGAAGAATACAATGCTCAAATCCTGTTGGATGCCCGTAAGAATGCAAGATTAACGCAAGCAGAACTCGCCAGGCGTATCGGAGCAGACAAAGGGTATATTTCAAGAATCGAACGAGGATTGACCATACCCACCGTTTCAACCCTATACCGCATAGCCGCAGCAATGGGATTGACAGTGGAATTGCGTCCGATGTGACGTAAATCTCACAAGTATAAAGTTTGTAAAGGGGATGAATTCTAAGTCTTCTCCAAACAATATCTCTAAAATCTTGCCCAAGTTTACGAA
>ERZ791875.1218-NODE-1218-length-18447-cov-2.829654_pt1 | contig 18447 bp, 8 predicted proteins | sample MGYA00510278_ERZ791875 | MGnify/ENA primary metagenome ERZ791875 (study PRJEB30046, sample SAMN00792078) | human gut metagenome | study: EMG produced TPA metagenomics assembly of the A metagenome-wide association study of gut microbiota in type 2...
ATGAAATCATTCCAGTTGAAAGGTTTGCCATCCGCACATTCATACGATTCGACAAAATCAGTATTGACAAGATAAGTATTCCAGCAAGAGCCAAACGAACTACGAGTACCATAACGGAAAGAGAAATCATTTCCATAGCCGGACTCTCCAACACATTGCATAGAGAAAATCATCTCGTCGCTTTGCTCATTCGCTTCTTTGAACATTTGCTTGTAATCGCCCTGGAACAGACCATAACCCAGTTCTCCGACTTTACGGAAATCAGCTTCGGCCTTTGCCCATTCATTCATCCACATATAAGCTTTCCCGCGCAATGCATAAGCAGCGCCTTTAGTGGCACGACCATATGAAGCATCTCCTTTAGCATATTTATCAGGCAGTTCGCTTGTGTTGATCGCATCGGTCAAGTCAGTAATAACCTGGTTCCATACAGCTTCTTCCGTATCACGGCCTTTTACCAGTTCATCCAGTTCAGCCGGCTCCAGATATAAAGGAACACCTTTAAACATTGAATTCAATCTATAATAGAAAAAGCCACGCATAAACTTAGCTTCCGCCATCAGACGAGCCAGTTTTGCTTCGCTCAACGGAGCATTCGGCAAGTTCTTGATCGCGTCGTTTGTACGGCTGACACCTTCATAATTGGTTCTCCAGTATCCTGAGAACTGACCGTCTCCGGTTGTCACCGAACCGATTGTCAGCGCATAATCTCTATCACGGCAATCGGCAGAAACCCCATAACAGTCAAACTTATACAGGTCGGCAGCCACATTGCTGTACTGTAACATGCTATAGATACCGACAACCCCCATATCCGCAAGGTTTTCAGTTGTCCACATATTACCGGAAGCAATAGAATCATAAGGAGATAAATCCATCAAATCTCCACGGCATCCAGTCAGAACCGAAACAGATGCACACAATAACAAAATATTCTTAACTAATTTCATAACTATCTATCCGCCTTTAAAATGAAATATTAGCACCAAATGCAAATTGTCTCAATGAAGTATATGCAGGTGTTGCACCTAATTCCGGATCTTGTCCCGGATATTTTGTAATATTGAATACATTTTCAATAGAGACATATACACGCAGGTTGTCTGTAAAAATCTTCTTGGCAACAGGAGCCGGCAATGTATATCCGAAAGTCAAATTTTTAAGTTTCAGATAATTTGCATTAAACAAATACAAAGAAGTAGCCTCTGTATTTTGGAAACCGTTTTCTCCGTTTACCAAACGTCCGTATTTCGCATTAATGTTTGTACGCGCATCAGAAGTATTTTCAGGATCAAAGAAATAGTGGTTATTAGCAATATCCGTTCCCAAAGCAACACCGACACGTGTCGTCGGAGAGTTATATCCGGTTGCAGATCCCCAATACAATTTGAAGCCGGCTGCACCTGCCCAGTTCATAGAGAAGTCAAAACCTTTCCACATGGCCGAGAACTGCAAACCGAAGTTGTATCTCGGGTCCTTCGAGAATCCCTGGAATTCTTTATCGTCAGAACCGCCATAAATTCCGTCTCCGTTGGCATCAGCATAAACATAATCACCGTACCAGATTTTATCTTTACCCACAGTTTTATTCGGCATAAATGTATATCCGGCATCGATCATAGATTTCAACCACTCCATATCAGATTCAGTCCGGATCATACCGTCAACAGGACCACCATTCACTCCGTCGGCAGCATATCCCTTACCGGAACCTTTATACGGATTGCGCAGGTAAAATTCTTTTGCACTATAACCCTGTACGATCGGGTCTACAGCCGAAGTACTGGAAGCCACATCACCGATGTTACTTACCCAATTTCCATCTTCGTCGTAATAGCTCTTAAATTCCCCTTTATATGCACGGATTTTATTCGGCGTATAAGAGAAGTTACCACTAACCGAATAGCTAAAATCTTCAATCTGGTCTTTCCAGCCCAATGTAAATTCAACACCCTTCGTACGCATTTCTGCAATATTCTTACGAGGTGCCGATTTATCTCCGGCAGTCAGATAGATAGACGGCTTGAACAAAATACCGGTCGTGTTCTTCACAAATGCATCCATCGTGAAAGACAAGCGATTATTCAAAGCATTCAAGTCGATACCGACGTTGGTCATGGTAGAAGTCTCCCAAGACAGTAATGAGTTGGCAATTGAAGTCGAAGCCAGACCGGAAGTAAGCTTTCCTCCTAACGGATACATGGAACTTCCATAAGTCGACTGATATTCATATTCGCTGATAAGAGTAGCATCGTCTCCACCGTTATTACCTACAGAACCGTAAGAAACACGCAGTTTCAAGTTATCCAACCAGTTTTTGGTATTTTCCATAAACGCTTCTTCCGAAACACGCCAAGCACCTGAGAATGACGGGAAATTACCCCAACGATAATCGGCATGGTAACGAGCGTCTCCGTCATGGCGAATATTAGCCTCAAACAAATACTTAGATTTGTAAGCATAGTTCACACGCGCAAAGAAAGAACGACGGGCACGGTCAAAAGCTCCACCTCCGATGCTAACCATTTCGGTAGCCGACCCGGGTGTATGGATACTTGAATCGATCAATCCTTTTTTCGTCGCATTGCGGGATTCACGTTTATAATAATATTCTTCATATCCGACCAAACCGCCTAAATCATGATCTTTGTTGATTGTCGTATTATAACGTATGATATTTTGCAACGTATAACTATAATCCGAACGGTTATAGAAATAAGTAGTCATTTCAGAAGGTTCCGTAGCCGGTGACATAACCTTACCATCGCTAAACCGCACTTTCTCCAAAGGATTTGTCCAAGTTTGGTTATCTTCCCAGTAACGTTTATAGTTCAAGCTGAAATCCCATGACAAGCCCTTTAACGGAGTGATTGTAGAATACAAAGTCGTATTAAAGTTCGTCTTCTGTTTCTTTCCGTCCTGTCCGTTCAAGAATGCACCGATACTGTTAGCCGTTGCACTTTCTTCAGGAGCTTCCGGATATCCGTATGAACCGTTCCATTCCGGATAAAGTCCCGGTGTCGTCTGGCGCAAATAATTGTTCGCATTATCAAAGTTTCCCGCGTCTTTATCTTCCTGGGAAGCAAATGTACGGGTTCCGACTTTCAACCATTTCGTAATATCGGCTTCAATATTTGCACGTAAAGAGTACTTTTGAATACCTGTATTTTCAACAAGTCCGGGGTTATCCAGATAACCGGCAGACATCAAAACACGGATTTTATCGGAACCGCCGTTTACGGACACATTATGGTCGTTAATCAAACCATGTCCGAACAAATAGTCCTGCCAGTCCGTATTCGGATAAGCGACATAATTAGGTACACCATTTTCATTCAAACCATTCGGATCTTTTGATTTTTCACGCCAAAGATCAATTGTGCTCTGGGAGAAGTGATTCGGCTGACCGATATTCTCGAATGATTCATTAAGCCATGTCATATAATCGGCATAATCCGTAATCTGATCGATCAAATTAGTCGGTTGCGCATAAGAAACACGACCCGTATAAGCCACTGACAACTTTCCGGCTTTTCCCTTTTTTGTTGTAATCAAGATTACACCATTGGCAGCACGGGAACCGTAAATAGAAGATGCGGCAGCATCTTTCAATACAGAGATATTCTCAATATCCTGCGGGTTAACCAAGTCCATCGAACCTTCCACACCGTCGATCAAAACTAAAGGTTCCTGGTTGTTCAAAGTTCCGATACCACGAATACGGATTGTAGAACCGTCACTACCCGGCTGACCGGAATTCTGCATAACCTGCACACCGGCACTGATACCGGCCAATGCATTGGACACATTCGTAATAGGACGAGACAAGGCTTGTTCTTCAAAGTCAACAGAAGAGACAGAACCGGTCAGGTTTACTTTCTTCTGCGTTCCATAACCGACAACCACAACCTCTTCCAATGCCTGAGAATCCTCTTTCAGGCTGATCTTAAAATCTTTCTTTCCATTAACCGGCACCTCTTGATTTTGATATCCGATATAGGAAACAACTAAAATAGCATTAGAAGCAACTTCTAACGTAAAATTACCATCCATATCGGTAATCGTACCGTTAGTAGTCCCTTTTTCTACTACATTGGCACCAGCGATAGGACCAAGTGCATCTTCAACCACACCTTTAATAGTGTATTTTGCCTGTTGTGGCGAAGCGACAACAGGCGCAGGTTCTGCAGAACCTGATGCATCGAGTGCCGGATTAGCAGATGCCATTCCAATAGAAGCCAAGAACATGGATGCTCCTAAAAACATCGCTCTCGATACATAAAAGCGTTTAAAATCTTTTGTCATAATAACACCAGATTGATTTAATAAATTAATAATTCACTTTCACTATTTATCACTTTGCGTTTTTCATTAAAAGTGTTTTTCACAAAAGTGCATTCCGAATCAGAGTCCTTCAGGAACTACGGCTATTCAGAAAAAATCATCAGCTCCCAAAAAGGACTAATAGATAGTTTTTATAGTCTACCTGTTAACTATCAAAATGAGACTACTATTGCCGATAATCCATATTAGTACCGCAGAAAAGATCATTACTTACGCGAGTTGTATTTTTTACCTATCATTTTGAGTGTCGTACCACGAATATAATAGCGATTTGTCAATTCATAGAAAGTTTCTACGGAGTCAGTCTACCATTTGAAATATATATAGATCGAATGAATGCGCATCAATTAAAAAATATAAATCCTCTTTTATAAAAAAGAGAATAAGAGAAAGTTTATTTTACTTAGAAAGATTTAGAAAAGTAAATCATAATTCTTCAACTGTCTCTCCAAGCTTTTTTTGTTTGAAATCTAAACGAAGCTTTTTTATTTTAAACGCCATAGTATGTTGTATAAAATAATATACACATAAAGCAGTGTAATACAACTGTTTATATTTATGCTAAAAACTCAATACTGGATAATAAGTGCATATCAAATGGATAAATTTATACATTCCTGCACATTATTAACATCTACATTTGCAGTGTTCTGATCGTAGTTCCTGAAGGACTATGAACAAAAAACACTTTTGTGAAAGACACAATTTATGAAAAACACAAAGTGCCAATTCAGAGAAACGTGAATTATTATCAATTTATTAATCAATCTGGTGTTATTATGACAAAAGATTTTAAACGCTTTTATGTATCGAGAGCGATGTTCTTAGGAGCTTCAATGTTTCTGGCATCTATCGGGATGGCATCTGCAAATCCATCTATCGGTACATTAGGTTCTGTAGAACCTACTCCGATCGTTGCTTCTCCGCAACAAGCAAAACACAGTATTAAGGGTGTAATTGAAGATGCACTGGGTCCCATCGCCGGTGCCAATGTAGTAGAAAAAGGGACAACTAATGGTACGATTACCGATATGGACGGTAATTTCACATTGGAAGTATCTTCCAATTCGATTCTTGTTGTTTCTTATATTGGTTACAAGGATCAGGAAATCCCCGTAAACAATCAGTCCTCATTCAACATTAAGCTGGTCGAAGACTCACAGGCTTTGGAAGAAGTGGTAGTTGTAGGTTATGGTACGCAGAAAAAGGTGAACCTTTCCGGATCTGTATCATCTATTAATGTCAGTGAATTAGCAGAAAGCCGCCCTATCACCAACGTATCTCATGCTTTAGCAGGTTTGGCTGCCGGCGTACAAGTTGCTTCCTCTAGTAACCAGCCGGGTAATGATAATGCTTCAATCAAAGTTCGTGGTCAAGGTACTTTAAATGACTCTTCTCCTTTAATAATCATTGATGGAGTTGAAGCAGGTATTAACACTGTCAATCCTCAGGATATTGAATCTATGTCTGTATTGAAAGATGCGGCATCTGCTTCTATTTACGGTTCTCGTGCCGCCAACGGTGTTATTTTAATTACGACAAAGCAAGGTAAAGCAGGCTCTATAAAGCTCGAATATAACGGATATGTATCTTTCGAATCAATCCGTAACACAGTAACTCCTGTCTCTAATTATGCTGATTACATGGAGTTGGTAAATGAAGGTTATCTAAATGCAAATCAGAAAGCTCCCTTCAGTCAACCAGTCATTGACGAATGGCGTAACGGTAACGATCCGCTAAAATACCCGAATACCAACTGGATCGAAGAAACGTTCCGCCCAGCCACTGCCACAAATCATGTCATATCCATGAGTGGAGGTAGTGAAAAAATCCGATTCTATTCTTCATTTGGCTACTCAAATAATCCGGGTGTTATGGAAAATACCGGTTTTGAGAAATACAACGGACGCGTAAATGTTTCGGCAGACATCAGACCCTGGTTAAATTTGGGAGCACAAGTCAGTGGATATGTTTCAAATATGGATCCAGCTGCCAAATATACGGCAAATGATAAAAAAGATACCGCTGTTGACGATGTATTCACCTTCGCCTCTGCAACGACTCCCGGTATGGTATTCCGGGCACCAGACGGGCGATATGGAGCAATGAATAATGGAGAAGACGATTCACAAGCCGCAAACAATAACCCGTTGGCACGTCTGAATCGTGTAGCCGGTAATATCCGTAAAACCAATATGCGCTCACGCTTTGTCGGAACAATCAAGCCTTTTGAAGGTTTCTCCGCAACAGCTTCTTACTCCTATGAATTTGTTGATGAACAGCGCGAAAAAAAACCAATATTTATTGATCAATGGAATTTCCGTGATGAAACGATTGGCTGGACAAACCGGGGTAAAACGAATATCATGAATTACGACGGTAAAGTTGAACGTTTCTTCGGTGACGTTGTTTTGCGCTATGAAAAACGCTTATTGAATGATCGGCTGGGCTTAAATGCAATGGTCGGTGGTAGCCAAGAAATGTATCGTAGCCGCAATTTCTCTGCTACAAAATATGATATGATCGACTTGAGCCTAAATGTTATCAACGCTGCCATTGGCGATGCAACGGCCAGCGGTTCCAGTACGGAATGGGCTATGCGTTCTTTCTTCGGCCGTGTGAATTTAGATTGGGACAACAAGTATTTACTTGAATTAAATCTGCGTGCAGATGCCTCTTCCCGTTTCTTATCAAACAATCGCTGGGGTTATTTCCCATCTTTCTCTGCCGCTTGGCGTATGGATCAGGAAGCATTCATGGAAGATTGGGTAAGCAAAGGTTTAAGCAATTTTAAGGTTCGCGCATCTTACGGTTCATTAGGGAATAATGCAGTAGGTAACTATGATGCGATTGCTACTTATGCCAACAAGAATGATGACGGTGCATTCAACTATGTATTAAATAATGCTCTGGTTTTGGGTCTGGCACAAGCGGCCATAGCCAACCCGAATTTAACTTGGGAATCCACCCATATGGCAAACATCGGCCTTGACTTCGGCGTCATGAACAACCGACTGACCGGTACATTAGATTATTTCAACAAACGGACAACAGATATTTTGATCAATCTGCCTTCACCCGATGTTCATGGAACGGCAAGCATTCCTAAACAAAATAGCGCAACAGTTACAAATCAAGGTTTTGAAATGACTTTGGGCTGGCAGGATAAAGTAGGAGATTTCTCTTATGGTGTTAACGGCAACTTCACTTATGTCAAAAACAAAGTCAACAAATTCAAGGGATCCAAGCCAGGTGACTGGACTTTGGACGGTGCCAATTTAATTTGGGAAGGACATTCGATCAATTCACAATATTTATTGTGTGTAGACCGTATCCTTCAGACAGATGAAGACATGAAAATTGTTCAGGACATGATAGATAATGCTCCTGTCGTAGATGGTAAAAAAGTGAATCCATTCGCAGCATTCGGAACACCGCAAAAAGGTGATTTACTCTACAAAGACCTTGACGGTAACGGTATCATCGATAATGAAGATAAAAAAATTGTCAGCGACGGACCTAACCCTAAATTCCAGTTCGGCTTGAATCTGACTGCCGAATACAAAGGCATCGACTTATCGGTATTATTTCAAGGTGTCGCCGGTGTAAAAGAATACTGGATGGGGGATAACTACAATGCTCCTATCGTACGCTACGGTTACCAGATCAATAAGGAAGTTGCAGATGGAAGATGGTACGAAGGTCGTACGGATGCTACTTATCCACGTTTGTTATTCAATCAATCGGCAACAGTCAATACACAGAAGAGTGATTTCTATTTGGAAAACAAAGCCTATTTGAAAATCCGGAACATACAATTGGGATATTCATTACCTAAAGCATGGATGAGTAAAATCCAGATTGAACGTATTCGTATCTATGGTAGTTTGGAGAACTTCTTCACCTTCACTAATTACAGAGGTTTTGACCCTGAAATCAGTGGTATGAAATATCCGTCAATGAAAGAAGCGGTATTAGGTATTAATGTAACCTTTTAAATGAACAAGAATTATGAACAAGTATAAATTATTTTTATCATGTGCAGCATCACTCTTACTGCTGAGTGGATGCTATGATCTGGATCGGTACCCGACAGACCAATTAAGTTCTGGCACATTCTTTAAGACACAAGATCACGCAGACCAGGCAATGATGGCTGTCTATAATGTCATGCAGAGAGAGAATGTCTTCGGTATCCAATTTGGTTTCGATTGCTTAGGCTCTGTCGGTATGGGATACGACAATCCTTCATTTCCACAAATTGCACGTGGGACTTATGCCACAGACAACGGACAAGTGACCAATAAATGGAAACACACCTATGAAGGTATCAGCCGTGCCAATATCATTTTGCAAAATATAGGAAATTGTGAGATCAGCGAAGAACTGAAAACGCAATATGCAGGTGAAGCCCGTTTTATGCGCGCATTATTCTATTTCAGCCTACTTGACATCTACGGTGGAGTGCCTTTGTACGACGAAACAACAATTGTCGCAGAAGACTTCTCAAATATGATGAAGCCAAGAAGTTCTGCTGAAGACACTCGTGAATTCATTCTAAAAGATCTGGATACAGCGATCTCTTCTTTACCTGCTAATTGGGATGCATCTTATAAAGGACGCGCCACATCCGGTGCAGCAATGGCATTAAAAGGTAAAGTCCTTTTATATGCAAAAAAATATACAGAAGCTGCAACATGCTTCGAAAATGTAATCGGCAGTGGCCAATACGCGCTGTATTCAAGCTACGAGAACCTTTTCAAACCCGGAGGAGACGAAAGCTCTGAAATGATTTTTGCAATCCAAAACATGGGAGGTGTCGGAACCGATTATGGTATGCCTATGACATTCTATATGGGCAGCCGCTCTTCTTACGGAAGTTGCTGGAATAACGTCATGGCATCTACAGACTTTGTTGATTCTTACGAATGGGCTGACGGGCGTCCTTTTGACTGGGAAGAAGTAATCCCTGGCTTCACTACTGACGACAAAATCAAAGATGCTACATTCCGGACAACACTTTCCGATGACAAAACAAAAGTTATTGCTTACCCGAAAGACAGAGAAAAAGTAATGGAGATGTATGGAAAACGTGACCCACGTATGGAAGTTACAATCATTCTTCCGTTCTCTGAATATAAAGGCTGGTATTCAAACAAGAAAAAAGATAGTGAGTATGTAATTGCTAACGCAGGTATGGCACAGGAAGCAAATGGATTTATTCGTGCAAACGGTAACTATGAATGTTACTTGTGGAGAAAATTTGTAGCCGAATATGATATGGATGGTGCTATTAACAATAGAGCAGATACTCCTATCAATTTCCCGCTTATCCGTTATGCAGATGTATTATTGATGTTAGCAGAATGCTACAATGAGATGGATAACCAGCCTAAGGCTGTCGAACTGATTAATCAGATTCGTGCTCGTGTCGGAATGCCGGGCATTAATAGTGGTCCATCTTATCTGCAAGCAAATTCAAAAGACGAAGTATTCAAGCGTATCAAGCACGAACGCGAAGTCGAGTTAGCAGCAGAAGGACATAGTTTCAGCGACCTGCGCCGTTGGGGATTATTGGAAACAGTTGCAGGCCCCGTAAAAGGCTGCACTGGTAAAAAATACTACGACCGGGTTATTAGAGAACGTGATTATTTATGGCCGATTCCTTATTCCGAAACAAGTAAGAATGACGCTTTAAAAACGAATCAAAATCCAGGTTGGTAAAAAACCATATTTTAGTAATAAAAGGACGGACAAAACATGTCCGTCCTTTTTTATTTCATATCTTCCCGGCAAATTATCCAAACAAATCATCATTAGCGCTTATGAATATCTTCTTTGATAAACACATGAAAACAAATATCTATTCCTGCTACCTACTGGGACTATTTCTTACAGGATGCAACTCTCCAGCATCGACAGGAGTATCAACAGCTCCCAACGTCATCTACATCTTCCCCGACCAAATGCGTAACCATGCGATGGGGTTCTGGAGGGAGACGGGATTCAGGGAAGCGGTGAATTTTGATGGAGACCCGGTGCACACGCCCAACCTGAACAGGTTCGCCAGAGAAGCGGTCGTGCTCACTTCGGCAATGAGTAATTGCCCGCTTAGCAGCCCTCACCGGGGAATCTTGTTGACGGGTATGTATCCGGAGCATAGCGGAGTGCCGTTAAACTGCAATTCCAACCGGCCGATCAGTTCCTTGCGCGAAGATGCAACCTGCATCGGCGATGTGTTTAGCCAAGCGGGGTATAGTTGTGCCTATATCGGTAAACTGCATGTTGACTGTCCGACACCTAATGACCCGGAACGTCCCGGAAAATTTGTAGAAGACCGCGTCCCGACATGGGATGCTTATACACCGGCAGAACGGCGACACGGCTTCGACTATTGGTATTCGTACGGGACATACGATGTACATAAACACCCGCACTATTGGGATACCGAGGGCGTAAAGCATGAGATCAACGAATGGTCGCCCCAGCACGAGGCGGACAAAGCGATCGCATACCTCCGGAATGAAGGAAATGTCAGGGACCCTAAAAAGCCGTTCTTTATGATGGTCAGCTTCAATCCTCCCCATAGTCCGTATGCTTCATTGGAAGATTGCATGGAAGAAGACTATAACTTGTATAAAGACCGGCCTTTAGACAGTCTGCTGATCCGGCCGAACGCCAACCGGGAAATGAAAAAGGCACCCTCCGTCCGTTATTATTTCGCTTCGGTTACAGGTGTGGACCGTGCTTTCGGACGCATATTGGAAGAACTCAAAAAGCAGGGATTGGATGAAAATACGATTGTCATCTTCTCTTCCGATCATGGAGAAACGATGTGCAGCCAGGATACGGACGATCCGAAAAATTCTCCTTATGCAGAAAGCATGAATGTTCCGTTCATGGTTCGTTTTCAGGGGAAAGTTACGCCTCGGATCGAAAGCGAACTCCTGCTGTCCTCTCCCGATATTATGCCGACTATCCTCGGGCTTTGCGGCCTGGCAAAACAAATTCCGGCAGAGGTGGAAGGGCGGAACTACGCAGGACGTTTTACAGGGGAAGACCTGTCCGTTCCATTGCGAGAAGGTGCCTTGTATATTAAAAATGTAGATGGAGATAAAGATGCTGACGGAAAAGTCATTTCTTATTTCCCGGTTGCCAGAGGGATCAAGACACATCGGTACACGATGTCTCTCACAATTGACCGTCAAACAAAAGAACTAAAAGAAGTCCTGTTGTTTGATGACGAAAAAGATCCGTATCAGATGCACAACCTTCCCTGGCAGGAAAATAAAGAAACCGTAGCAGAATTAAGCCGGCTGATGGTTCCCCTTTTGAAAGAAGCGGACGATCCATGGTATAGAGAAAAGATACTGAATGACCTGATTCCTTATTAGGAGGACAAAAAAAGAGGATGCCAAAAGCATCCTCTTCCCAAATTCTAACTATTATTATTTTACGGTCCAGGTTACTTGATCGCTTACGCTGTTCTTCTTTTGTGTTGAACGCGCTTCTATGATGTTGACGCCTTCCTGCAGGTTGACGCCTTTCCATTCGAATGTTGCATAATCATCCGGTTTTTGTTTGCCGATACTTTTTCCGTTTATAAACAACTCGACTTCCGGCTGATTGGAGAAAATCATAATATCCGTTACAGCCAGAGAGCGGTCGCGATGGCGGCGGTTGGTAATATAGACAAACGCGTCCTCCTTATTCCAGTTCGCTTTATAGAAATAAAAAGCATCCTTTTTCACTTTACGGTCAAAAGTGACCAATCCTTTATCATTGATTCCGGGACGATCGCCTTCCGTACGATGAGCCGCACCAAAATCAAACAGGTTCCAGATGAAAGATCCCCAGACAAACGGGCGTTCGGCCAAAGCCTTCCAGTTTCCGATATGATAATAAGTCTGATAGTTTTCCGGATGCCACCAACCAGCTGCAATGCCCCGTTTTACAGAATCCTGCTGGTGATAGATGCTTGCACCCGCACCATATTCACTGATCGCTATTTTATATTCCGGATGGGCCTTATGGTTGGCATCCAACCATTTTCCCATGTCGGACGGTGAACCGCCATACCAGCCGAAATACTGGTTCCAGGCAATCACGTCGGTCACTTTACTGATCGCATCATCATAAGAAAGGAAGCTGGCCGATGTAGTCAGGCGGGTCGGATCTTCCTTATGTGCCAGCTCATTCAGTTCTTCGATATATTCAGTCGGGTTATCGCCGATTGTTTTCAGTTCGTTAAATAATCCCCAGAAGCAGATAGACGGATGATTATAATGCTGGCGGATCAATTCCTTCAGCTGCTCCTTGCCGTTTTCGCGGAAAGAAGGCTGGTTGATATAGCCCTGGTCCTGGTATCCGCCCGGTCCGATCTGCGGTATCTCCGCCCAGGTCACGATACCGTATTTATCCATCAAATCATAAAAATAAGTAGCTTGCGGATAGTGAGCCAGACGGACGGCATTCGTTCCCATCTCAGCCATGATAGCCGCGTCTTCATCGTGATGCATCTTATAAAGAGCATTTCCTCTTTCCGCGCGATCCTGATGGCGGCATACGCCCTTCAGTTTCAGATGTTCGCCATTCAGGAAGAAACCTTTTTCCGCATCCACGTGATAGAAACGCAAACCCAATGGCTGGACAATCCGGTCGATTACCTTTCCACCGGACAAGAGAGAAATTTCAGCCTTATAGATAAACGGATCCTGACAGCCATTCCACAGACGAGGATTCCGGATGGTCAGATCCATACCCGTCGTCGTCCAGTCGTTGGCATCCACAGTCACCTTTATATCCTGCTGCTGAACTATTTTATCGCCCTCCCATATTTTCACATCGACCTGCACTGGCTGAGCTGTCGCGCTACCGTTGGACACGAGCACTTTGGCCCGAACATCAGCCTGTTCCTTTGTCACTTTATTCTGGATCAGATAGACACCGGGAGAAGCATAGTCTGTCAATGAAATATTAACCGGATCGGTAATAATCAGATTTACATCCCGGTAGATACCCCCATAAAAGTTAAAGTCGCCGACCAGCGGCATAATATCCTGCTGCAACGCGTTATTCACCTTTACAAGAATCCGGTTGTCGGCATCATATTTTACCTTATCCGTGATTTCAAAGACAAATGCGCCATATCCGCCGCGATGTTCACCGATATGGACATCGTTGATAAAAACGTTGGCAACCGTATTGACTCCTTCAAAACGCAGGAAAAGACGTTTGCCTTTCCATTCCGGTTTTACAAAAAGCGTTTTCGTATAGTTACCCATCCCACGATAGTAATCCTGTTTTCCGGAAAGGGCATCCCCGCTGTTCCAGGTATGCGGCAGGTTTACCCGTTCTTCGCTTTTAAACTGTACCTGATGGGAAAACCGGAACATCCAGTTCTCATTCAGCAGGATTTCCTTACGAGCTGCAAATACAGAAGTACTGATAAAAAGAAGTATCAGACTAAAGATCGTGTGTTTCATGTCGATAAAATTCTTGATTTATGGCTCAAAAGTAAATGTTTACGTGTATTGATACCGGCACTATTTGTCTAATTAGATGGGTATATTTGTCCGAAACCGCAATTTTAAATAAAAAAACCAGCGAGGACACCCCGCTGGTTCTTAGATATAGATAATGTTTTAAAATTACATCGCTTGTTCTCCGCCACCTGAATTGCCTTCACCGCTCTTCGTATCGTCATTGCTGATACCGCGACGAACTTTCTTTATCTGGCCTTTCATCGTACCGAAACGGTAAGAAACGCTCAAACGGAACTCACGGGCGTGGCGCCAAGTTGTGGAAACATCATGGAATCCTTCACCCTTCGTCGTTGATTCCATCTTCATGGTTTTCCAGAACGGGTTTTGTGCGCCAAGTGAAACAGAAAGCTTTTTCTTCAAGAAATCTTTACTGACATTCAAACCGGCGAAATAGAAAGGAGACTGTTTACTCTGCAACTGAATCCACGGGCTAAAATAACCACCATTCAAATTAATGCGGAAATCTTTTGGCAAATTAAACTGTGTTCCGGCAAAAATTCGTCCGGCTACACCTTCCTTTGTCAATCCTAAAGCCTTCTTACTGTCGATATTCGTATAGTCGAATCCGCCGTTCATATAGATTCGGAACAAGGGAACAGGATTCCAGCTTCCATATAAAAATAATCCTACTTGCTGGCGTTTACCCATATTTCCATAGGTGCTATAAGAAGCTCCGTTATATTGAGAAAGCGGATTTGATTCCGGGAAGTTAGCGATTATCGTATATCTTTCAATCGCATTATTGACGAATGTATAGCTTATACTTGCATTAATGCTGAATTTCTGTGCGAACTTGCTGAAGTTCAAGTTTACATTATTACTCTTTTCCGATTCCAGATTCGGATTACCCTGAGAAATACGCTGCGGGTCTATATTATTCAAATACGGATTCAGATACCAGATTCCCGGACGCTGGATACGCATATTATACCCTAAACGCAGCTGGGAAGACATATCCAACTGATAGGTCAATGTGGCATTCGGTACGACATCAAAATAGTTTGTACTGAAATTTTCATCCGGAACCTTCTTGAACTTCGCACTCAGGCTTGTGCCTTCACCACGTACTCCTGCTTTGAATCCAAACTTATTCAACTTAATCAGATAACCTAAGTAAGCAGAGTAAATATGCTGGGTATGCTGGAAGTCGCTATTATTTTGCGAAATGTCGACCCACTCGTTATTCCGTAGAACCTCTTCGACCGTATTACTCTTACTCTGCCGGTTGATATATTTCACACCGGCTTCAAAAGTCTGGTCTTTAAACAAAGGAGTCGTATAGTCGACTTGCCCGGTATGTTCGGTTGTCGAAGCATCATTCGTATTTCTATTCGGATAACGGTAAGCCACCTCATAGTCGCCAACTAAATTCTCCAACCGGGAATTTCCCTCACTGTCGTTGGGCGACTGGCTGAAGCGGTACGACAAAGTCAGCAATTCGTCTTTCTTACTGGTTGAATGCTGATAATCCACATTAACGTCCGTCGAACCGAACGTACCCTCCGAATCTGAATAACGTTTATAGGAATACATCTGCGAAGGCGTTCCATCCGGCATCAAATCCGTCCGGTTTATCTTGTCTGCTTCCAGCTCGGAAAGATTATTGGAATTTCCACGAAAGAGATTGATCCCAACACTCAACAAGTTCAATGTATCGATCTCGTAACTGCCTTCCAGATAACCGTACTGGAACGGACCTTTGTTTTTGCTCCGTCCATGTTCATTTAACAAGGAAGACGGCCGGGTAAAGGTCTGTTCACCTTGCTGATATTGCATTTCTTGTTCGTCCCGTACCGAATAAGTATCATTCCAAGGAGAATTACGATGATTATAACCATAATTAGCAGTAACACCAAATTTTCCGGCTTTCATCGAGATGTATGCGCCACCACCGAAGCTGCCCATCGTACTGGCATTGGCACGAACCGTACCCGTATATCCTTGCAAAGCATTCTTTGTCGTAATGATATTAATGATACCGCCGACACCTTCCGCATCATATTTAGATCCGGGGTCAGTAATTACCTCGATGTTCTTGATCGAACTTGCCGGCATACTCTTCAATACGTCGGATGCGTTTTCTCCACTCAACAGGTTTGAAGGTTTGCCATTCATATAGATTTTATAATTGGAAGAACCTTTCAGCTGGATTTTATCTTCACCGTCGACCGTAACCATCGGGACCTTACGGAACATTTCCAGCGCATTGCTGGTCTTTGCCTCCGGGTCGTCTTCCAGGCTATAAGTCAGTTTGTCTACTTCGACCTTGACCAACGGCTTTTGGGCTGTTACGGTAACCTCGTTCAGTTGCTGCGTGTTGTCATGCATGAACAGTTTCCCAAAATCAAGGACTTTCTTATTTTCCGACAATGTAAACGCTTTTTGGGCAGGGAGTTTGCCTAACGACTCCATCGTCATAATATACTTACCCGGTTTGTTCATCGTTGCATTGAACTTACCATCATCATCACAAGCCAACAATTTTACAGGATTTTGCGGAGCGGAAGCTAACGCAATCCTCAATGTGGCATAAGGAACGGACTCGTTTGATAAAGAGTCGACTACTTGCCCTTTTATCGTAAAAGAGGCGGTTGATCCACTATTGTTTTGCGCAAACACAGATGTAGACACAAATAGTATCAACACAAAGTAGAGTAGTTTTTCTTTCATTAAACTTGAGAATTTAGATATTATCGATTTAAACAAATTAAAAACAGTTGCAAATGTAACTTTATCTACGAACCACTCGTACTTTTACGCTTTAAAGAATTGTAAAAGATGTATTTTGGTGTTCGATTCTTGCGAATTTCACTTATTTTTGTAGAAACCATTAATAAAAAGAACAAGTTTATGAGAAAATTATTATTCACAATTGCAGCATCACTGCTGCTTGTCACCATGTATGCACAAAATATGAAAGCAGTTAAATTAAACACGCCGGACAAAGCCCGGGGAACATCTGTCATGAAAGCATTATCCGATCGTCACTCCGACCGCGAATTTGCAGTTAAAGAACTCAGCCTACAGGATTTATCCGATTTATTATGGGCGGCAAACGGTATCAACCGTCCGGACGGCAAACGTACGGCTCCTTCTGCCCTGAACAAACAGGATATCGATGTCTATGTTATCATGAAAGAGGGCGCTTACCTGTATGATGCCAAAGATAACAGCCTTCAACCTGTTGCGGCAGGCGATCACCGTGCAGCGGTCGCAGGCGGACAAGATTTTGTCAAATCAGCCCCGGTCAGCCTGGTTCTGGTATCCGACCTTTCCCGTTTCGGCAGCGTAACAGATCAGGTAAAACTGATGGCAGCAGTCGATGCAGGCACAGTTTGCCAGAATATCAACATCTTCTGTGCAGCCACCGGGTTAGCAACTGTCCCGCGTGCCTCTATGGACCAAGCGGCATTAAAACAAATCCTAAAATTAACTGAAAGTCAATTACCGATTATGAACAATCCGGTAGGGTACCCGAAGAAGTAATCCGCAAATCGTAAAGCGGTTGAAAAACAGCTTATACAGTCATCATAAAAAAAGCCATAGTTCTAAGAGAACTATGGCCACATATTCATATCTGAATGATAATCAGCGAATTATTTCAGTCGTCAATATAGAGGTAAAATGCTTACAAAATTGGAATAACAATAATTTTTTGTTTCTTTATCGCCTAAAGTGCTTCATTGTCGCTAAATAATCAATTTTTGATAGCTTATTTAAGCTATTTGAGAATAAATTCATACATTTGAAGTCCATAGTTCTCTTAGGACTATACCCATTCTAACAGTATATCATGGATGAGAATACAGACATAAAATTATTCAATAACATTTTTATCACTCACCGTGAACGCTATATTCGGTTTGCCTATTCTTATACATATAATCGTGAAGCAGCAGAAGACTTGGTTACCGAAAGCCTGATATATTATTGGGAAAACCGGAGCCGGTTACAAGATGTCAAAGATATTCCTTTATATATATTAGTCACTCTAAAAAACAAATGCCTGGACTATCTTCAACGCGAACGCACCTGGAACAATATTGCAGAAAATTTATTATCCAACAAAGAATGGGAGTTACAGATGCGTATCTCCAGTTTGGAAGCATGCGAACCGGAAACATTACTTAGCAATGAAATACAAGATCTTATTAACCAAGCCCTTGCCAAGTTACCGGAAAAATCCAGCCGGATATTCATCATGAGCCGCTACGAAGGAAAAAACTACCAAACAATTGCTCAGGAAACCAATCTTTCCGTGAAAAGCGTCGAGTTCCATATCAGTAAGGCGCTAAATGTATTACGTAAAGAACTAAAAGACTACCTCCCCTGCCTCCTGCTCCTCTTTGATTTCTTCTATGAATGATTGTTTGGAGAGGTTCAGTTTTTCTTGCAAGTAAATCTTTTCTTGCCAAATACTCCCTCTTATAACTTTCAATTTTCAACTCTTAACTTTCAACTATCCTGGGGGACTTATTGTATAAAACGTATTTTTCTGTTCCGAAAGACATCCGAAACAAAACAAATGTTAATCCGCTTTTTTGACCTCAAAAAGGGA
>ERZ791875.1220-NODE-1220-length-18429-cov-6.999401_pt1 | contig 18429 bp, 18 predicted proteins | sample MGYA00510278_ERZ791875 | MGnify/ENA primary metagenome ERZ791875 (study PRJEB30046, sample SAMN00792078) | human gut metagenome | study: EMG produced TPA metagenomics assembly of the A metagenome-wide association study of gut microbiota in type 2...
CCCGGGTCGGGGCAGCGCCGGACGGGAGCGCATCACCCGAGCGCTCATCGACCCCAACGTCTTCAGCGCCGGGGCCGAGCAGCTGAGTATGTTCGCACCGCCCGCCGTTGACCGGCTGGTGGAACAGGGCGTGCCGCCCAGGGCGGCCCAGCGGATGGTGCGGGAGGAGGCGGTGCAATGTCTGGCGAGAGCACTGTGATGCCGCCCCGGAAGCTCCACGACGCCGATGTGGTCTACCTCTACGATGGCAGCTTTGAGGGCTTCCTGTGCTGTGTATTCGAGAGTTTCGCCCAGCATGAGATCCCCTTCGCCGTCTGGACGCCCCAGCGGGAGACGGCCACCCTCTACCCCGTCCGGGACATCGAGACGGACTCTGCCAGAGCGCAGCGGGTCTTTTCGGCCCTTGGCCGGAAACTGGGCCGGGAGACGGAATATCTCGTCAGCCGGGATTTCCTCTCCGGGCAGGAAGATAAGGAATTGCTGCTCATCCGCTTCCTGCATCTGGCCTTCACCCTCGGCCCCGGCACGGTCAAGCGGATGGGCCACCCGGATGTGGCCCCGCTCTACGAGATGAAAAAGAGTCTCGACTGGGAGGTGGACAAGTTTCAGGGCTTCGTCCGCTTCGAGGAGCATGGCGGGATGCTGGGTGCGGTCATCCACCCCAAAAACTATATCCTGCCTCTGCTGCGGGGACATTTCTGCTCCCGCTTTCCGGAAGAGAGCTTCATGATATACGACGCGGTCCATCAGGCGGTATTGCTTTATCAGGAGCACAAGGCCCAGCTTCTGGAGCTGGCCGCGCCGCTGGAGCTGCCCCCGCCCACCGCCCGGGAACAGGAGCTTCAGGCCCTCTGGAAGCAGTTCTACGACACGCTGGAGATCAAGGCCCGCCACAACGAAAAGGGCCGGATGACCCACTGTCCCAAGCGTTTCTGGCAGGATATGGTAGAAATGCGGTGATTCTTTACAAAAAGGTTGCATCTGCGCCGTTGCGCTCTGCAAAAGGTATGGTATACTAAAGGGGAGCTTCGGCAGAGCATCTGCCGCACCCACCCCGAAACGGGCTATGATAAAAGGAGCATTGTTAAAACTATGGTTCGCATTACTATGGAAGACGGCGGCATCATCGACATCGAGCTGAACGAGGAAGCTGCCCCCATCACCTGTGAGAATTTCAAGAAGCTGGTCAATCAGGGCTTCTACAACGGCCTGACCTTCCACCGCGTCATCCCCAACTTCATGATTCAGGGCGGCTGCCCGCTGGGCAACGGCACCGGCGGCCCCGGCTGGAACATCAAGGGCGAGTTTGCCGCCAACGGCGTCAACAACCCCATCAAGCACGTCCGCGGCATCATCAGCATGGCCCGCAGCATGAACCCCAACAGTGCCGGCAGCCAGTTCTTCATCATGCATAAGGACGCACCCCATCTGGACGGCCAGTACGCCGCTTTCGGCAAGGTCGTCGCCGGCATGGACGTCGTGGACAAGATCGCATCCGTCCCCACCGACTGGAACGACAAGCCCAAGACCCCCGTCAAGATGAAGACCGTCGAGCTCATCGAGGGCTGATCTTCTGCACCTGTGGGGCTGTTGCAAAATAAAAATGCGATAGCAATTCGCACAAAGAAATAGCACAAAATCAGAAACCCGGAACCCTTTTTGAGCCATTCTGGCCCCGAAAAGGTTCCGGGTTTTGTGCATTATTTTTTCATGAAGCTGTTTTGCAACAGCCTCTTTATTTTTTATTGATGCATTTTTACCAGCCGCTCGTTCAGCGCCCGCAGGCCGTCCCGCACCTCGGCGGGCGAGACGATTTCTATCTTGCCGCCGAAGCCGCAGACCCAGCCGTAGAACTGGTCACTGACGCAGACGGGGATATCGAAATGGAAATGCTCCTTCCCTTCCGGCACGAAGATGGGCGAAGCGCCGAAGCGCTCCCGCATGGCTGATTCAAGGTCGGAAGTACACCGCAGGGTGACTCTATGCTCCGGCCCGCCGAACATCTGGAAGTGCTTTTTCAGGTAGGCGGGCAGGTCGAGATCCGCGAACTGCTCTTTGCCGCGGCGGGGCTCGTCCAGCACCGTGACCCCGGCCATTTTATCCACCCGGTAATGGCGGATGCCCACCGGCTCCTTCTCGTCCTGATAGGCGATGAGGTAGTAGCAGCCGTTCTCCCACGCCATCTGCCAGGGGCTGATGGTGTAAGGCGCGGGGCGTCCCGCCTTTTTGTAGCGAAAGCGCACCATCCTGCCGGTGTTGATGGCCGTAAAGAGGGCGTCCACGCTGTAGGGCAGGTCTTTGTTGGCGCTCTTGGGGCGGCCATCGACATAGACCTGACGCTGGAGCTGGCTGCCCTCATACTGGGAGGCCAGCCCTTCCAGCTTATGGATGAGCTTATCACTGGACGCTTTCGAGATGACCCGGCTGGACTGGACAGCGTCCACCAGAAGCTTCAGCTCCGCCAGCTCGAAAGGCCGCGTCGCCATCCAATAGCCGCCGCTGCGGCCCCGGCGCAGCCGGATGTCATAGCCCAGCGCGTTCAGCGCGTCGATGTCGCTGTAGACGCTCTTTCGCTCGCAGAGGATGCCCTGCCGGGCCAGCAGCTCCACCAGCTGAGGCACATTCAGCAGATGCTCCTCGTCGGTCTGCTGCTCAAAGATATGCAGCAGCGCCAACAGTTTGGATTTTTGTCCCTCCTGCTTGGGCATGGGCGGCCTCCTTTACGGTCACGAGTCCTTTTTGTCGAACGCGGCGCGGCGCTGGGTGGACAGACGGAACATCTCTTCCAGCTTGTCCCGGTCGTCGGCCACGAGGGCGTCCCGCAGCTGGTCCAGAGCGGAATCGAACTGGTCGATCTCGGCGATGAGGTTCTCCTTGTTCCAGAGGAACAGCTCCGCCCACATCTTCTCGTTGATGCGGGCGATGCGGGTCAGATCGCGGAAGGAGTCGCCCGTGTACTCGCAGAGAGAAGAGTTGTCGTTTGCACACATGAGGCTGACGGCGATGGCGTGGCAGAGCTGGCTGACGTAGCCGATCATCTTGTCGTGCTCCTGCACCGTCAGGGTGCAGATGTGGCGGAAGCCCAGCACCTCGGCCAGCTCTTTCGCCCACTGGACGGCCTCGGGGGTGTTCTTCTCGGTGGGGGTGATGATGAAGTTGGCCGGAGCAAAGCTGACCTCGGCGGCGTGCTCGACGCTGGAGGTCTCACGGCCTGCCATCGGGTGGCTGGCGATGAACTCCACCCCCTCCGGACACATGGCCTGTACCGGCTCCACAAGGCCGGTCTTGACGCCGGAGACATCGGTAAAGATGCAGCCGGGCTTGATGAGATGGCCGTAGGTCTTGAACCAGTCGATGAGGGCCGTGGGGTAGAGGCCGAAGATGATGTGGTCGGCCTGCGAGACGAGGTCCTCGAAATCGTGGGTCTTGCCGGTCTCGATATAGCCGTGGTCGAGAGCGTACTGTAAGTGGCCCTCGCTGCGGTTGATGCCGTCCACATGGAACCCGGCTTTGGAAAGCTCGAGGGCGTATTTGCCGCCCAGCAGTCCGAGGCCCACGATGAGATAACGCTTTGTTTTATCCAGCATATTCTACCTCCGCGCCTAACGGCTTGATGGCTTCAAAGAAATGGGGCCAGCTCTTCTGCACGGCCTCGGCGTCGTCGATGGAGAGTTCCAGCCCGGCGGCCAGCGCCAGCACCGCAAGGCTCATCACCACACGGTGGTCGTTGTGGCCGTGGAGCGGTGCGGCGGGGGCGTGGAGCCTGTCTGCACAGCCGTGGATGGTGATGGTGCCGCCCTCGCTCTCGAGGACGCCGCCGCAGGCGCGAAGCTCGGCTTCCATGGCTGCAATACGGTCGCTCTCCTTGATACGGAGACGTTCCGCGTTGCGGATGGTGGTGGTCCCCTCGCAGAGCAGGCCCAGGACCATCAGCACGGGGCCGAGGTCGGGGCAGTCGGCAAGGTCAATGTCCACACCGTGGAGAGGTGCTTTCTCGAACACGATGCCTGCGTCGGTGGTGCGGAAGCTTGCGCCACAGCGGCGCAGAATGTCGAGGATCGCGGCGTCGCCCTGCAGGGTGTCGGCGGATAATCCCTTGAGGGTCACGCCGCCCTGCACCGCTCCCAGCACCGCCGGGAAGGCCGCCTGGCTGTAATCGCCCTCCACGGTGTAATCGCAAGGCCGGTATTTCTGCCCGCCCGGGATGAGGAGGGTGTTTTCGTCCTGCCAGCGGCTCTCGACGCCGAAACGGCGCTGGGCCGCCCGGGTCATCTCGATATAACTGCGGCTCTCTACCGGCGGGATAAGGTGGAGGGTGCTGTCGCCCGCCAGCAGCGGCAGGACAAACAGCAGCCCGCTGATGAACTGGCTGGACACGTTGCCCGCCAGCTCATACTCGCCGCTTTTTAGAGTTCCTTCGACGGCAAGGCCCGCCGGGGACTGTTCAAAGCGGAGAGACTGCTCCTGATACAACTTCTCGTATACTGTCTGAGGGCGCTCCATCAGCCGTCCGCGGCCAACAAAGGTCACTTTCTGCCCGGTGAGGCTGGCAATGGGGATGAGAAAGCGCAGGGTGCTTCCGCTCTCACAGCAGTCCACCGGAGCGCTGACAGGCAGAAAGCTCCCCAGACCCTCCACGACGGCACGATCCGCACCGGTGCGCACTTTGGCGCAGAGCTGCCCGGCGGCGGAGAGGGTGGCAGAAATATCCTTGCTGAATTCAAGGTTTTCGATGCGGGAAGCACCCTCGGCCAGCGCCGAGCAGAGCACCGCACGGTGCGCCATGCTCTTGCTGGGCGGCGCGGTGATGGTTCCGCCGATGCCGCCGGGGGCGCGTTTTATCGTTACCAACATAATATATCCTTCCGGCGGCTTGCCCTCACGGTCATGTTTTTGGCTCTCCCTCTGGGAGCGGTGGATTTGCGAAGCAAAGACGGAGAGGGCTAGCCCACTTCCCTTACATATCCCGGCCGATGGCCCATGCGACCTGACGGCACTTTGCCATAGCCTGCGCAAAGGCGTCGGGGGTCAGGCACTGTGCGCCGTCGCTCCATGCGTGGCGGGGGTCGTAGTGGACTTCCACCTCAAGGCCGTCGGCACCGGCGGCGACAGCGGCGATCATCATGGGCTCCACAAGGTTTGCCTTGCCGGTGGCGTGGCTGGGGTCCACGATGACGGGCAGATGGGTCTTCTCGTGGACGATAGGCACAGCGGAGAGGTCGAGGGTGTTGCGGGTGTACTTCTCGAAGGTACGGATGCCGCGCTCACAGAGGATGACCTGCTCGTTGCCGCCGGCCATGATGTACTCGGCGCTCATGATCCACTCTTCGATGGTGTTGCAGAGGCCGCGCTTGAGCAGAACGGGCTTGTGCATCTTGCCCACGGCCTTGAGCAGCTGGAAGTTCTGCATATTGCGGGCGCCGATCTGCACCACGTCCACATACTCCTCGAACTCGGGGATGCGCTCCTCGCTCATCAGCTCGGAGACGATGGGCATACCGGTGGCCTCCCGGGCCTTTACCATGTCGAGGATGCCCTCAGTCTCGAGGCCCTGGAAGGAGTAGGGAGAGGTGCGGGGCTTGTAAGCGCCGCCGCGGAAGAGGGTCGCGCCGCCGGCCTTGACGCCCTGTGCGATGCGGAGGGCCTGCTCTTCGCTCTCGATGCTGCAGGGGCCGGCCATGACAGCGATCTTCTCCTTGCCGCCGATCTTCACGCCGCCGCAGTCGATGACGGAATCTGCCGGGTGGAAGAGGCGGTTGGCACGCTTATAGGGGGCGGAAACACGGGTCACGTTGTCGATCCAGGGGTTGGCGAGGACGTCGCGCTCGTCGATCTTGGTGGTATCGCCCACGAGGCCGAAGACATTGTAGTCCTTGCCGGTGATGAGGGTGACGTCGAGGCCCTGCTTTTCGAAGCGGTCAACGATTTTCTCGAGCTCTTCCTTCGGGGTGCCCTTTTTGGTGGAGATGATCATAAAATTCTTCCTTTCTATCCTTCTTTTCCACGCCCTCTTTGCTCCGCTTTCCAGCAGAAGAGAGTCGATTTTCACATCACTAAATGGGTGTGCGCACTGCCGTCCAGCCGCAGCAGCTGGGCCAGATAGGCGGCAGCGTGGAGATAGCCGCTGATGCCCTCGCCGATGAAGTGGCCCTGACAGCCGAACGAGACGATGTCCGTCTTGCGGAAGGGCTCGTGCTCGTCGGGCTCGCTGAGCAGCACTTCCACGGCAGGCACGCCGCAGAGGCGCAGCGCGTCGAGGATGGCGACGCTGTAGTGGGCGTAGCCGCCGGGGTTCAGGATGATGCCGTCGGCCCGGCCTGCGGCAGACTGGATCTCGTCGATGAGGTCGCCCTCGTGGTTGGACTGGAAAAATTCCACTTCCATGCCCATCCGGGTGCAGCACAGCTCGAGGTAATCCAGCAGGCCGTTGTAATCCAGCTGACCGGTCACGCCCGGCTCGGTGAAGTGCATCATGTTGAGGTTGGGGCCGTTAATGACTAAAAATTTCATCCAGTGCCTCCATTGCGGCGGTCACAGCGTCCTCCACCGTGCCGCTGTTCGGGATAACGGCGTCTGCCGCCGCGAGATACAGGGGGCGGCGCTCCGCCTCCATCTTTTTCAGCGCCTCGGTGCTGGACGAGAGCGGACGTCCGCCGCCCACCGTCAGCGCATCCAGGGGCCGGTCGAGGAAGAGCAGGACGCCGTTCTGATGCAGCGCCCGCAGATTCCCGCCCCGCTTGATGATGCCGCCGCCGCAGGAGAGCAGCTGTCGGCCCTCTTTGGCAAAGCGGGCGGTCTGGGCGGATTCCTTCGCGCGGAAGCTGTCCTCGCCCTCGGCGGCGAAGATGTCGGGGATGCTGCGGCCGTCGGCCTTGACGATCTCCTCGTCGAGGTCGATGAACTTTTTGCCCAGCCTCTCGGCCAATGCGCGGCCCACAGTGGATTTTCCGCTGGAGGGCATTCCGATGAGGGCCACGTTGAGCATATCGCGGCGGAGCGCGGCAGTGATGCGGCCGATCTCCCCTGCCGCGTCGTCGAACTTCCGGCTGAGGAAGTATTCGGCGGCGTACACGGCCTGCGCCACCAGCATCTCGAGGCCGCCCACAGCCACCGGAACTCCGGCCTCCTCGGCCCGGAGGATGAGCTCCGTCTTATCGGGGTTGTACACCACGTCCAGCACAGCTTCCAGCCCGGGCATTTTTGCCACGTCCAGACTGCACACGCCCACGTTGGGGTACATTCCGGCGGGGGTGGTGTTGATGACGATCTGTGCGCCGCTGGCAGCGGCTTCTTCATAGGAGAGCTGGCCTTTGGCGGCGTCTGGCGTCCGGCTGACGGTGAGCACTCTGGCCGCGCCCTTGTCGCGGGCGACGGCGCTGGTGGTGTTGTGGGTGCCGCCGGTGCCGAGGATGAGGACGGTCCTGCCCGCAAAATCGACGCCGTGGGCGTCGCACAGGTGGGCAAAGCCGGGATGATCGGTGTTGTAGCCGTAGAGCAGGCCGTTCTTGTTGACCACGGTGTTCACCGCGCCGATGGCCTTGGCACGGGGGTCGATGTAGGTGCAGTATTCCATCACCAGCCGCTTATAGGGGATGGTGACATTGATGGCCTTGAACTGCCGCCTGATGAGGAAAGCCCGGGCCTCCTCTTCGGTGGAAAGCGGGCAGAGGTCGTAGCGATAGCCGCAGAGCATCTCATGGATGATCTTCGAGTAGGAATGACCCAGTTTCGAGCCGATGAGTCCGTATTCCATCACAGTCCCTCCCTGCGGTAGCTGGTGGGCCGCTCCATCCATGCGGTGCCGTAGCGGGCGGTCATCAGATCGCCCACAGCCAGCGCGGCGGCGCAGGTCTGGACGATGGCGGCGCGCGGCACGATGCAGGGGTCATGACGACCCTGAATGGAGAGGGGCGCGTCCTGCTTTGCAATGTAATCCACCGTCTCCTGCTCTTTGTAGATGCTGGGCGTCGGCTTGACAGCGGTGCGGAAGACGATAGGCATTCCGTTGGTGATGCCGCCGTTGATGCCCGCGTTGTGGTTGGTGGCCGTGACCACCGAATCGCCCTTCATGCGGAAGGCATCGTTGGCCTCAGAGCCTTTCAGGTCGGCGAAGCCGAAGCCGGTGCCGAACTCAATGCCCTTCACGGCAGGCACCGAAAATGCCATGTGGGAAATAAGGCTCTCCACGCTGTCAAAATACGGCTCGCCCACACCGGCGGGCAGGCCGAGAATGGCTGTTTCAAGGATGCCGCCCACGCTGTCGCCCTCCGAACCGGCGGCACGGATGGCCGTTTTCATCGGCTCTTCGACGGAAGCATCCAGCAGGGCGAAGCCCTCGTCCCTGCTTTCCAGCACGCTCACCTGAGCGGCCAGTGCGGCGGCATCGTCCAGCGCAAAGGGCGTATCGGAAATGCCGGCACAGCGGGCGATGTGGGTGGTGATGTCGATGCCGGCGCGGTCCAGCGCACCCAGCACGATGGCACCGCCTGCCACCAGCGCGGCAGTGATGCGGCCCGAAAAGTGTCCACCGCCCCGGGCGTCCTGAAAGCCGTGGTATTTGGCGTAGGCGGTATAGTCCGCGTGGCCGGGGCGGAGAAGGTCAGCCGTCTTGGCGTAGTCGCCGCTGCGGGTGTTCCGGTTCTCGATCATCAGGGCGATGGCCGTGCCGGTGGTGTGACCGTTCACGACGCCGGAGAGCAGCTGAACTTTATCAGCCTCCACGCGGGGCGTCGAAAGCCCGTCGCCCCGGGCGCGGCGCTTATCCATGCAGGCGGCAATGAATCCCTCATCCACCGGCACACCGGCGGCCATGCCGTCCAGCACACCGCCGATGGCCCGGCCGTGGCTCTCGCCGAAGATGGTCAGCGCCAATGCGCCGCCAAAGGTGTTTTTCATGGCTTTAGTCCTCCATGCCCAGCAGGGGGCGCAGACCCTCCACCGGGATGGTCTCCGCGCGCCAGCAGCCAAGGCCCGGCACCTTGATGACGGTGATCTGGCCGCCCTGTGCCTTTTTGTCGTGGAGCATCTCGGCGTAGACCTTGTCCTTGTTGCAGGCGGTACGCAGGGGCAGGCCCAGACGGCGGTAGACCGCACGGACGCGCTTCTGCAGTGCCTTGGACTCGATCATCGGCAGCATCCCCAGAGCCACGCACTCGCCGTGGTAGAGGCCCACGGTGCGGCGTCCCTTGACGCCCTTGACGGCCTCGATGCCGTGGCCGATGGTGTGGCCGAAATTGAGGGCCTTGCGCATTCCATGCTCCGTCTCGTCCTGCTCGACGATGCTCTTTTTGAAGCGGAGGCTGCGGTAGATGATCTCGCCGATCTGCTCGTCGATGTCACCCTTCTCGAAGATGGCGAAGAGTTCCGGGTCGGCCAGCAGGCTGGCCTTCACCGACTCGGCCAGACCGTTGATGTACTGGCGGCGGGGCAGGGTGGCGAGGGTGCTGGGGTCTACGATGACCAGCCTGGGCTGCCAGAAGGAGCCGACGACGTTCTTCGTCTCCCCCAGATCCACAGCGGTCTTGCCGCCGATGGAGGAATCGATCATCGAGAGGGTGGTGGTGGGGCAGTTGATGAAGTCGATGCCGCGCATATAGATGGAAGCGGCAAAACCCGCCAGATCGCCCACGACGCCGCCGCCCACGGCGATGACGAGGTCGCCGCGGCCCATGTTGAACTCCAGCATCTGGCGCAGGACGCTTTCGAGGATCTTCATACTCTTGCTGGCCTCGCCCTGCGGGACGGTGATGATCTTCGCGTCGCGGCACTGGTCGGCCACACGCTGTGCGTACTCGGCGGGAACGCCTGCGTCCGTCACCACCGCCACCCGGCGGTCGAGGCGGGCAAACTGGTACAGATTTTCCAGTGCGCCGTTTTTCAGGATGATGTCATAGCTGCGCTCACCCAGATTCATGGTGAGCTTGGTGCCGATAAATCCACTCATTTTGTATACACTCCTAACAGCCGCACCGTGCGGCAGGTATGGTCCAGCTCACGCAGCAGCGCGGCGGTCTCGTCGGCGGAGGGGTCGCCCACCAGCTCGACGTAAAAATAATAATCAAAGGGGACATGGGGCAGCGGACGGCTCTTGATGGACTCCATGTCGTAGCCGAAGCGGCCGATGACCTGGATGACCTCAGCCAGCTTGCCGGGTTTGTTGTCCAGTGTGAACAGCAGCGAGAAGCGGTTGCCCACGGTGGGCTTTTCGCGGCTGAGGACGATGAAGCGGGTGGTGTTGTCGCCGTCGGTGTTGATGCTGGGGACGAGGACTTCCAGCCCGTAGAGGGCGGCTGTCTCGGCGCTGGCGATGGCGGCTTTGGACGGGTCGCCCGACTCGGCCACGAACTTTGCGGCCATGGCCGTGTTGGGCATGGCCGTGGCGGGCAGACGGAACTGCTTTAAGAACGTCTCACTCTGGGCGATGGCCTGCTGGTGGCTGTAAACGTGCCTGAGCTGGGCCAGCTGGGTGCCGGGCAGGACGAGCAGGTTCTGGGAGATGGGCAGGTCGTAGACGTCCACCACCCACAGCTCGGGGTGGTTGTAGCACAAGTCAAGGACGGCGGAGACGTCGCCTGCGTGGCTGTTCTCAAACGGCACAACGCCGTGGGCGGTGTCGCCCCGGCTGACGGCATCGAACACCTCGTCCCACGTCGGGCAGCTGACGGCCTCCGCGTGGGGGAAGAGCGCCCGCAGCGCGATGTGGGCGAAAGCGCCTTCCACGCCCTGATAGGCGGCGCGGTTCCGGCCCAGCACCTCGGCTTCGTACTGCTTGGCGACATCCATCATGTTCTGGACATGGTCTTTATAGTAAGGCCGGAGGGCAGCGTTCCGGATGCGGGCCGCAGCCTTTTCCAGCACCACCGCCTCCCGCGCGGCGTCAAAAATCGGCAGGCCGTGGGCCTGTTTGTATTGGGCGACGCTGAGCACAGCGGCCATCCGCCGCTCAAACAGGGCGGCCAGCTGCGCGTCCACCGCGTCGATCTCGGCGCGGGCTTGTTCCAGTGTGTCCATCCTTCCACATCCTTTGGGTAAAATTTCAATTTTTACAGCGATGATACCTAGTAAGTATACCATAACCCGGACAAGGAAACAACAAGCCCTGCTCTCTTTGAGAGTGGATAATATTTCAAATCCGGGGCTGTCAACGCGAAGAGATTGCAACCAAAACGCCCTCTCCGGCAATGCCGGAGAGGGCGTTCTTCCTTATTTGCGCAGGTCTTCCCTGCTGCAGGGGGTGCCGAACACCCGGCCATAGGGATTGTCGAGGTCGGCAGCCTTCAGAGATGCAGTTTTTTCGGCAGGCTTTTCAGGGATGCTGAGATGCTTTGCCTTCCCCCTGGAGAGAACACGGTACCGCATGGCTCAGTCCCCCGGGGCTGCCGTGGAGACAGCGCCTTCGGTCAGCTTCTGCCAGAATTCTTCGCCTCCTGCGAGGTTATCCGCCGTGCCGCTGTTCCACGCGCCCCGCATTCCCACATAGAACCGGGACATATACTCCTGACTGGAACCACTCCTGCTCTGGGTGGTGTCGGGGCCGTAGTCACCGAGGTCGAGGCCAGCCAGGACCGGGCAGTCATCCCACTTGTACACCATGTTCCACCAGTCCTCGTCGCTGTCGGCGGCGGGCAGAGTGCCGTCGAGATACCGCAGCGAGCCGGTGCTCTCCTCAAAGCCCGCCGGGTCCCAGAGCAGGAAAACAGAGCTGAGGCCGCCCTGTACGTCGGCGGCCAGCTTGGTGGTGCCGGCCATGGTCAGATAGGCGGCGCTCTCGGTCTGGGTCTCAGTGTCGGAGTAGTCGAGGGTGTAGACGTTGAGGGTCACGACCACCTTGCCGTCGCCGTTGCGGTCTTCGCCGTAGGCGGCCAGCGCATCCTGCAAAGCGTTCACGGTGTCCTCGGGCAGATAGTAGGGAGCCACCACAGCCACGTTATGATCGGGCTTGGTGACGAAGAAATACTGTCCGATGAAGTTGTAGGCCGCAAAGGCCGCGGCGATGCCGATGATGATGACCCATTTCAGGTTATAGTCCCACCAGTTGGCCCAGCGCTCCTTGCGGGTGTACTGTCTTTCCTTGCGGGGGGCAATGTCTTTCGGGTCAATGTCGCGCTCGTAACGGTAGCTTGCCATGAGGCAGTGTCCTCCAAAGTCTTAAAGCTCTGCCAGAATGGTCTGGCGGACGGCGTCGGGCAGCTGCTTCTGCTCGGCCCGGCTCATGCCTGCCGTCTGGATGGGCGGCAGCACCCGGACGTATACTGTGCCGGGTGTGGCCCGGTTGCCGTGGGCCTCGAACAGGCCCCGTGCGCCGGAGATGGCCACCGGCACCACCGGCGCGCCGGTCTTGACCGCGATGCGGAAGGCACCGGCCTTGAACTCACCGGCGCCGCCCTCTTCGCCCTTGTAGCGGGTGCCTTCCGGGAAGATGATGAAGCTCCGGCCGCTCTCCACGATGGCGGTGGCGTCGTTCAACGCGCGCACCGAGGCGCGGACATCGTCGCGCTGGACGAAAACGCAGCCCAGCAGCTTCATCCAGCGGTTGAGCAGAGGAATTTTTTCCAGCTCTTCCTTGGCGAGGATGCCATAGGGCTCATCGAGGCCGGCCAGCAGCAGCGGGATGTCATAGTAGCTGCGGTGGTTCGCCACAAAGACGCAGGGGCCATCCTTCGGGATGTTGTCCAGTCCCTCGACGCTGAGCCGGACGCCGGTGACGTTCAGGATGCCTTTGCTCCAATGGGGGATGTGCTTTTTTACCAGCCGGCGCACCGTCTCGATGTCGCCTGCGGCCAGCGCACGCTCGGCTTTGCACAGCACACTGTAATGGACGATCATGTACCCGAACAGATAAACGAATAACGCAATGGTGCGGAAAATGCTCACAGAGCGATACCTCCTTCTGGCTCAAAAAGCCGTCTCTATTGTATCACACTCCGCCCCAAAAAGGGAGAGGAAATACTTTTTTTACATTTGGAGGGCTTTGCGGCTTGCAAAATCCACAAAATCCGGGTATATTTATAATCAGAAAGCCAGCACAATGGCGTTTCCTGCCAAAACCGTGCTGTGCAATGCAAGCCGTCTTTCGGGACAGCGAGAGAGGATATCCACACAACATGAGTCTGTTCCCTTCTGCAAACGATTTCAAGTCCGGGCCGGGCGTCGAAAAGGACGCCCCCCGCAAGACCGGCGTGGGCCGCTTCTTCGAGCTGGTGGGCCGGGATATGAGCGGGATGTTCCTTGCAAACCTGCTCACCTGTCTGGGCTTTCTGCCCGTCATCTGTCTGGTGTACATCGGCTTTCTGATGAACAGCCTGCCCGTCATGGTGCTCAGCGCCGCCGTGGGCGGCATCCTGGCCGGTCCGGTGCTGGCGGGCATGTACGACACCGTCCTGCGCGCTCTGCGCGATGAGGCCGGCTACTGGTGGACCACCTACCGCAAGGCCTTCAAGCAGAACTTCAAGGCCAGCATCCTGCCGGGCGTGCTCTACTGCGTCGTGGTCACGGTGCAGGTCTTCCTCGTGTACTTCTGCTTCAACCTGCTCTACCACGGCACCAACGTCGGCGTAGGCATGTGGGTGGCCACGGTGCTCAACCTCGTCATCTTCCACATGCTGTTCTCCTACATGTGGCCCCAGGTGGTCCTGCTGGACCAGCCTTTCGGCCAGACGCTCAAGAACAGCGTCAACTGCATGATCGCTTTCCTGCCCCACGCACTGGCTGCGTCCCTCGTGACGGTACTGTTCTGGGGCCTCGTTATCCTCTGTATGCCGCTGGGCCTGCTGCTCATGCTGGTGTTCGGCTTCTGGTTCCAGGTGGAGATCACCAGCCAGATCGTCTACGGCGACCTCGACCGGGTGTTCCACATCGAGGAGAACATCCGCAGGCTCCACGACGCCGAGTATGAAGCCGAGATGGCCGAGGAGCGCAGCGACGACGAGGAATAAACGACACACCGACGCGAAAAGGGGATGCGTGCAATGGAACAGCGGAACAATCTGGTGCTGCAGGGCACGGAGACATTTTCCCGCGGACAGCTCGATAATGTGGCGCTGGACAACGGCAGCGTCGTGCTGGACAGCGTGGCCGGGCGGTACCTGCAATACGGCAGCTACACGACGCCCGAGTTCGCCATGCCGGCCTTCTGCAACCTGAACGTCAGCTGGAACGCCCATGCGCCCCAGAACACGATGGTGGAGGTGCGCTGCCGCGTCTACGCAGGCGGCAGCTGGACGGGCTGGATGAGCTTTGGCAAGTGGGCGCCGGATTACCCCCGGGCCAGCATCAGCACCCACAGCGACGACGGCCTCATCTTCCTGATGGGCGACACCGTGACGGTGGCGCTGCCCGGCGGCGGCACCGGCGTCCAGCTTCAGGTCAATCTTTCGACCAACGACGACAAAGTCACCCCGGCGCTCCGGCTGCTGGCGGCGGCGGTCCGCCCCCTTGCGTGGGATAAGCAGGGCGGCCACCCCATCAACCGCCGCCTGTACTTACCGGAATACTGCCTCTCGGCCCATGACCCCAGCTTTGGCCGGGACATGGACCTGCCGCTGGTGATGGCGGCCCTGATGAACCGCTGGGGCGAGGACATCCTGCCCGAAGAGGTGGCCTACGTCATGGAGGACAAGACCACCGGCAGCACCAGCAACGGCGCTTTCGCCGCCGCGGCAGCGGGCTGCTGCGGTTTTCCCTGCTGGCAGGCGTGGATGGACCTGCAGGACCTGCGGGAGCAGATACACGACGGCTGTTCCGTGGCCGTGCGCATCGAGCGCCGCATCCGGGGCCAGCGGGACCCCATCGGGGTCTGGATGGGTCTGCGGGGCTTCGGCCACGACGATGCGGTCCTCGCCGATTATGTCCTGCTCAACGACCCCACCGCCGACAGCGACGGGGCCGTGAACTGTACGATGGCGGTGACGGATTTTGCCCGCTGCTTCACCGGGCGGGCCATCGCTCTCCGCCCCAAGCCCCGGGATACCGAGGCCAACCGCCCCCGGCGGGTCTCCTGCGACTTTGTGTACAGTGCCGAGGATGACTGCTGGTATCTGGCCCAGAAGGGCCAGCGGCAGCTGCTGCCGGCCGAATTTTCCGGCTGGGCGGCCTGCAGCCCCCACGACGGAGTAGCCCACGCCACCACAGCCCACCGCACCTTCCGGCGGATGGAGCGGACACGGACCGGCGGCTTCCGCTTCCCGCCCGAGCAGACCGCCGCAGGCGGGCGGTGCAGCGTTTACATCGTGGACCATACCGGCACCATGCAGTTTGCAGAGGTGCGCCTGCCTGCGCCTCCGCTATCGGAAGCAAACCAAAGCACCGCGCCTTCTGTCTCCTGAGAGACAGCACAGCCAAGAGCTTTTTGGGATAAATCATCAACATGGGAGGAACATATTATGGCAAAGACGATCATCACTTTGGGCCGTGAGTACTGCACCGGCGGACGCTACATCGCCAAGGACGTGGCACGCGCACTGGGCATCAAGCTCTACGACAAGGAACTGATCACGATGGCCGCCAAGAATTCCGGACTGTCCGAGGAGGCCGTGGCCGCCAGCGAGAAGCGGCACACCCACAGCCTGCTGTACAGCCTGTATACGATGGGCAATGACCTTCCGCTGGGCGACCAGGTCTTCATCCTGCAGAGCCGCATCATCAAGCAGCTGGCCGACGAAGGCCCCTGCGTCATCGTGGGCCGCTGCGGCGACTATGTCCTGCGCGACCGCAAGGACGTGCTGCGCATCTTCGTCTACGCCCCCAAGGGGTGGCGTCTGGCTTACGGCAAGGAGAACAACATGCTGCAGGCCAAGGACGAAAAGGGCATCAAGGACGAGATCGACAAGACCGACCGCAACCGTGCCGCCTACTACAACTACTACACCCAGAACCGCTGGGGCGATGCCCACAACTATGACCTCGCCATCAACGCCGCACTGGGACATGACGCCTGTGTGAAGATGATCCTTGCCGCCGCAGAGGCCAAGGAGAAGGCCATGGAGGGCTGATGCCCGCCGCCCCGGAAGGGGGAAAAATAAATAATGATGCTGCGTGGGTGGGGTGCTTTTGCGCTCTGCCCACGTTTGCGGCATAGAAGAACTCTGCATCCCCAAGTTATCAGCATCAAAAGGAGAAATCGTGGAAAACAAGCAGCCCTTATCCTCTCCCGCCGGTGAGCGGGAAAACATCATGGGTACCATGGACATCAACCCTCTGCTCATCAAGCTCAGCGTGCCGATGATGGTATCCATGCTGGTGCAGGCCCTCTACAACGTGGTGGACTCGATTTTCGTGTCCCACGTCAGCGAGAGCGCCCTGACCGCCGTTTCGCTGGCGTTCTCTCTGCAGAACGTCATGATCGCCGTGGGCGTCGGCACCGGCGTGGGCGTCAACGCCCTGCTGTCCAAGAGCCTCGGCGAAAAGAACCAGAAACGGGCCAATCAGACCGCCGAGAACGGCATCTTCCTGTCCCTGTGCAGCTACGCCGTCTTCCTCGTCATCGGCCTCACCTGCATGAAACCCTACTTCTACGCACAGACTTCGGACATGGACATCGCCCGGCAGGGCATCCAGTATCTGCGGCTCTGCTGCGTGCTCAGCCTCGGCCTCTTTACCCAGACCATGGGCGAGAAGCTGCTGGCCGCCACCGGCCGCACCTATCTGAGCATGATAAGCCAGCTGGTGGGCGCTGTCGTGAACATCGTTCTCGACCCCATCTTCATCTTCGGCTACTGCGGCGAGGCCCTGTCCGGCACCACCGGCGCTGCCGCGGCCACCGTCATCGGCCAGTTCTGCGGCGCGGGCATGACGCTGTACTTTAATCTCAATAAAAACCCCGACATCCAGATCAGCTTCCGGGGCTTCCGGCCCAGTGCCAAGGCCATCGGCCGCATCTACACCGTCGGCCTGCCCAGCATCGCCATGCAGTGCGTGGGCAGCGTGATGACCTTCTTTATGAACCAGATCCTGATGGCCTTCTCGGCCACGGCTGTCGCCGTCTTCGGCGTCTACTTCAAGCTGCAGAGCTTCGTGTTCATGCCCATCTTCGGCATGAACAACGGCATGGTCCCCATCATCAGTTACAACTACGGCGCACGGAAGCCGGAGCGGGTCAAAAAGACCGTCCGCCTCGCAGTCTTCTACGCCGAGTGCATCATGCTGGCGGGCTTCTGCATCTTCCAGTTCCTGCCGGATAAGCTGCTGGGCCTCTTTGCCGCCGGCGACGCCATGCTGGCCATCGGCGTCCCGGCGCTGCGCATCATCTGCCCCCACTTCCTGCTGGCGGGTGCCGGCATCGTGCTGAGCTCGGTGTTCCAGGCGCTGGGCAACGGCGTGTTCAGCCTGACCGTCTCCATCTGCCGTCAGCTGGTGGTGCTCATCCCGGCCGCATGGCTGCTGAGCCGCACCGGCGAGGTGAACATGGTCTGGTGGGCCTTCATCATCGCGGAGGTGGTCAGCCTTGCGCTGAGCCTCGTTTTCATGGCCCGCATCAACCGTACCGTCATCGTCCCGCTCTCCGAAAAGCAGGACGCGGCCGTATAACCTGAAAGGAACGTGAACTCTATGGCAAAAAAGCTGAAGTGGAACCTTATCCTCATGAGCCTGCTCTATCTGGCGCTGGGCATCTTCCTGCTGATGGTGCCTGGCACGGCCCTCAACGTGGTCTGCTGCGCGCTGGGCGGCGTGGTGCTGGCCTGCGCGGCAGTGCAGCTGGTGCGGTATTTTGTCGTAGAGCGCGGCGTGTTCCAGAGCCAGCTCACCCTCATCTCGGGGCTGGTCTGTCTGGCGCTGGGCGCATTCCTCATCATCCGCAGCGATGTGGTGGTGCGGGTGCTGCCCATCGTGTTCGGCCTGTTCGTCATCTTTGACAGTCTGGGCCGCATCCAGAACGCCCTCGAGCTGCGCCGGTGCGGGTATCCGAGCTGGAAGATCTTTCTGCTGCTGGCCGTGCTCAGCGTCGTGCTGGGCATCGTGATGGTGGTGGACCCCTTCGGCACCATGGAGACGCTGGTGATGGCCATCGGCCTCATCCTCATCCTGGAAGGCGCGCTGAACCTGCTGAGCGCCCTGTACACCATGCTGGCCGTCCGGCGCTTTATAAAGCTGCATCCGGAGACCCAGTCCATGCTGGAAGCCATCACCGGCCAGGATCTGAACGGCGACGGCGTCATCGCCCCGGATGTCTCCCACGCAGATGTGGAGTCCACCGCTGTGGAGCTCGACTATGTGGATGAGAGCGCCGAGGTGGAGCAGGAGAACAAATAACGTTAGCGGGCTTGCCCTCTCAGTCCCCTTCGGTGACAGCTCTCCCAAAGGGAGAGCCTCTGGCGTTCCGCTGCGCTTCTCGTAAAATATCGTAAGACTGACCTCTTTGCCAAAGGCTCCCCTCGGCAGGGGCAACAACGACGACCGCCGCCAGTGGCGGAAACAGGGAGTCGTTGTTGGGGC
>ERZ791875.1225-NODE-1225-length-18386-cov-2.769734_pt1 | contig 18386 bp, 13 predicted proteins | sample MGYA00510278_ERZ791875 | MGnify/ENA primary metagenome ERZ791875 (study PRJEB30046, sample SAMN00792078) | human gut metagenome | study: EMG produced TPA metagenomics assembly of the A metagenome-wide association study of gut microbiota in type 2...
ATGCCGCTTGCCCCGCCGCTGCGGTTGGTGGGGGCGGAAGAAATAATGGTGCTGTTGTTGGGCGTCTGGAAGAGGCCGAAGCCTGCCCCGCAAACAAACAGGCGCCAGATGATTTCCATATCTGTCGGATGGGCCGGCAACGTGGCGAGCAGGAACAGTCCGGTGGCGAATATGCTCATGCCGATGCCGCCTAAGATTCCCGGATGTATCTTTTCGACCAGGCGTCCGGCTGTCGGCGCCATGATCATGGTGGCCAGCGGCCAGGGCGTCAGGAGCAGTCCGGTGGCGACATCGCTTCGTCCTAACGTGTTCTGGAAGAAGAAGGGCAGGGAGATCATCGCTAACATCTGTGCCGTGAACGAGCTGATCGAGGTTCCGATCGAGAGCGAGAAGATCGGTATCCGCATCAGGTCGACAGGGAGCAGTGGGAAGCGCTGGCGCAGCTGGCGGCGGACGAAGAAGAAGCCGATGATCCCTAACGCCACGACTCCGCAGACGATCAGGACGGCGCTTTTCTTATGGGCAATCCCTTCCAACGAGAAGATTAGGAGCCCGAAGGTCAGCGCGTTCATCAGACAGCTTGTTTTGTCGAAGCGCCTGCCATAGGTCTTGACCGGATTCTGGGGCAGATGGGAGAGCCCGATTACAAGGGCGGCAATGCCTAACGGAACATTGACGGCGAACAACCAGTGCCATGAGCCGAGCGACAGGATGGCCGACGCGATGGTCGGGCCGGCCGCTATCGAGACGGCGACGACGAGGGCATTGAGCCCCATGCCTCTGCCCAGAAACTTTTTCGGATAGATGATGCGCAGCAACGCCGTGTTCACGCTGGTGATGGCGGCCGCCCCGAATCCTTGCAGGATGCGGGCTGCCGTCAGTGTCCAGAAGGAACCCGACAGGGCGCAGATCAGGGAGGTGACGCTGAACAGGGCGATGCCCGACAGGTAAATGCGCCGGTAGCCGTAGATGTCTCCGAGGGAAGAGAAGGAGAGAAGCGAGATCGTGATGGCTAACTGATAGGCGTTCACGACCCAGATGGTGACGGACGGTTCCGTCCCTAAGTCGCGTGCAATGGTCGGCAGGGCGACGTTGGCGATTGTCCCGTCGATTACGGACATGCCGACGCCCAAGGCGGTGGCGAGGATCGCCCAGTAGCGCTTGGGCAGCGGCAGTCCGTCGGTTTCGTTTACTGTTGTTGCTCGATTGGCAGATATCATTCTTTTCTATTTAATCACTTCCCGTACGGCATGCAGCATCGGTTCGACTGTCAGCGGGCTGCCGGTCGCTTCCTGCATCCACCGGTTGGGCGTCAGGCGTCCCTGGCGGAAGATGCGTTCGACCTCGGTGGCGAAGTCTTTTCCTTCCAGGTACTGGTCCAGCTGGAACTCGATGATCTGCCCGAAGGCGTAGGCCGACAGATACAGCGGATAGCTGATCATGTGCGAGTAGACAGCCAGCACCGTCTCGTCTTTCACGCCGAAAACGGGAGCATAATATTTATTCCATATCTCCTTGGACAGGGAGATCGTTGCTTCTTTCAGTTGTCCCGCCGTTGCGTCGGGATGCGCATACATCCATTTCCAGACGGAGATGTCCAGCATGGAGACGCCGCATATTTCGTACATGCTCCATATCTTGTCCAGGACGTCCATCGCCTGCTTGTCCGGGTTCTTGTCTGCGATGCCTAACAGCTCCAAGTCCCGTTTCTGGAAGACGAAGGCTAAGGCTTCGGTGAAGGCCGTGTTGGGCACGCCGCTCAACATGTAATAATCCACGTCGTACATGGACAAGGTCTGCTCCACATTGTGCCCGAACTCATGTATGGCGATGTTGTAGCCCTTATAATCCATGCCGGTTTCCGGGATGCGGGTGCGCAGGTGGGATTGTTGTCCCTTCATGGCTGCTCCCCAGGCGTGGCCGGAGCCGCGGGCGGCGTCGACCGTGATCTTGTCGGCCAGGTAGCGGGCGCGTTCGGGCGCGAAGCCGGCTTTTTGCAGGATGTTCGGCAGGTCTTTATCCAGCGCTTCGGCGTTGGGATAGAGGGCTTGCGTCTGTTCGTTCAGCTTCGTCTCGTCCAGGTTGCTGCGCGCCTTGAAGCCGTCGTACCAGATGTCGTAGGCTTCTAACTTGCGGCCGAGGCGTTTGGAGATCATTTTGCCGACGGCTTTCAGCTCCGGGGCGGAGAGGAATTCGTCGAACAGTTTCTCCACGTCTGCCAGCGACACTTCCATGTCTTCCGAGAACTTCCGGTCAATAAAGGTGTTGCCCGTATATTTGTCAATCTCCTGCATGGCCTTGAAGTTGTTCAGCATCTTCTGGTAGCGGGTGGTCGATTCGGGCGTTCCCTGCACCTGTTTCCCGTCCAGTGTGATTTGGTTTGCATACGGGTCCCATTCGTATTTGCCGGAGTTGATGACTTCGACAGGGATGTCCTGCGCAATAATCCGCTTCATCACTTCGTAGACGGTGCGCTGTTTGTCGAGGCCTTCTTTTCCTTTGTTGTAGTTGGCCTTTATCTCGTCGCGCAGGTTCCAGTGCGAAAGCAGGATCATGTCTTTAGGAAACAACAGTTCCCCTTTTTTGTTCAACACATGGCCCATATAAATATTGTAGGCCGAGATGTAGATGTCGGCATCGCTTTCCGCATTGCCGGCGGCTTGCAGGGCTGTCGCCGGGATGCGTTCGGTGAACATGTCGCCCAGGCGGGCATAAGCCCAGGCCTTCCGGTCGGAGCCTAATTGCTCTTTCTCTTCCAGCGTGTAATGGGGGAAGTTGAGCATGACGATGAATGCAATTTTGTTTTGATAGAAGTCGTCTTGCAGATGGGTGCCCGGGCTGTAGGAGCCGAACATCTCGTCGACGGCGTGGAGCGGGCCGGTCGGCTGGTGCAGATTCTTCATCAGGCGGAGGGACATCTCGTTGAAGTAGCCGCTGATGCCTTCCATATAGTCGCTGATTTTCAGGAATACTTGTTCTTTTTCGGTCGGGTCGGCGATGTAGTTCTTTTCGCAGAAGGCTTTGAATGCTTCGGCGCTTCCGTCGGATTCCTGCCAGAGGCGGGCGGCCTGGCGGACTCCTTTTTCGATGGCTTCCTTGTTCTTGCCGTCTTTGGCGGTAAGAGATTGGATGGTCGACTGGACGATGGGCGGATCGATCTCTGCGTGACCGTTCAGGCAGGCAAGTGTACAGATCAGCATAAGGCAGATGTGTTTAGTTAGTTTTACCATGTTATTCGTATTATTTAAGATTGGATTTATTCATCTTCAGGAATCATTGTCCGGTTACAAATGTAGGGATAATATTCGTATCTTTGCAGGACATAAATGTGAATAAGGATAGATGAAAATGAAAAAGAACTGGGTTTTGGGTGTTGCCGTGTGCGGCATATTGTCTGTGTCGGATGCCGCGTACGGGCAGTCTATTAAGGATATTTTGAACTCGGCAGCCGTGAAAGACGCTGTCACTGCTGTGACCGGGGGCAAAAAGCTGACGGTGGAGAATCTGGCGGGGACCTGGACGTACGTGAATCCCGGTATCCAGCTCGAAGGGGATAATGCCTTGAAGAATGTGGCGGCGAGTGTGGCTGCATCCGAGATGGAGAAGAAGCTGAAGGAATATTGCGCCAAAGTCGGGATCGTGGAAGGTGCGTTCAACTATACATTCAATTCGGACAGCACGTTCACGAATGTCCTGAAGGGTAAGACGCTGAAGGGAACTTATTCCTTTAATCCGGACGAGAAGACGATGGAGCTACATTACGGGAAGATCGGCAAGTCGAAGCTGACTACCATGACGGCGCATGTCGTCCTTTCCAATGACGAGCTTTCACTGCTTTTCGATGCGGACAAACTGCTGGATTTCCTGACGAAGCTCTCTGCCGTTTCCAAGAATACGACTTTGCAGACGCTGAACAAGCTGGCAAGCCAGTATGACGGTATGATGCTGGGATTTGAATTGAAGAAATAAGGTAAATACATAAAAAAAGAAGCCAGGGTTTGTAATGATACATTCCCTGGCTTTTTTATTTGGAAAGATGATGGTCCTTAAATGTCACATGCGCAGAGCGTCGGGATCAGGTTGCGGTCGCCATATGCGTTGTCTACGCGGGCAACGTTGATCCAGAACTTGCTGTCGTGCAACCATTCCAATGGGAAGGCGGCCTTACTGCGCGGATATTCGTGTTTCCATTCATCGGCTGTTACTTCGTATTCCGGATGAGGAGCGTTTTTCAGCACGTTGTCTTCCTTCGAAGCCTTGCCTTCTTCCACTTCCTTGATTTCATCCCAGATGCATTCCAGCACTTCGACGAAACGATCCAGTTCGGCTTTGCTTTCGCTTTCGGTTGGTTCGACCATCAGTGTGCCGTGCACCGGGAAGGAAAGCGTCGGCGCGTGATAACCGAAGTCCATCAGACGCTTGGCGATATCGCCTTCGTCGATGCCGGAGCGTTCTTTCACCGTGCGGCATTCTAAGATCAGTTCGTGCCCCACGCGGCCTGTTGCACCGGTGTAAACGATTCCGTATGTGTCTTTCAGCTTGGCTGCCAGATAATTCGCATTTAGGATTGCCGTCTTGGTGACTGTCTCCAAACCTTCTGTTCCTAACATGCGGATATAAGCGTATGTGATCGGCAGAATGCCGGCGCTGCCATAAGGAGCGGCGGATACCGTGTTCAGCTCGCTTCCCCACAAAACCGGATGTTGCGGCAGGAACGGAACCAGATGTTCGGCTACGCAGATCGGACCCACACCGGGACCACCGCCTCCGTGAGGAGAAGAGAAAGTCTTATGCAGGTTCAGGTGGCAGACGTCAGCCCCGATCGTTCCCGGGTTGGTCAAGCCGACCTGTGCGTTCATATTGGCGCCGTCCATATAGAGCTGACCGCCGCAAGCGTGGACAATGTCGCACATTTCTTTGATGTCCACTTCAAAGATACCGTGAGTAGACGGATATGTGATCATGCTGGCAGCCAGGTTATCCTTGTTGGCTTCAGCCTTTGTGCGGAAGTCTTCGAGGTCGATATTTCCTTTGTCGTCACACTTCACCGTGACAGTCGTGAAGCCGCACTGGATGGCGCTTGCCGGGTTTGTCCCGTGGGCGGAAGCCGGAAGCAGAACAACATTGCGATGTCCCTGTCCGATACTTTCCAGATAAGCGCGGATCACGCGCAGGCCAGCATATTCGCCGGCCGCACCTGAATTGGGCTGGAACGTGCAACCCTTGAAGCCTGTAATTTCACACAGGTAAGCGGACAGGTTCTCGATCAGTTCTTTGTAGCCTTCCACCTGGTCTTCCGGTGCGTACGGATGGATATTCATAAATTCCGGACGGCTGAGCGGCAGCATGCTGGAAGCCGGATTCAGCTTCATGGTACAGGAACCTAAGGAAATCATGGACTGTGCTAATGAGATGTCCTTGCGCCCCAAACGGGTGATGTAGCGCATCAACTCTGTTTCGGTATGATATTTCTTGAACACGTCTTCCTGCAGGAAGTCGGATGTGCGGGCGAATTTCGGATCGAAGTAAGTCTTTTCGGGAACAGCTTCTTTCAGCATATAATCTTTTCCGGCGGCACCGGCGAAGATGTACAGCAATACGCCGATATCGGTCGGCTGTGTCGTCTCATCCAGGCTGACGCCCACCTGTCCGGCTTCGAAATAGCGCAGGTTTACTTTGCATTCCAATGCGATTTCGCGGAGTGCATTGATCGAAACATGTTCCGGAAGCTGGATCTTCAGCGTGTCGAAATAGTCCTTGTTCAATTGTTTGTAGCCTAACTTTTCCAGTTCCCCGGCCAGGAATCCGGCAGAGGCGTGGATGCGTCCGGCAATGTTCTTCAAGCCTTCGGCTCCGTGATAAACGGCGTAGAAGCCGGACATGGTGGCAAGCAAGGCTTGGGCCGTACAAATATTGGAAGTCGCTTTCTCGCGTTTGATATGCTGTTCGCGTGTCTGCAATGCCAGACGGTAAGCGGCATGTCCGTAAGCATCTTTGGAAATACCGATGATGCGTCCGGGGATGGAGCGTTTATACTCGTCCTTTGTCGCAAAGAAGGCAGCAGACGGACCGCCGTAGAACATCGGAATACCGAAGCGCTGGCTGCTTCCGAACACCACGTCCGCACCCCATTCTCCCGGAGGAGTCAGCAAGACGAGGCTCATCAGGTCGGTAGCAACGGCTACGCGGGTCTCATTTGCGTTGGCACGTGCGATAAAGGCTGCATAGTCTTCAATTGAACCGTCGGCATTCGGATACTGTACGATCGCACCGAATACATCCGGCGTAAATTCAAATGTCTTGTAGTCGCCCGTAACAACCCGGATGCCTTGCGGAATCATGCGGGTGTGGATAACTGCCAATGTTGAGGCAAATACGTTTTCGTCTACGAACAGCGTGTTGGCTCCGGCTTTTGCCTGCGCGCGGCTCCGGCTTCCATAGAACATGGTTGCAGCTTCGGCTGCGGCAGTCGCTTCGTCAAGCAGCGAGCAGTTTGCCAAGGGCAGGCCTGTCAGTTCGCAAATGACTGTCTGGAAATTCAACAGCGCTTCCAAGCGGCCCTGCGACACTTCTGCCTGATAAGGCGTGTACGAAGTGTACCAAACCGGATTCTCGAATACATTACGCTGGATGGGAGCCGGGCAAACAGTGTCGTACCAACCCATTCCAATGTAAGAAGTGAAAACTTCATTTTTGGAAGCCAGTTCCGAGATGTGTTCGGCAAACTCACGTTCAGTCATGGGTTCGGGAAGGTTAAGCGGCTCTTTCAAGCGAATGTTGGACGGGATGGTCTGATCGATCAGCTCGTCAACCGACTTAACGCCGATGGCTTGCAGCATGGAAGGAATGTCTTCCGCCGAAATACCTACGTGACGGTTTACAAATTTATTTGTGTCCATAATATTATGTAGTTTATAAATAGGGATTATTAAACTTTTCGTCGAAGACTCTTGTTTCCGGTCCGTGTCCCGGATAGATGACTGTCTCGTCGGGCAGGGAGAGGAGTTTGTCGCGGATGGCAGCTACCAACACTTCCTGGTTTCCACCCCAGAGGTCCGTACGGCCGATGCTTCCGGCAAACAGGGCGTCGCCGACAATGGCAAAGCCGTTTTTTTTATTATAGAAAGCAACACTGCCGGGAGAATGTCCGGGAACGGTCAGCACCTGCAGCTCGGATGTCCCGAACTTGATGATTTCGCCTCCGACAATATATTTTTCTACCGGAACGTTTTCCACGTGCTGGCGCAGCCCGAACAGTTTGGCCTGTTCGTCAGGCGAAGGCAGTTTCTCCACATCCAGCTTGTTGGCTTCCGGATTGAGCCCGTATGTCTTGTGTATAAAACCGTTCCCGAACACATGATCCACGTGCAGATGCGTACAAAGCAGATGCTTCAGCGTCAGTTTGTTCTCGGAAATGAAGTCGCTCAACTCCTTTTCCTCTTCCTTGCGGCAACAGCCACAGTCGATCAGCACGGCTTCGCGCGTTTCGTCATACAACAGGAATGTGTTTTCCTGGAAATAGTTAAACTCGAACGATTTTATTGTAATCATAACGGTACGTACACTACTTTTTTAGTTTGGAAAAATTCTTCTTTAAAATGGTCACTCAGGTTGAGACTGACAGCTTGATTACGGAATGGCAATATTTCATGCTGTAATTCCCCTCCCTTCAAACAAATCAAACCATTCGGAAGAGCATTTTGTTGTTCCTTTTTAATATTCTTACGAGCAATTTTCACCAGATCGGCAAGCGGCATGACGGCGCGGCTCACGACAAAGTCGAAAAGCCCCTTTTCCTCCTCGGCACGGCAGTGGCGGAAGGTGACGTTTTTCAGGCCGATCGCTTCGGCAACGGCTTGTCCGACCTTGATCTTTTTCCCGATGCTGTCCACCAGATGGAATTGCACGTCCGGCATCAGGATAGCCAACGGGATACCGGGAAAACCGCCTCCCGTACCGATGTCCATCACGGTCGATCCGTCTTTGAACCGCAACATCTTCGTCAGCCCTAACGAGTGGAGGACATGATGCAGATAGAGATTCTCTATATCTTTGCGCGAAATCACATTGATTTTAGCGTTCCAGTCCGCATATAGGGGAAATAAGGCGTCTATCTGTGCTTGCTGCCCGTCCGTCAGTTCCGGAAAATAGGCTTTTAGAATAGACAATTGGCTATTGACAACTGCCGATTGTTCGTTGGCGGTCGACTGTGTTTCGTTTGTGTTGATAAGCTCCATTAACGATAGGTATATGAAGTATTATTTCTTACTTTTTAATTCTTAATTCTCAATTAACTTCGAAACCGGGCTGTCTTTCTTCAATAAATACTGGATTTCATCATAGGGAAGAAATACGTTTGTAGCCCCTACAACATAGGCTGCTATCTCATATTCATTGAATGTATAGGTGATCCCGTTCCCGTCGATCAGGAAATTGCCGTTCGGAAAGATTTCTTCGACACTGAAGAAACCGATGTTTTCCAGGTCTTTTGCATTCTCCACATTGTTTTGCTTGGCAATATGGTCGACCAGTATTTGGGCGAGGCTGTCCTGGAAGTTATCAATAAAGATGTCTTCTTCCGTGATCGCATTGCCTGTTTTGAGGTTGATCACATGATTATTATATGCGTGCGCTCCATGCGCTCCACCTGTGTAATTCTCAAATCTCACGATGTAGCTCAGAATATCATTCTGGTTGTAGGCGATTTCGTCGGACGATGATTCATAATAAGAGAACCAGGCTCCGACCGGCAGATCGTCTTTTTTCTCCAACTCGGCCTTAAAGTCGGTCTCCAACTCCTTGTAGGCATCCAGATAATCTTCCGTGTATTTGGCTGCTGCATCTTCCGGTGACAGATTTTCATAGTTTTCCCCAAAGTAGGAGAGAACGAAGTCGTCTTGGATCTTCTTCAGTATCTCTTTGTTTGCGAATTTGACCGGATAGATGAAGTTTAATTGGAAGTCACAATTGGGATTATCCGGATTCTCTAACAGGTGGTATGTCTTTTCTACCCGGATGGAATCGAACTTGATTTCATTGTCCGCCGTCTGTTTTGTACTGGTGTTACAGCTTGTTACAAACACACCCAAAAGGAAACATACAATCAGACTTTTGCATATTTGTGTACTCATCGGAATCATAGATTTTAGATAATACTTTATGATGCAAATGTACGCTATTATCTTTTAATAAACGAATGCTTCCTTTTTAAATTTTCCTTGCGGGCGGATCGATATGCTTCAATATACGGAAATAGAGTAAAAATAATTTTCGAAATGCTTGTTGTATATACAAATGTATATTACCTTTGTGTTGTCAGTTCAATAACGATGAACCAAGAAAAGGAGCTAAAGGCTCAAATAAGACAATTAGATAACAATCTGTTGTTTTATTCTTCTTACTGGGAAACTTTGCAAAAGCAAGGTGTGTCGAAAGAAGAACTCTTTAGAAGATTGGATGTTTTGTTAGACAAACGTTTGATTTTGATGGAAGAGTTGAAAGGTTAATCCAAGCTCCCCCTTAGTGGGGAGCGAACTGACTAAAAAAGGAGGTTTATATATGGCTGGCTACGAAGAATTAAAAAAAGATTTTCTCTTAATGAGAGAGAAGTTTAATAACTTGGAAGAAAACGCGAGGAGTTCTTTTCAAGAGTATATAGACCAATATGTGGCTCATAAGACACCGGAGGAAGCCCGGATGATTGCAGATATCATGTTGGAATGTATTAATGAAGACATTGATAAAGTCGATGTCTTAATCCGGGAAACTCGATTGAGAAAGGTGTTGGAAAAAGTTTACGATGCAGTTTCATGGAGTTATATTGCGAAAACGTACTTTGGGAAAAGCCGTTCGTGGTTGAATCAACGCCTGAATAACTTCCTTGTAAACGGAAAAGAAGTTCAATTTACTCCGGAAGAATTAGGCCAATTGCAGAAAGCTTTATTTGACTTGAGCGGAGACATACGAAATACAGCTCTTGAATTGGGCGTTCATTGATACTGACATTATCAATTAAAGAAAGCCCGGTCACTTCATTGTGCCGGGCTTTTTATTTTTCTTTCGTTTGTGCGTTTTTGCACGTACTGCGTACGAATTCGTACAATCGTCTTAAAGGGTATTGTTCTTATTTGATTGCTAATTAGGATTTTCCGGAAATGGCATGGTCTTTGCGTTATTATTTGTATTAAACAAATACTGTGTCTATGTTTAAACATTATGTAAAGGTCGCACTCCGGCTGATAAAACGGAGTTTTTTGTTTTCGTCTATCAATATGCTGGGTTTTGTATTGGGGATGACGGCTGCTTTCCTGATTTACCTCTGGGTGGTGGACGAGTTGACATTTGAAGATTTCCAGAAAGATGCGGACTCTATTTACCGGGTGGTGACAGTCGATAAATTTGATGACGGCCGGCTCGTGAAGAAAGGAAACGGGGGAAGTGCCGCGTTGAGCAATGCTTTTCGCAAAGAGTTCCCGCAAGTCGAGGATGCGACTTTTATCCGTGGAGAAGGACAACGCCCTTTCTTTTTGGGAGAAAAGCAATATGAGGCGGATGTCGCCTACGTCGATACGACTTTCTTTCGTTTCTTCAGTTTCCCTGTCTTGTCCGGCGATCCGAACCGGATTCATACCGAACCGGCCTCTGTTGTGATTTCCGACCGGATGGCGCGTAAGCTGTTTGGTACGGATAATGCCGTCGGAAAGGAGTTTCAGGGTGTTTATTACGGCCCGGTAGCGTATTATAAAGTAGCGGCGGTCATAGCCGTACCACGTAAGTCTCATATCCAGGCGGATATTTTTTTCACCGGCAGTGAATATCTGAAAGGCAGTAATATCGTGTTTGGTTCGTCATGGGGACCTTTTACAGAAGCCTTAGTTTATGTTAAGATGGGAAATATAAGGATGACTTATGCGGATCGGAAACGGATGAGCCTGCTGATGAAGGAACATACGGGAGATGATGTTTATCTGATGTTCCAGCCATTGAAAGAAATCCATCTGCATACGAACTTTGAAGATGTGGCGGTCAGGAACCACGGGAGCCTTTCGCTGATCTGGCTGTTCTCGGCACTGGCGTTGTTGGTTATTTTTATGGGAGCGTTCAATTTTACGACTTTGTCGACGGCGCGTGCCTCTTTGCGATTTCGGGAGATCGGTGCGCGAAAGGTGTGCGGCGCCAAGCGGCATGCGTTGGTGATGCAATTCCTGTCGGAAAGTATCGTGCAGGCTTTTCTTTCCCTCGTGCTGGCTTTGGCGTTGACCGAATTGTTGTTGCCGTTCTTTAATATGTTTGTCGGAAAGGACATCCGTCTGGTCTTTTCGTGGGAAGTTGTTTGGTTTATCTTGCTGGGCATATTGGGAATCGGGGTTTTGGCGGGGAGTTACCCGGCCTTATATATGTCGTCTCTCAATCCTTTACTGGCATTTAAAGGCGGGAAGATATCCGGAAAGAAAGGCGATTTCATTAAAGGGTTGGTTTGTGTACAGTTTTTCATTGCTATCTTGTTGGTGATCTGTACGTCGGTTATATTCAAACAGCTGTATTATATGCAACATAAAGATTTGGGGTTGGACAAGGAGAATGTCGTTTCTGTAAAGACAAATCTTTGGTATGAGGTAGACGCTTATAAAAAGGAAGTCCTGAAAAATCCGAATGTGAAGAGCGTGTCGATGGGGACGCTAATAGATAATTATCTGGAAGGATATGACGTCGAATCTTTAAAGGAGCTTATGTGGCAGACGAATGACGAAATGCATAAAATGAAGGCTGCTTTTCTCTTTGCTGACGGCGACTTTGTGAAGACGTACGGTATCCAGGTCCTGAAAGGAGAAGCCATGAAATCTGATTATGATGCGTATTGGAGAAATGAGAACCACACGGTGATGATCAATGAGACAGCCTGGAAGCAGATGCACGTAGAAGACCCGATCGGGATAGAGACGAATGAGGGAAAGATTGTCGGTGTGGTGAAAGACTTTAACTTCTCGCCTTTGCGGAAGCCGATCCTGCCTGTATGCATCATCTATACTCCTGAAAATATGTATTCCCTTCATTTTAAAATAGCTCCGGAGAATAAAGCGGAAACGATACGCTTCCTGAAAGAGCTATATGAACGGATGAACCCGGGGCAGTTCTTCACTTATGAGTTTTTTGATGATGCTTTGTCCCGGACTTATGCTCCGGAACGGCAACAGGGATACGTCTCGTTGATATTTACTTTTATTGCAATCCTCATAGCGATGATGGGCGTGTTCGGACTGGTCGCCCTTTCGGCGCAGCAGCGGACGAAGGAGATCGGGATTCGTAAAGTGAACGGGGCGCATACGGAACGGATTGTCAAGATGTTCTGTCGGGAATATATGCTGAGGCTTGCGATTGCATTTGTGGTGGCATGTCCGGTCGCATACTTTCTGATGCACAACTGGCTGGCAGGTTTTGCTTACCGGACGACGTTGAGCTGGTGGTTGTTTCCGTTGGCAGGTCTGATTATCCTGTTGATTACGCTCCTGACCGTCATCGGCCAGAGTTACCGGTCCGCTTCACAGAATCCGGTCAAGTCATTACGATATGAATAATAATAAAAAGAAGATATGAAGCTGATTTATTTTGCTCTTTGCCTGCTCGTACCGTTGGGCAGCAGTTGTAAGAATAAGAACCCGAATCTGAGTAAGGATGAACTATTTTCGGAGATGGAACAGGTTTCCGAGGTGGAAGTCGCAGAAACATCTTCGGTGATGACGGAAGGCCACGTCCCGCCAGCCGGAATCCGTTATGCGGCAAAGCTGGACCGGAGCGAACCTTTGATTCATCTGGATATCGAGGCGGCATTGCGGAATGTCCGGCCTGTTAAGTTGAGTGACTTCGGGAAAGAAATTGTCTATCACCGGATTGGTGTATTCGAACATGGAATAGATGCTTCGTTCACTCCGGTGGAGGACGGCTACCTGGTGATTTGTGCGGAGGGATTATGGTGGCTGGATAAAAACTTGAAGAAAGACAAGCTACTGATAAAGAACGATGTTGAGTTTATGTCGTCCGGTGATTTTGAAGGATACAGTCCGCACTCTATGCTGAAGAGTTATGATTACGATCCGTCTTCCCGCTCCGTTTATTGCCAGCTCTTTTTGGAAGATAAGAAGAATAAAAGTTTTGTAATGTACACGTCGCGTATTCCATTGGCGGAATTACGACAGCGTTCTTCTCCGATGGATCTGAATGATTTGCCGAAATGGCTTAAAACGAAGGATGAGCCGAATGTTTTTGCCCGGATAGCGCGTGTTTTTACTGTTAAGAATGGCTTTGCACTGTATCGGGAAAGTCTGAATGCGCTTTATACGTTTGCTGCCAACGGAGATACACTATGCTATTTTGCTCCGGGGAGCGGTGAGTTTAAGGCGATGAAAGGGACTATCAGGAATGCCGAGAGCAGCGATCTCTATAAATATAAAGGGCAGGAGTGTTTCCGGTTGGCCTATACCGACACCTTGTTCCGTACTTTGGATGCGTCTACGTTCCGTCCTGCCTATAAGATCGATTTCGGTACGCATCAGGCAACCCGTGCGGAAGGGCTGAATCCTGCTGTCGATTTATCGGATAAATATCTGGTTCATAACCTTACGGAAACGGATGACTACCTGTTTATTAGCCTGACGCAGAACCATGATTGCCCGAACACCCGGAATGCCGGAACAGTCAAGTTCTTTCAGGTTATTTATAATAAGAAGAACGGCGAGCTCTATTCTTTTGTCGACAAAACAAAAAAGACGGTTCCCGGACTTATCCCGAACGATTTGGACGGAGGTATCGGTTATTGGCCTAAGATACAGATGAACGGGCAGCCTTATATGCTGCTGATCGGGCGTGCTTTGAAACGTGCGGTTCCTGCCGACCGGCTATCGAAAATTCCAGCATTGCAAGGGTTGGAGGATAAGGAAATGGTTTTAATAACAGTACGATAACTATTTTAAGAAGATTAGAGATGTTGAAACACTATGTCAAAGTCGCCCTCCGGTTGATAAAACGGAGTTTCCTGTTCTCGTCTATCAATATGTTAGGCTTTGTGATAGGGATGACTGCCGCTTTCCTGATTTATCTCTGGATTGTGGACGAGTTGACGTTTGAAGATTTTCAGAAGAACAGGGATTCGATCTACCGGGTTATTGCGGTAGAACAAGATGCCGGCGGAGAGGTGAAGGAATCTGCCTATACGGTGGCGCCGTTGAGCAAAGCCTTCCGGGATGAGTTCCCGCAGGTGGAGAATGCTACTTTTACGCTGAACTTCGGAACTTTGAACCTGCATTCGGGAGCAAACTTGATCGAGGCTAAATACACGTATGTGGATACTACTTTCTTTGATCTTTTCAGCTTTCCGGTCGTTGCCGGCGATCCGGCACTGATGAAACAGGACCCGCAACAGATCGTGCTGGCCGAATCGGCTGCACGGAAGCTGTTTGGCGAAACATCGGCTGTCGGCAGGGAAGTGACTTGCCGGTTCCTGGGGCAAACATTCCGCTATAAGGTGGCGGCTGTCCTGGAAATCCCGCGTAAAAGTCATATAAAGTTTGAAGTGTTGTTGAGCGAACAGGCTTATCCGGCTCCGGTCGGTTGGGATTTTGCCGAAGGAACAACTGTGTATGTCCAGATAAGGAAGGGAACGGTTTTGTCCGACGCCGACCGGGAGAAGATGGGGCGCGTCTGGTTCAGCCACGATGACAAAGGGAAATATCTGGAGTTCCAGCCTTTGGAAGATATCCATTTGCATACTCTTTTTAAAGATCCGGAAGTTGATAATCATGGAAATATGTCCCAGATTTATCTGTTTATGGCTTTGGCTGTACTGGTTATCTTTATGGGAGCGTTCAATTTTACAACCTTGTCTACGGCACGCGCTTCCCTGCGCTTCAAGGAAATCGGAGTAAGGAAAGTGACGGGTGCGAAGCGTAAGACGCTGGTAGTGCAATTCCTGGCGGAGAGCCTGGTACAAGCCTTTCTCTCGCTGATTCTGGCATTGGCGTTGACGGAATTGTTGTTGCCGTTTTTCAATCAGTTTGTCGGGAAAGATATCCTGTTGACATTCGGTTGGCGGACCTTGTTGTTTGTCCTGTTCGGGATTATCGGAGTCGGTTGCCTGGCCGGTGCGTTCCCTGCTTTCTATATGTCGTTGTTCAATCCGTTGCAGGCCTTTAAGGGCGGACGGGCGACCGGGAAGAAAGGCGTGTTGGTCAAAGGACTGGTGTGCGTACAGTTTGTCATTGCCATAACGATGGTGTTTGCGACTTCTGTCGTATTCCGGCAACTCCATTATCTGCAAAATGCGGATTTAGGGTTGGATAAGGAAGATATGATTGTGGTCGATTGCGGATTCTTCGACCTGATGTCTTATATGGGAGGTTACGGGATAGACGATTATAAACAAGCCGTGCTGAAAAATCCGAATGTGAAACAGGTTACCGGAGGGGCCGAACTCTCGAATTATCTTCAGGGACATAGTTTTGAGGAGAATGTCTTCAGCTGGGCGGACGCGACTGGACAGGTCGATTCGTTGAAAGCGGTCGGGATGGCCGGTGACGCGGATTTCATGGAGACATTAGGGTTGACTCTACTGAAAGGCAAGCCGTTTGGCGCAGACAAGAATGCTTTTATGGAGGGTGCGTATGCGAAAGAGTTGCCGATTGTCATTAACGAAACAGCCTGGAGGATGATGCAAGTGGAAGACCCGGTCGGTATGCTTCTCTGGAACAAAGGCGGGTACGGAGAGACGTCGAGGATAGTCGGCGTCGTGAAAGACTTTAACTTCCAACCTCTGCGGGAAAAGGTAAAACCTGCTTTTCTGTATTATTCCCGCCGGTTCTTGAACACCCTTTATGTAAAGATATCACCAGTGAACAAGGCTGAAACGTTGAAGTTCCTGAAAGAAGAATATGAGAAGATGCGTCCGGACAATGTGTTTACTTACCGTTTTTTCTCGGATGCCCTTCGCCAGAATTATGCCCATGAACGCCAACTTGGACAGATGTTTTTGATCTTTACTGTACTTGCTATTCTTGTCGCCATGATGGGTGTCTTCGGTCTGGTCGCCCTTTCGACGGCGCAACGGACAAAGGAAATAGGCATCCGGAAGGTCAACGGTGCTCATTCGGACCGGATCGTGAGGATGTTCTGCCGGGAATATATGATTTGGGTCGGTGTAGCGTTTGTGATAGCCTGCCCGCTGGGTTATCTCTTTATGGCTCGTTGGTTGAGCAACTTCGCTTATCAGGCAACGGTTGGCTGGTGGCTTTTCCCGATGGCGGGACTGGTCGTTCTGCTGATTACGATACTGACAGTTATTGTCCAAACCTGGCGTGCCGCTTCCCGGAATCCGGTGACATCACTACGTTATGAATAAAAAGAAAATGATAAATAAGAAATAAAAAGCAAACAGTTATGATAAAAGCAATTAATCTGACAAAAGTTTTCCGCACGGAAAGCGTGGAAACAACAGCCTTGAACGGCATTAATCTGGAAATAAACGAAGGTGAATTCCTGGCAATCATGGGGCCTTCTGGGTGTGGAAAATCTACATTACTGAATCTGTTGGGGTTGCTGGATAATCCGACGGACGGCGAACTATGGTTCCTCGGGCAGGAAGTGTCGCGGTACACGGAGAACAACCGGACGGATTTACGGAATGGGAATATCGGTTTTGTTTTTCAGAGTTTTAATCTGATAGACGAACTGACGGTCTTTGAAAATGTGGAACTTCCTTTGCTCTACGCCGGTGTATCGGTGAAAGAACGGGTGGATAGAGTCAATGCCGCCCTCGACCGGATGCAGATAGCCCACCGCTCGGAGCATTTTCCACAGCAACTTTCCGGCGGGCAGCAACAGCGTGTGGCGATTGCCCGTGCCATAGTCACGAACCCGCATATCGTGCTGGCGGATGAACCGACCGGGAACCTGGACTCTGTCAACGGCAACGAAGTGATGAACCTGTTGCAGGAACTGAACCGGGAAGGAACGACAGTTGTAATGGTCACCCACTCCGAAGAGAATGCCCGGATGGCCGGCCGTCTGATCCGTATGATAGATGGGAATATACTGACTGAAAGCAGAAAATAGGATAACATATTAAATATAAGAAAAAGATGAATAAATTAAGTTTGAGCTGGGTGTTCTTTCTCTTAATCGCTTGCAGTTCACCTAAATCGGATACATCAACTTATCCGGTAGCAGATGTAAGGGCCGGAATCAGTAATCCGGGCACTCTGAAGCTGAGTGATGAAATAGAAGAAGTCATGTATGTGCCGCTGGAAGTAACCTCCGATGATGCTTCGCTGATAGATGGCGTTGCCAATTATGCTGTTACGAGTCAATATATCTATGTGCTTCCGGTGAAAGAGCAACGAATCGTCTTGTTTGACAGGCAAGGACATTTTATCAAGACATTGATCCCGTTCGGACAGGGGCCGGGCGAGTTTAGCGGCTATGTAGCCAGTATGCAGGCGGATGAAAAGAATAACCGTCTTTATTTGTTCAGTACAGACCGTGTCGAGGTATATACGTTGGACGGGGAACCTGTCCGGCATTTTGCTCATGATTACCAGGTTGTCTATCAATACTCGGTTGGCAAGGACCGCCTGGCAGCTGTGTCAATGCCCTACGTCCCTTTTCAGGAGGGCAGCTTTGGTATCGGTGTCTTTACGGAAAACGGTGACACGGTTGTTATGAAGAATGATTTTTATTCTCCTTTGGTCCCACATGATAAATCAGGGTTGACTATCCGGATTGCTGCTGCTTATTCCGAACAGTTGAAATCCGTTTTATTTAAGACCGGCAGTAATGATACGCTATACCGGATGTCAGACAATCAGATTCAGCCTGCTTGTGTTTTGAGTTTACAGAATTCGGACAAAGAGATTATCAGTTCGGTCGATGTTACGGACTTCAATAGTTTGAGGGATTTCGGGGATGATAAAGATTACTTTGTTTCCGATATCTTTGAAACGCCTGCACGTTATTATTTCCGTTTGAGGAATAATCAAGGACATTTGGTTGCTTCCGTCGATAAGAAAACAGGTGAGACATTGGTGGAGAAGTGTGAACAGCCCGTTTCGTTGGCAGAACTGTCGGCCGCTACTTTGCTGCATGGAATGTTAGGAACAAGAAGTTTTCAGGGTTTCCCGGTTTGGGGAAGTACGGCAGGGAATGATCTGGTCCAGGTCGTAACGGCTGGCGAGCTTGATTTCTACAAGAACCTTCATTCTGTCTCAATTCCCGACCAACTGAAAAGTATGGAAGAAGATAGTAATCCGGTCTTTATCTTTTACAAGTTGAAAGGAGTGTAAATCGTTATTTATGACTCATATTTGGCAAGTTTTGAACCTCCTGCAAATAAAGAAAAAGAC